>Ga0316193_10002266_pt1 | contig 13434 bp, 12 predicted proteins | sample MerIslsedime2_MG_FD_207735 | JGI IMG/M metagenome (GOLD analysis project Ga0316193, IMG submission 207735) | Coastal sediment microbial communities from Maine, United States - Merrow Island sediment 2 | ecosystem: Environmental > Aquatic > Marine > Coastal > Sediment | place: USA: Maine...
ATAGCACTGAACGCATCGAATTCTTCTTGCGCGGCGGCACAAAGTTGTAATTTTGAAGCTTCCCCGAGCAAACCACGGCCGACCATATTGACCTCGATCTTGATCTGCGCTCCCTGGTGGGCAATCTGTAGTTTGCATGTATCGGTTTTGTGCACAACCCGGGCCTTTGGACGCAAGGTTTCGACACGCTCTTTAACTCTCACCAGGGCTTCATTGATGGCGTTAATAGCCTCTTCCCGTTCACCCAGCTCGACAAAAGTCAGATCAATATCAACCGATAAACGCGGCATATCCCGGACAAACAGATTGATTGCTGTGCCGCCGTGCAGAGACAGGCAGTTTTCCCTGGCAACCTCTGGTAGCACTTCGAGTAGTAGTCTTACTTGCTGTTTATAGGCATCGGTCACATTGTTGTACCCAGTTCCTTTGGGATTGTTATTTGGTACCTGGGCACATAGACACCGTCTTTTACGATGCTTCGCTTGCCCGAACCCAGGTCGATTTTTTCCAGATTCAGATAACTTAGCCAGTCATGACCGGCCCTTTCTGCCATGAACAAAAACAAACGCTTTACCTTAACCGAGCTGCAGGTTTCGAGTAACTGCTGCGTCAATGCCGGTCGCATGTTGTTCAGCCCTTCCATCAATTCAAAGGTTTCCTGTAGCGGCTGTAACCTGGGTGCGAGATACAGACACTCCATGATGGCCCTTGCGGGACTTGATACTTTTACGTTGAAGTTTTTGTGCGCCACTTCAACCAGCCCAAGGTCAGCTGGCAAAAAATTAGTGGCCTTATAGTTCACACTGACTTTCCAATCCCGATTTTTGAACCACCGGGGTAGATTTTCGTTTTGACTACCGAAGAGCTGAACCCGTTTTGTAGAGAGCTCCAGATAATGCGATTTTCCCTGCATGGACAAAGCAGTTTTACCTGCGGGATGTATGGTTTTGCCCAGCTGTGACTGCAAGGCATAGATGCCACCGAGATAATCCACCTGATCAAACCGGCGTATCATCGCCCCTGTGCCTATGGATTCAAACCACCGACTCTTTCTGTAACGCTTTTGCAAATCCAGGCTATAGCCGTGGTTTTTTAGCCACGAAGAAGAAAAGACAACTCCCGAGGGTTGAGAGTTGAGCAGGCTGTTTATTTTTGATTCGGTTTTGGTACTCACGGTACCAAACTATAACAATAAATAAACCATACTAGAAGATAAGTTTATAATTTTCGAAATTTGAGTACTTATAGTACCCAAATAATACAATATACAAACCATGGCAACTTACCAGAGTAATTCGGGGGAACGGCTGCAGAATCAATACCGCCCGTGACTTACGGGAATAACGGGGTCAGGACGGGAATGCGAACCGAAATGAGGACAATATTGGTTAAAGAATCTCAAAATGCGCATTACGCGGTTTGTTGCCGCAAATCGAGGTGATGTCCTGCGGGCAGGCGGAAAAGCAGATCACCAGGTCCATTTCGGCACGCATTATGATGTAATCGCCCTTTTTACTGACTGGCGGATTGGGTTTGATGGCGCCATCGGCTTCGACCGGCGTGTTTTGCCAGAGATTGAACGGCGCCGGCAGTTCGGTTGGTTTCAGGCCCAGCTCGACCATCGCTTCCCAGAAATTATCGGTGCAGTTGCGGTGATACTCCTTGCAGCCCAGTAACTCGTAGCGGTAGCGGTCGCAGGCGGCCAGCAGGGTGTCGTGGGTGCCCGGCGCGGTATCCTCCATGATTTTCAGAATCGGCCGGCGCCGGTTGGTCACCATCACGTCGCCCTTGCGCGGGCACACGCGTTCGATTGACACCCGGCAATGCTCGAGTGACATGTATTCGCCCAGGTTATCGGGGTTCAGTGCCCAGCAATCGACCACCTGCGTGCCGTGCGTATTGATCACCTTGATGCGGCGGCCTTTTTTCACCAGGGCTGCTTTCGCATGCCGCGCCGGAATGGAAACCTTTTGGCTCGAAGCCGCTGTCTTTTGCCTTGCCATGATGCTTGCCCGTGTTGTCGTAAACCCGCCCGACTTCACCATGTTTCTGGCTTGAAGTAAATCGCAAACGGAAACGCAGTAAACAGGGGACAGACCACGATTAACTCGTTTCGTACTCGGACGGTGAAATAGACCTGGTCTGTTCTCTAATACTCCCCTTTGATCAATCGCCTGCCCCGGGATCGGCGGATACTTCCGGCAAGCCGGCCTTGCGCAGGCCTTCGACAAACAGCTGGTGCGCCGCCGGGGTGAGTACGAAGTCGTCGCGGGCATATTGCTCGAGCGAGTAATCCGGTTTTTTACGATACAGTTCCTGCAGCGCAAGGCGCGCCTCGTCCTCACGCCCCAGGTAACCCAGCGCGCTAATCAGCGCGAGGTCGCACCAGAAGGTGGCGCTCGGCTGGCGCACGGCTTTACGGGCCCAGTACTCGGCGTCTTCGTAGCGGCCTAGACCGACAAAAGCGCGCGACTTCATATTATAAAATGTGTGAAATACAGGGTCAGGTCTTTGATTTTGAATTCTGCATTAAAAATCAAAGACCTGACCCCGATTCTTTGACCCCGATTCTTCGGGATGACTGAGAATATTTGGTAGATTGTTTCGGTACTTCGGTCCTCGCAATGACGGCAACTCAGGAACGCATTTTTTCGTCAGTCGGGTCGTATAACGGCGGCCCGGCTGCAAGCTCGCAAATCATGCAAAATTACGAGAAAGACATATACTCAGTTGAAGCCAAAAACCATGGTAACGCCCTGATTCTTATGCGCGATATTTCAAATCTTGATTGTTTACAGTCACCGAATCAAGAACTGATCGATGAGAACGAGTATTTACGTGAAAAACTGGCTGCAATGGAAGATGCCGCGAAACGGAAGCAGGAGCTTTTTCAAACCCTGTTGGGTGCGTCCAGTATCGGATACTGGGAATGGGATGAAATAAAAAATCGCCCCGCTTATTTCTCCAGGGGAATGGCGGATATTGTGGGCGTTAGCCTGGATTCACTCTATGAAATCTACCAGTGCGAGGAAGATTTTTTTCCTTTTGTGCACCCCGACGATCTGAAAGACTATATCGACAGCCTGGCGGTTATCCCGAATCCTGAGTATCCGCACGACCAGCCCCACATATTTGAGTACCGCATCGTCAGGCCCAAGGGCGAAGTGCGGTATGTGCGCCAACTGAAATATGCAACACGAGTGGAAGATGGGGTTATCACCCGTTCATTTGGTGCGCTCCAGGATATTACCGAACAAAAATTTGCCGAACGACAGCTGCCGGAATTGAGGGAATCGCTGGAACTGGAAGTGTCGGAACGGACACAACGACAGGACGATACCGTCAACCGGTTGAAGCAGGAAATCAAGGAACGGGAAAAGATCTCTTCCGAGCTGGAAATCAAGAATGCGGAACTGGAGCGCTTTGCTTATGCGGTTTCACATGATTTAAAGACCCCACTGGTTACGATAAAAGGTTTCATTGGACTGCTCAGCAAGGATATCGAGACAAATGACAAGCAGCGGATAGAAGTCGATTTCGAAAAAATAAACAGTGCCGCCGATACCATGGCTGCCCTGCTAAACGATTTACTCGAGCTTAGCCGGGTCGGTCGCGTAATGGGCAACCCGAAAAACTGCAATCTCACCGAGATAGCGAAACAGGCTGTTGCACTGGTTAAAGTGAATATCGACGCACTCGGCATCGAAATCGAAATCGAAGACATGCCGAACGTTTATGCCGATGAGCTAAGACTGGTAGAGGTTTACCTGAACCTGATTGAAAACTCTGTCAAGTTCATGGGTGACCAGATATCACCTCGAATACATATCGGATGTGGCGAAAAAGATGGAATGATATGTAGCTTCGTCCGGGATAACGGTATCGGTATCGATGAAAGATACCACGATCAAATTTTCCGCTTGTTCGAGCGGTTGAGTGCCGAAGTGGTAGGCACCGGGGTAGGATTAACGCTGGTGAAGCGGATTATCGAGGTCCACGGCGGGGAGATCTGGGTTGAATCCGATGGCCTGGGCCACGGCAGCAACGTAGCGTTTACCCTGCCGAAAACCCCCTGAACACTCGTTGGTAAAACAATAGCCTCCCCCATTTGGCCTCGTGGCCACTGGCCAGGGAATGGTTAATCCATACCTGCGCTTGCAGAAAATTCTGTCGAAATCGAATTCGCAGCCATTTTTATCCTCGAATGCAGGTTCACGCCGTCCCGCGAGGTCCGAATTTGATTTTTCGTCAATTTACCGTGAATTTTGCATAAGTTATCGTCATCGTCGCTTCCCCCCAGGTTTGCCGTGCCTGAAACTAATGGTCAGTAGTTCTGAGGAATAATAGTGAACTCGGTTTCAAACGACGAAAATCACAATTTGACAATGGTTGGCGAGGATTGGGCGGCGCCCTGGGGCGGGACCCGTTCGATGTGGCTGACTTCGATTTTTCCCCGGATTAGCCAGTTCCTGCCTGCCGATCGTATCGTCGAGATAGGATGCGGTAACGGAAGAATCGCCAAGGTGTTACATGCGTTTAGCACCAGCGAACTCGTGTTATTCGATATCTCGGACGAATGCGTCGAGCAATGTACGCGCGCATTCGAGGAGTCATCGAAGACGCGGTGCCTGAAAACCGACGGGCGCAGCCTACAAGGCGTTGCGGATGACAGCGTTGACCTGGTTTTCAGCTTTTACTCGCTGATCGACGCCGATGCGGAAACAATGCAAGGCTACCTGCAGGAGTGTAGACGAGTGCTGCGCAAAGATGGGGCTGCCTTCCTGCATCATTCCAACGTCGGCATGTATTACCGGGACAAAAACTCCCTGGTCGACAAGCGTCTGCACCCGTTCACCGCCAGGCGGGATATTTCGATTGATGCCGACAGCGTACTGGACATGGCAAGCGATAATAACCTGCTCTGTATCAAACAGGAATGCATTAACTGGGACATAACAGACCTGTTGAGTGATTGTTTCACGACCCTGGTGCGGCCGGATTCAAAAATAAGGACCCAGGGTCCCCAGTTGATAAACAACCCGGAGTTTCGCAATGAACGCCGACTTGCGGCACAACGAGTCCACGAAAAGAGAATCCGTACCGACGATTCATGGGGAGTGCTCTGAAAACTAAAAGGGGACGCATTTACTCATTCAAATATGACCCCAACCTATGCTCTTCATCCTCAGCAGGAGATACTTTAATAGCCAGCCTGCTTACACTATCCTGTTCCTGAAAATATCACTGTGCCGCAGTCTTCATCGTTGAAGTATAGATACCAGCAGCGGCAATAAATCCAACTCCAATCCAGACGTTAACGGTTGGGATCTCGGCAAAAACAAATAAGCCTAACAATACAGCCCAGATGAATATCGTATATTCCAACGCGGCAACCAGGGACACTTCGGACAGGCGCAGCGCGACGACAAACAGTAAATTCGCGATGCCTCCGGCCAACCCCATGATCAGGAAAACAATCAGATCAGTCGCACCTGGCGTAAACCAGTCGGATAACAATACCCCCGTCCCCCCGATCGTCATCAATATCGTATTGGTCCAGAAGGCCATGGTTTCAGAAGACTCATGTGTCGATAACTTTTTTGTCCAGATAGCCACCAGCGCGAAACTAAATGCCGACAGGAGTGCCAGCAGCTTGGCAAACAACGGACCACTCCCGCCTGGCTGAATGATGAGCAACACACCGCCCAGCCCCATTGCGATGGCTATCCATTTGCGCACCCCAATATTCTCCTTCAGCAAAAACCCGCCTAGCAAAATCATAAAAACCGGGCCAACCAGTGAAATCCCAGTGGCTTCCGCCAGCGGCAGCCACTTCAGGCTCCAGACAAATGACGCAAACGTAATTGTAAACAGGCAACCTCGAACGACGTGAGAAACGATTCGCCCTCGTGAGATCAGGAAGGACACCTGTTTTTTCTGATTCCATATCGCCAGGCCCAGGATTGGCAGAAACGCGAAGAATGAGCGAAACAGGATAATCTGCGAGACACTGTACGCGTCACTCAACCATTTGGCCGACGCATCCATGATTGCCAGCATCACTACAGCAAGCATGTAAAGCAAAGTTCCTTTATTCAAAGCATTTAACACTGCCAGCATCTCCCGCTCGATTCGATAATGGGATATCTATTGACTGCCTTTTTGGCGGCGAACCATCTTGGCGTAAACACCCTTTTCTCGTTCAAAACCTCTCCCAGGTTTAGTAATGGTTGCACGATAATTTTCCCAGTCCTCTTCAGAAAACTGTTCAATACTGTCCACTGTAGTAACCGCTTCGAGGACTTCTTCGCTGTAAGTAGATTTTTGCAGTGGCTGTACCTGCGCTAAAGGAAACCCCATATCGAAGGAAATGGGCATGTCCGTTTTGGTTAACCTTATGTTTGTGAACAACGGGCCAAACCATTTGTCGGTCTCGATAATCCCTTCGTAATGCTCGTAGTTTTTACTCCGGGGCAGGTTAGCCGGTGCGCGCACCAGCAAGCTCCACCCGGGTTCGGTTTTAGCAAACAACCCGCTCCAGATTTGCACCATTCCCGGTTCGGCACCCGCGGTGATAAACGGCGGCACCGCATCCGTCAGGTCGATGGGGCAATCGCGGTTGAAGGTTTGTATGAAATCAGGATATTGGACGCTATCCAGAACCGTCCACTCCTCTTCGTAACTGAATTTCCAGATCGTCTCGACACCATCCCAGGCGAGATCAAAGTCAGCAGGCGGAAAGACATACCAGCCAAATGCAGATGCAGTACGAACGGCTTCGCAGTATCTGTAGGCTCTGACTGGTATTGTCCCGCCTGCCGACTTATCGGCTCGTTGGGGAAAACTGGCAGCTGGTAAGATGCGGTAAAATTTAACCATAGCGTCAGTCTCCCCCTGGCTTAACGCCTCAAAGGAGAGCGACCACCACCGATTCTTACCTGCTTTTTATCGGCAGTGCTGCTGGATTGATTCAGTTTTACCTTGAGCGGTTTTCTACCTCCGCCCAGGCTTACTTCCTTGCCATCAGCAACACTGGAATCAACTTTCATTTTCATTGCCATATCACCTTGTTTCTTTGTAATGCTTGTCATAGCTATAGACCTCTTGGTTGGTAGATTGATATCTACAAAAAATCTGAAGATCGAAATGATCTCCCCCTGGCGCTTCTCGATTACCTGTACGAAAAACTCCAATCTGGATTGATGAGTAGCTACTATCTCCTGGTTCAGGTAGCGAACGGAGCGTAGAAACGGTTTGTCAACTACGTGATCTGTACAAACCTGTTTCCGATCGAATTCTCGGCGAACTTCGGCCATGAATTTGATCGTCTCTCACCCATATATCTAATGCGTGAAGGTATTGACCCTATTTGTTCAGGCTCAGGCCCCAACTGCTGAATCACGTCCTGATATCACTCCTGTCTGGAACATGGATTCGCCAAAGAACACCGGTTTCTCGGTATCCCGGGAGGCCGCGGGGAATGCCCTGGCCATACCATCTAAACACTGAAATCTAGCCAAAATTGTAACCATGCATCGTCATAAAACGGCCTTTATTCCGTAAACGAATCGTAAAAAACCACCTGGCCTGCGGGCACTGCAGGGTTTTTCGATGTTTACTCGATTTTTCGGTTATGATATTTAGTCGGGACAGGTTACAGGCATAGTAATCACATTTTAGAAGCAGCGCTGTTAGATCCGCCCTGCCTTTTGTCGCGGCAAGCCAACGACGTCAGGCGAGTCTGCCCCCGGGATGGAAGAAGCTGCAGGCGCCAGGATTTCAGCAATCGGACTAGAAATGAGGAAAAGTACAATTGATAAGGTCTCGTTGCTGGGTGATTTTCGCCTGCACACGACCAATGATGAGGATGTCGTCATCAAGGGGAAAAAGAATGCGGCACTTCTCGCCAGCATTCTGTTAGATCCCGCAAAGCGCATCAAGCGGGGCGATGCCCAGGCCTTACTCTGGAGTCAAAGATCACCAGATCAGGCCAAAGCCAGCTTGCGGCAAAGCCTGAGCGAATTACGCGAGCAACTTGGCAGCTTTTCCAATGTTGAACTCATTACCAACCGGCTCGAAATTTCCCTCGCCCTGAATGCGATAGAACTCGATGTCGAGGAAATTATTGGCGTTGCCGCAAGTGACAATATTAAGGATAAAATCCGTTTCGCAGATCACTGCGAAGGTGAATTTTTAAAAGGTTTGAAAATCCTCGACCCGGCCTTCGAGGATTGGGTTTATTCACGCCGGCTACACTACAGTGATATCTACCAGGGCATCCTGCAAGATCTGCTTAACGAGCTTGATCCGAGAGGCGATGCGCAGGAAATGAAACACGTCGCCTACAAGCTGCTCGAATTGGACATTTGCTCGGAAGTCGCGCATATGGGTCTGATGAGGTGTCACTTCCATGAAGAGGGAGGCAAGGCCAAAGCCATTCGACAATACCGCTTGTGCTGTGATCTGCTGCAAAAGGAAATCGATACGACGCCATCACAGGAGCTGAGGGATCTGTACGAGCGCATTCGGACCACCGAACCCGGCAGGCAGTCCCTGACCAGCAAAGGTCGCCCTGGAATCGATAACCCACCCCGATCTTATGGCTTGTCTGTAGCCGTGTTTCCATTTGGTGAAATCCAGAATTCCGATGGCGATAGCGGCCCGGGATATAAAATCTCAAACGAAATTCGTAAAGGCCTGTCACGTTTCAGCTGGCTTTCGGTAGCATCACGCTACGTGAGTACAAGCGACCGGGACAGGACGGGGGGATATCAAAAAATATCGCGCGACATTGACGTCAGATACGTTGTCGATGGCTATATCGAACACAATAGCAGTTCCAGCCTCCTGTCTATCGAACTAATCGACATTATTGACGATGCTAAATCGACCATCAGCTGGAACCAGGACTTTAATGTCGATTTCGATAACGCCGAATCGGTCAAGAACACGATTGCCAGGATCATTTGTCAGCTGGACGTTAAATTGCGTCAAAAGGAAATCGAGCGCGTCGTCAGCCTCACCCCGGATGACTACAGTGCCTATGATTGCGTCATTCGCGCCGTGTCGACGATTCCCGATATGACAGCTGAGTCATTTCAATTCGCCGAAAAAATGTTTGAGCGCGCTATAGAACTGGATCCTGAATTTGCGGCAATCTACACCTGGAGAATTTACTGGGAAATCTTCTGGTTCGGCCAGAGTTGGGTCAAAGATCCGACCGAGGAAGTTAAAAAAGCAAACCAGATAGCCAGAGACGCCCTCAAACGTGACCCGGACGATGCGCTGGCGCTCGCGATGAAAGGGCATTTTCAGGCATTTGTAGAACACGATTTCGATGAGGCGCTGGAGTTACATCAAAAGGCTTACGATCTGAATCCGTTATCATCGATGGTGCTGCTGTTAAGCTCATTTACCTTTTCATACTGCGGTCAGCCGGAAAAGGCCATTAGTCGTCTCACGGAACTAAACGACCTGGGTGGATTTGAAGAACGGCACAAATTCTTTTACTACCTCGCCAATTCGGTTGCGCATACCTTCAACAAGGATTACGAACTCGGAATCAAATGGGGTAAGAAATGCATTAGCGACGCCCCTGGTTTCACCAATGGTTACAAGCCGATCATTTGTTGCCTGGGTCATCTGGGTAAAACCAGCGAGGCTGCATCTGTTATCAGCGAGTTGTCGAGCATAGACCCCGATTTCAGTGTCAAACAAATGACAAGAGTATACCCCTTCAAACGGGAGGTAGATCGTAATCACTATATTGACGGCCTACAAAAAGCGGGGGTAGGCCACTAAACGCATAGTCCCGCCTTTGCCACTCGCTCTCGCTTCACCCCATGGCGTCACTGCAACCCTCTATGGGACACACACTTTGAGAGTTAGCTGTCAGAAACCCCGGGAACCTGATCGAACCCCGGATCTTTTCGATACTGCGAAATGCAAGCCCGTCCCAGGTTGCGCGATCCCGTGAAATCCAATCGACAAAGTGTGTGTCCCCGGAATGCCCCAAACTATAGAATCCACGCATCAACAAGATCTTTGCCGGGGCCTATACAAGTCTCGTCGTAATCGGCGGCAAGCCAAACGAAGAAGCGGTGCTGCGCGGCAGGTATCGGATCGTCGCGATTGCCGATCGAGTATCAACATAGGATAATTTCGGCGACGCAATACGCAGTAGGAATTCTGGCACCTCAAAATCATGCATCGAAATAAAATCCGCAATCTCTTCAAACACTATCGGGTTCGCTATCCACAAGAGGCAGCGGTGGTGGAAAGGATTTCCTCGTTCGTCGATGCCAATACAGATTGTTTTTCTCGTGAGTTGGCGGTCGGTCATATCACCGGTTCAGCCTGGATACTGGATTCCACGAGTACGCGGGCGCTATTGACCCATCATAAAAAGCTCAATATCTGGGTTCAACTGGGCGGGCATGCCGACGGTGATCCCAATGTTGAGCAAGTGGCGTACCGTGAAGCCATCGAAGAATCTGGCCTGGACGGCCTGGAGTTTGTCGATCAGGAGCTGTTTGATATCGATATCCATCTGATCCCTTCCAGGGGTCATGAAGCAGCACATTATCATTACGATTGCCGTTTTCTTTTTCGAGCTGTCGATGATCATTACACCGTGAGTGACGAATCGCATGATCTGCTATGGGTTCCGTTAGACGATATGTGCAGTGTTACCACCGAACCATCGATGACGCAGATACTAATGAGGGCCTCCAGTTCCGTGGGCAAGTCAGTAGTGCAGGGTCAGGTCTTTGATTTTTAACTCAAGAATCCAAAATCAAAGAGCTGACCCCGGACGACGGACGTGTCCGGGTTAACGACCAGCGTATCAGCGCGGTTTTTGCGCGACAAATATCGTGTGCCGGCTGCCCTTGCCCGGTCGGGCTCTTACGGTGTGGACCTGGACTTTAAAGCCGGTTTTTTTGAGCCGGCCGGTGAAGACATGATCTGCCCGCACCGACCAGATCGCGACGATGCCTTCGGGGCGGAGTTTTTCGTAGATAGTTTTTAAACCACCTCGCGTATAAAGCCAGCCGTTAGCGGAAGCCGTCATCGCCTCGGGGCCATTGTCGACATCGAGCAGGATCGCATCGAATTTCTTATCCGGGTGTTTTAACAGCGCCACCACGTCGCCCTGGTGTATGCGCGTGCGGCCATCGTCTAGCGGTCGGCCCGCACACCGCCCCAACGGGCCTCGATTCCATTCGACCACCTCGGGCACCAGTTCTGCCACGATCACCTCGGCCGACGCCGAAACGATGCGCAGTGCCGCCGCTAGCGTGAAACCCATGCCGAGGCCACCGACAAGTACGCGCGCATTTTCGGTCGTGCCAAGTCGGTTACAGCCAAGTTCGGCCAGCACTTCCTCGGAGTGGTACATGCGGCTATTCATCAGGTCGCCCTGCACATCGGAAATCCGAATCGCAAAATCACCGTTGCGCTGCAACAGGGTCAGTTCGGCATCGCTACCGGGAACAGGGGCGCTATCGATTTGTGTCCAGGGGTCCATAGGGATTCTGCAAAGTGACTCGATTACTGCGAAGTGCACGATATCAGCAAATTGCAGTGGCCGTTAATTTACAGCAATCGACCACCTGGGTGCCGTGTGTATTGATTACCTTGATGCGGCGACCTTTTTTCACCAGGGCTGCTTTCGCATGCCGCGCCGGAATGGAAACCCTTTGGCTCGAAGCCGCTGTCTTTTGCTTTGCCATGATGCTTGCCCGTGTTGATTCTAAACCGCCTGACTTCACCATGTTTCTGGCTTGAAGTAAATCCGCAAACGGAAACGCCGAACACTTGCCGATGTGCGTATACTGCTGCGAATATGGCATTACCGTGTTCAACCCCGCGCTTGCAACCAGGCGCCACTGCAGCTGCGTGAAACAGTATGACTAACCCTCCGCCCGCCTCAACATCAGACTGGTCGCTGCAACCGACCATGGACTGGTTGTTCACCAAAGGTCGTATGATCAGCGATAACAATCGCTTTACGCATGAGCTGGCGACCCGGCTGGTCGAGTCCGGGGCACCGCTCGACGGCCTGCGGATCATGGTGCGCACACTCAATCCGCAGGTGCTCGCCTACTCAGACTTCTGGTCCAGCTCGGACAATGCCACCCACACCGCAACCGCCCGGCACGGTGTGCGCAGCACAGATCGCTACATCGGCAGCCCGCTACAGGTCATTCTCGAAGAACATCGCAGCCTGCATCAACCACTCGGCGATTTACCGGAAAACCCGCACGCGGCCTATGTCGAATTGATTGGCCATGGGCATACCGATTATCTCGGCATACCCATCGAGCTCAGCGACGGCGCCTTTTCCGCGATTATTTTCACCACCAAAAAACCGAACGGGTTTGATACAGCCGACGTCGAGCGCCTGCACCGCCTACGGGATTACCTGGCCCCGGTGCTCGAGTTGCACTCGATACGTCACACCGCGATATCGGTGATGAATACCTATGTCGGGCAAGGCACCGGCAGGAAGATACTGAACGGCATGATCCAGCGCGGCGATGCCGACCTGATCAACGCCGCACTTTGGTTCAGCGACCTGCGCAACTTTACGCATTTGACGGAAACGCTCCCGGCCAAACAGTTGCTGGACATGCTCAACGACTATTTCGAATTCGTCTCGGCCGCGGTCTGCGCGCGCGGTGGCGAAATACTCCGGTTCATCGGTGATGCGATGCTGATCGTATTCCCGATCGATGAAAACACGAGCCACCAGACGGCCTGCAATGCCGCCATCGACGCGGCGCTCGACGCCTGCAACACGCTGGCGACACTGAACCACCGCCGCCAGCGGCACGCACAGCCGCCCATCGAATTCGGCGTCGGCCTGAATGTCGGCGAAGTGATCTACGGCAATGTCGGTGCGCCCGACCGCCTCGACTTCACCGTGATGGGCCCGGCCGTGAATCGCACCGCGCGGCTGGAATCGCTGACCAAGTCGCTGGATACGAACATCCTGTTTTCGCAAGAATTCGCGAACCTGATCGATACGCCGGTGCAGGACCTGGGCGACCACCCGATGAAAGGCATCGATGGCCTGCAGAAGGTTTTTGGACTGGTGGAGGTTTAGGAATACGGTGACCGTTAACTTGTTTGAGAGATAAGTTAACTGTCACCATAATTCGAATTCGTGTTTTAAGGGTTGTAATCGTTAATTCGAGTTCAGCCAATCGATAAATTTGATTTGCGTTGGCCACAGGATTTGCACAGTATTGCCTGTTCTCTGCCACATGAATCAGGTTGGGTAAAAAGTTGACTGGACCCGGTGAAAAATTGCCGAAGGCGCGGTGGCACTATCGCCCCGATTTAAGCGATCAGATGGCACCCTTTTTCCAATGGCCTCCGCGGGTCAGGAAATCGCTGCGTTACCTGGTGAGTTCCTGGAGTCTACTCGGG
>Ga0316193_10002269_pt1 | contig 13431 bp, 9 predicted proteins | sample MerIslsedime2_MG_FD_207735 | JGI IMG/M metagenome (GOLD analysis project Ga0316193, IMG submission 207735) | Coastal sediment microbial communities from Maine, United States - Merrow Island sediment 2 | ecosystem: Environmental > Aquatic > Marine > Coastal > Sediment | place: USA: Maine...
GGAGGCCCCCCCGGTCGGTCGTCAAACATATCTCGTTCAGCCCCACTCGGTGGTGTTGCTGGCCAGAGATTTACAGCTGTCGTAAATCAGCGACCACCAGCAGAGCTGGGGGTATGAGGATGGCCCCCGGAAGGGGCCCAGGCCACCTCTACTGGTGGCCGCTGATTTTTAAAAAGAATCTTTCGATCTCTGTTTTATCGGATCTGTCGGTTTTGATGACTACTTGACCGATTCATCATTGGGAATATCTTGTTCGCTTCAGTTGGATTTGGTGCTGGTTGTTCGGCTGGCGTATACCAATTAACCGTAACAAATAAGCAAAAATTCTTTTTTATCTCAATTCATAAGCCGCCGGCATCGATCAGGTTTGTACCATGAGGCATGCCCTCGCGGTAACGGTAGAACCTTTTAAATTCTCACCGGCAAGCCGGTGGCTTATGAATTGAGTCATGATCAGAGAACACAGCCTCGAAGTTTTCCACAGTGGGATTATAAAACCCCGGTTATATGAGTCCGGCTTTTGGAGTGTTGGAGTAATGGAATAATGGGGTATGGTAAATGAGGAAATATTGAAGCCTCGGATTAAAATACAAAAAAATATGCCCAGCATGAAAGATAGACGCAGCGGTCTTTTGCTTCATGTATCTTCTCTGCCCGGCCCATATTTTTGCGGCGATCTGGGAAAAGCAGCCTTTAAATTCGCAGAATTTCTCTATGCCGGCGGACAAAGCTGGTGGCAAATGCTTCCGGTTAACCCCATCGGACTTGGAAATTCCCCTTACACCACGACCTGTTCTTTCGCCGGAGAACCCTTGTATATTGACTTGGAGGGTCTGGTAAAAGATGGCCTTTTAAAAAAATCAGAGATTGTAACGCCTCAAACCGTTTCCCCCAACCGGATCTATTATCAGAAAGCGCGCCGTTATCGTGAACCAAGGCTGAAGGCAGCGTTCGAACGTTTTACGGCCGGCAATGGGCATTTAGAATCCTCCCAATTTAATCAATTCCGATCCGAACATAAATACTGGCTGGAAGACTTTGCATTATTTTGCGTCCTTGCCAAAAAATTTAAAACCCGCAATTGGCCAAATTGGCCGTCGGATACGCGTCGACGCAAAAAGGCAGCTTTAGCAAAGGTTCGCAGCGCATTCAAAAAAGAATTGGATTTTATCGAATTCCTGCAATTTAAATTCTTCACCCAATGGTCTCGATTAAAACTCTATCTCAACGCACTGAATATCGGACTGATTGGTGATATTCCTTTTTTTGTCGGCCACCAGAGCTCGGATGTGTGGGCGAAGCAGAAGTACTTTCGTCTGAATCGTGATGGATCTTTAAAATATGTCGCCGGAGTTCCGCCGGATTACTATTGCCCTGAGGGGCAATTGTGGGGAAATCCGCTCTACAAGTGGCCCGCGCTGCAAAAGGATGGATTTAATTGGTGGATCGAACGGCTTAAACATATCACCACCCTATTCGATGTCGTACGCCTGGATCATTTTATTGGATTTCATCGCTATTGGGAGGTCAAAGCGGAAACACAGACCGCACGAATTGGCCGATTCCGCAAGACTCCCGGGCACGAATTATTTCAGGCAGTCAAAAGCACTCTCGGAACATTGCCTTTTATCGCCGAAGATTTAGGAACCGTGGTTCCTGAAGTCTATGCCCTACGGGATGAATTTGGTCTGCCGGGTATGCGGATTTTACAGTTTGGATTCGGAAATGAAACCTCGGCCCAATACCATCTGCCGTTTAACTATATCCCCAATTCCGTTGTCTATACGGGCACCCATGACAATAACACCGTCGTGGGCTGGTATGCTGATGCACAAAAGGACGCCAAAAAGAAAATAAGGAAATATAATTTTAACTTATGCCAAGACTATATCGGTGCTGAGCAGGCAAACTTCCACTGGGCGATGATTCGTGAGACCATGAAAAGCGTCGCCAATCTTTCTATTTTTCCGATGCAGGATATTCTCGGCTTAAATGAAAAAGCAAGAATGAATGTTCCCGGAAAGGCTGCCGGAAACTGGCAATGGCGCATGGAAGATAATAGCTTCACAAAAAAACTAATCAAGAGATTGAGAAAAGAAACCCAAAACTTTAACCGAATTGCCTGACCGATTTGTAAGCATATAAATTCCTTTAAACTGAAATCAGAATAAAAAATTATATAGGTTATTGGTTTGAACATGATAGCCAAGTGACCGAGCGTTTTTAACCTGCCCTCAAATTTTCTCCTAAAAAAACCGCTGATTATCCTCCTTGAAATTTTGTCAAACAAATTCTGTCATCCACGTTACCACTTAACGTCATTCCCTGAAGCGCAGAGCTGATCTTACCTTTTTAACCGACTGAATTATATATAAAAAATAATTCATATTGGGTTTCGGTATAGTTCTTGCTATGTTTTTTGGTTTAGGAAGCAGTTTATTTGGCAAAATATAGCAACACCAAATGCCGGGGGTAATTTTTGTCATGAAAACAGAAAAGAAAGAAAATGAAAAACGGCGGCCGATGATTATATTTGCTGATGATGATGCAATATGCCTGGATGTTGGAATGAGAATGCTTCAGAAATTGGGTTACATTGTATTAGATGCAAAAGATGGCAAAGAGGCGATTGAAGTTTTTCTAAATAATCAAGGTGAAGTTGACCTTGTCATTTTAGATATGAAAATGCCATACAATGGGGGTACCGCCTTTTCCCAATTGCAGAAGATTAATGCCAACGTGAAGGTTATTATCGCCAGCGGATATGCCGAAGATCAGCAGATCAGGGAAATGATGGAAAAAGGTTGCAGTGGTTTCATCCAAAAGCCGTTTAGTATAGATGTACTATCCCATAAAATAATGAATGCCTTGAAAGGTTAGACCATTAGCTTTTTTTGAGAAAGAGCGTTTATTAATCTGTCTCTAATTATTTAAGCGGCTCCAGAATATTCCTGGAACCGCTTTTTTTATATTCAAAATACGATGCTAACCAAGTCGGGCCTTCGGCACCATCATAGCGATTTATGCCTATTCTATGTTTGCGCCGACAACAGCGGCCATCTGCATCATGTTGATCGTCTGGCCCTCTTTCAGATTTGTAAGGTCAGTGACCTTGCCTGATTTGCTCTTGGATTTTGTGTTTTTGAAGATCGGAAGCAAACTAGCATCAGCCACAATGTATTTGCCTGCGTTCTCTGGCTTTCCATTCTCAGTCTTTGTCTGAAGTTTATTCGCTTTAATATAGTCCCATAGTTTTTTGGTGATCTCAGTCCTGGGAAGTTCTTTTGCGCCAAGAAGCGCTGCCAATTCATTTTTCAACTTTACCGGTTTCATCAATCCTTTTGCTTCTGCCATTTTTGACTCCTTTTTGCTTAGATTTATTAGATTAATTATGACCCATTATTTATATCATCTCATTAACAAATCCTTGTATTATTAGTAATTGTTGTATAATCAACTGGAAAAAAAATTTCTTCAAGGGTGATTACAATGAATAGTTACATTTCACTGATAATCATTGCTGTCATTGGTGGCGTAACAGTTGCGCTTCAAGGCCAGTTTATGGGGTTGATCGATAAGGGCATCGGTACCAGAGAGAGTGTTTTCATTACCTATGTCAGTGGCGGTATATTAGCCGGAGTCGTCATGTTGGCATCACGCGGAGGAAATCTACGGTCATGGCAGGAGGTCCCCTGGTATGCTTTGAGTGCCGGAATCTTAGGTTTGGTGATTGTGACAACTATTGGCTATACAGTACCCCGACTGGGTCTGTCAAGAGCGTTTACAATTATCGTTGCCTCCCAGTTTCTTACCGCTGCACTGCTGGACCATTTTGGTTTACTGGGAGCTGTGATGCGACCATTAGATTTATCCCGGTTATTAGGATTTGGCGTCCTTATTTTTGGAGTTTGGTTGATCATGAAATGAAGACAAAGCCGATCAACATGTCCATTTATTCACAACGTACTTCCAGGCTCTTTAACCGGGAACCCTGCTTGTGGGGTCGAAGCCCGAAGGGCGGAGTCCCAAACTTTGAGCCGCTTAACCCTGGTCTTAGGATGTCACTTAAATTCTTAGTCGTCCTACTCCTTTAATGGATTGTTGGGATGGGTCCGCCAATCTGCGTGTTCGGGGCTTACCTGCTGCCCGGTACGGGGGTCGACGCCTTCGTTTAAGGGTTTCATGGTAATACAATCTTCGATGGGACAGACCCCGACACACAGGTTGCAACCGACGCATTCTTCGTCCTTAACGAAAAACTTGCGCTCGCCGTCGACGGTATGGGTAATCGCCTGGTGGGAGGTGTCTTCACAGGCAATGTGACACTTGCCGCATTTGATGCACAGATCCTGATCGATGTAGGCTTTTTCGATATAGTTTAGATTCAGGTATTTCCAATCCGTCACCGACGGCACGGCCTTACCGACCAAGTCATGAACCGATGCCATCCCTTTTTCATCTAAAAAATTATTCAAGCCGTCAATTAACCCTTCAACAACCTTGAAACCGTATACCATTGCAGCCGTACATACCTGAACGGTGGTTGCGCCCAGAGCAATAAAATCAACCGCATCTCGCCATTTGGTGACGCCGCCGATGCCTGAAATAGGGATGTCATGGGTGTCTGGTGTGCGGGCAATTTCGGCCACCATATTCAGCGCAATGGGCTTGACCGCTTCGCCGCAATACCCGCCGTGGGTACCCATGCCGTCGGTCGCGGGATACATGGTCAGCGAATCGTAGTCAACGCGCATGATCGAGTTAATCGTATTGATCAGGGAAACGGCGTCAGCGCCGCCCGCTTTGGCGGCTTTGGCCGGCTGAAGAATATCGGTGATATTGGGGGTTAACTTGACGATTACCGGAATCGAGGCGTGCTTTTTACACCATTCCGCGGCCATCTGGACATACTCCGGCACCTGACCCACAGCGGCTCCCATCCCTCTTTCGGACATACCGTGGGGGCAGCCGAAATTGAGCTCAAAGGCATCCGCTCCGGTGTCTTCGATCATGGGAACATATTTCGCCCAGGACGCCTCGTTCATCGGCAGCATCACCGAGGCAACCAGCGGCCGGTCCGGCCAATCCCGCTTGATCTGTTTCATCTCTTTCAGGTTGGTTTGCAGCGGCCGATCCGTAATCAGCTCGATATTGTTAAAACCGATCACCTGGCGGTCATTGCCGTGCAGCACGGCGTACCTGGGACCGTTGACATTGACAATATGGGGATCCTCGCCCAGGGTTTTCCAGACAACCCCACCCCATCCCGCTTCGAAAGCACGATTGACGTTGTAATCCTTGTCTGATGGCGGGCCGGATGCGATCCAGAATGGATTGGGCGATGTCATACCAATGAAATTTGTCTCTAAATTAGCCATTATTTCCCTCAGCCTTATGATGTTTCGGGTTATGCAATTACCGGAATCAGCGACCAACAGCAGATCTGGGGGTATGAGCAAGACCCCTGGAAGGGGCCAGGGCCACGCTCTGCTGGCGATCGCTGATTTATTGAAGATAGTCGTTAATCGACCGGGCCGCCAATTTGCCGTCCTGGACGGCGCAGACGGTTAAATCCTCGCCGCCGACCACGCAGTCACCGCCGGCCCATACATTGTTGAGCGAGGTCTTGCGTTCATCGTCGACGACAATTCGCCCCATTTCAATCGCAAGACCGCCGTCCGAGTCGTCGAGCTGCTCAGCCAGAAAAGTTTGTCCGATCGCCTTAAAAACCATATCGGCTTCCAATTGAAAGGTTTTTCCGGTTTTCAAGGGTTTGCCATCCGCATCGATTTCAGTCATGTCAAATTCGACACCGGTCACCTGACCGTCTTTGCTCAAGATCCGTTTGGGGCTGGCGCAGTATCGCAGTTTGACATCATTAATCTGGGCAAAGTGTTGCTCGTACTCACTGGCCTTCATGTTCGTTCGATCGCGCCGGTAAGCGATGGTAACTTCGGCGGCCCCCAATTTTTTAGATTGCACCGCAACGTCGATGGCTGTCATCCCCCCGCCAATGACCACGACCTTGTCGCCCACCAAAAGCTCGGACTTTCGCTCCGTCTGGCGCAGGTCGTAAATAAAATTCACCGCTTCAATCACACCGTTAACCGTTTCACCAGGGATTTCAAACGGGTTGATGCCGGCCAGTCCGACGCCGATAAAAACCGCGTCGAATTCATCGCGCAATTGATCGAGGGTGGCGTCGGCCCCCAGCTGAACATTGGATTTTATCTCGATCCCACCGATAGCGAGAATATACGCGATCTCATTCTGGGCAATATCGTCTAATGCTTTGTAAGCGGCAATGCCATACTCATTCAACCCGCCGGCTTTCTCATTTTTGTCAAAGACCGTCACGCTATGTCCGAATGACGCCAGTCGGTGGGCACACGAAAGTCCTGCAGGCCCGGCGCCAATGACGGCAATCGTCTTGCCGGTGGAGGGCTTGCGCTCGAAAAAAGGCACCTTTTTTTCGATGACGTCGTCGGTTGCGTACCGCTGCAGTAACCCGATCGCGACCGGTTTGTTTTCGTGGGTGTTGCGAACACACGCTTCTTCGCACAACTCTTCGGTCGGGCACACGCGGGCACACATAGCGCCCATAATGTTTTGCGCCAGGATCTTGTGGGCCGAGCCTTTGACATTGCCGCATTGGATTCGTTTAATAAACTCCGGGATGTCGATATCGGTCGGGCAGGCCGTGGTGCAGGGGGCGTCGAAGCAATAATAGCATCTGCAGGCTTCGATGTAGGCCTGTGAGGCAGATAGGGGTGGGTGCATATCGGAGAAATTTTCTTTTATCTCATCTTCTGACAATCTGCCTGACAGCTTGCTGACAGACCGTTTTTTAGACGCATCCTTGGATTTAGCCATGTTCGCTTCCTCGAAACCTCCTAATTGAACTAAAATCACTCAATTAGGCGTTATATGTTAAACGAATAACTCTCAAACAGGGCAACCGCATCAGCGATTTACCGGTATTGGCGCCTTGGCCCGGGACTGCTTTTGAACCGCATCGTAAAAAGACGCGTACGGCGGCCGGTTGACATAGTTGCCGGCGCCTTTTTCCACCTTCAACTCGCCCTCGGCATAGACCACTTTCCCATTGCTGATGGTGTGCGACGCACAGCCTTTGACCGTCATACCTTCAAAAATATTGAAGTCAACTTTTTGATGATGGGTTTTGGCGGAAATCGTTTTGGTGGCTTCCGGATCCCAAACGACCAGATCGGCATCCGCACCGACGGTGATGCTGCCTTTACGAGGATAAATATTGAATATCTGAGCGGCGTTGGCGGATGTCACCCGCACAAATTCATTCATGGTCAACCGTCCCGTGTTGACGCCGTGGTGCCAGAGGACTTCCATCCGGTTTTCCACCCCGCCGGTGCCATTGGGAATTTTGCGAAAATCATCACGTCCCATGGCTTTTTGATCGTAACAAAAACAGCAATGGTCAGTTGCCGTCGTTTGTAAATTGCCCGATTGCAGGCCTCGCCACAAGGCCGCCTGGTGCTCCTTCGGCCGAAACGGCGGGCTCATGACGTGGGCGGCAGCACGGCCCCAGTCGCTATCAAGGTAAACCGAATCATCGATCAGAAGATGCCCGGCCAGCACTTCACCGAATACGCGCTGCCCTTCATTGCGGGCCCGTGTGACCGCCTCTAATGCCTGCCTGGCAGACACATGGACGATATAAACCGGCACATTCAAAACTTCAGCGATGCGAATGGCCCGATTGGCGGCTTCCCCCTCGACTTCGGGTGGGCGGGAAAGGGGATGCCCCTCGGGTCCCGTAATGCCCCGGGAATATAGATTGTTTTGCAGGTGATACACCAGTTCGCCGTTTTCAGCGTGCACCGTCGGTACGGCCCCCAATTCCAGGGCCCGCGAAAAGCTGCTGACCAGAATCTCGTCATCAGCCATGATCGCCCCTTTGTAGGCCATGAAATGCTTGAAACTGTTGACGCCATGCTCGTTTACCAGAATCCCCATATCACGATAAACACTGTCATCCCACCAGGTAACCGCTACGTGAAAGCTATAGTCTGCAACGGCTTTCTCGGCCCATTCGCGCCACTGATGATATGCCTCAATCAGATTTTGCTGTGGACCTGGAATCACGAAATCAATAATCATCGTCGTTCCGCCGGTCAGGCCGGCGGCGGTACCGCTAAAAAAATCTTCACTCGTAACGGTTCCCATAAACGGCAGCTGCATGTGGGTGTGCGGATCTATCCCGCCTGGCATGATATATTGACCACCGGCATCGATCTCTTCACATTCGCCGGGTTTGTCGATCGTTTCAGCGATTTGCTGTATTTTTCCGTCAACACACAATACGTCAGTCCGCAAGGTTTGATCCGCTGTAACTACGATGCCTCCTTTTATCAAAACGCTCATTATAACCTCCTTGCTTTCTATGATAGCTTCTGATGAGATGATCGCCGGATTGTAGCTGGTACTAATTTTTATAGATGTTGCAGGTCTGACCGGAATCGACATTCAAACCATGTCACGCCCAATCGCTCTGTTGCTTCAAACAGGCAGGCGTTAGACAATGGACGATTCCATACTTAGTCAGTATAGTATTAGACCGCGGTGTCAAAAAGTCAACACATCGCCAATCAGTTATTGGAAAAGCGAAAATCAGCGGTCCCGGACCGCCATAGCATCCCATTTTGAAGTTAAAATCGAAATACGAACATATCCCGTAGAAAGAAGATAAAGAATCATCGCCTCATCCTTCAAAAAAGTGCACGCCCAGTCAACAAAAATGTACATTGTGACCATCGCAGAAGATAGAAACACCGGAGAGACAGGTCCATAGGTAATATCTACATCCGTTAAAAGGCTCAGCGATCGGGGGTTCACCGAAGATCTTAACCAATGTAGGGCGAAACGGAGAGTACAGTATCGGTGGTGGTGAACGGCCGAACGCACCCGCGCCGGCATTCACAGCGTTATCCCGCCGTATGTCTGGAATGATAAATCCGGTTTTAGGGGGATTTGATATACGATTAAGTAAAGGTGATGGCGGCCAGGGTTATGGAACCAGTTTAAGTCGATACGTTACGTCGGTATTGGTGGAAAACAATATTTTTTCCGAGTTGCGCCATGCCATGATTGTACAAATTGGCGTCAACGGGTGCGTCTTTGGATATAACTACGCGGAAAGAAATTATTCCGATGATGGATGGGATAAAACCTATATTTCTATTCATGGACACTATCCGTTTATGAATCTTTACGAAGGTAATATCGTTGGTAGAGTCGGCATCGCTGATTACTGGGGCCGATCCGGCCCGGGAAATACTTTTTTTAGAAACCGGGTAATGGGAACAGACAAACATAAAGAATTTGGCCCCTATCGGGGTATCGAAGTGGATGATTATTCGCATGATCAAAATATCATTGGCAATGAACTTACAGGGAGTCAGACCAAAATTACGTTTGATGGCAAAGTTGACAGTTCACAAGGAACCTCGACCGACGTTTTAGTTCACGGAAACAATGTCCATGGAACCATCACTTGGGAACCTTCCATTCCCGATCGGATATTGCCCGCATCATTTTATCTTACCTCGAAACCTGACTTTTTTGGTGCTGTGGACTGGCCGGCTATGGGGGGAGATAAGCCTTTGGGCCAGGGAACAATTCCTGCGGAAGTAAGACGTAAAAGTGGTGAATATGTTCCTCAGCCTGGAGAACCACCAAATAATGAATTACCATCTACACCAACAAATTTTCGTGTCGTACAATAACTCCGAACCTGAGATCGTTTAAAAATAAAAAGGCACTTTCATTACTGAAAGTGCCTAGTTTTTTGAAGATGTCTCTGTTTTTGGCAGATAGGCCTTTAAAACGGAAGACTTTCCATTTTTTATCAAAATTTTATCCCACCAATCGGTTCAATTTGCAGGTTCCCCTTGCGCTGGCATCCTGCGTCGCGCCAATTACCAGGACATTCGCCTTAGTGCCCCTGATAAGGACCGTATCTGATTCTATTGAGATAAAGGCGAAAAGGAGACTGGAATAATTATCAAGAGTTCAGACGAAATTTGTAGACCTTTTATATTTCTCTTCAGTCAGTTAATTTTATTATTCAAGAATTTCCCCGTTTGTTTTTTTCTGAAATGCGAAAAGCATAAAGTTTTCTCCGGTTGCCCGTAAATCTGTAAACCCATTAACTCTTTATTCTGTTTAAGTCGTCGGGTGTGATGCCGATATATTCATTAATCGGACTTCTTTGAAAACATCTGAATTAAATAGGATCGAATGCCCGGAGGGCATCGTGTTGACACGAACGAAACTTCTTGTTCAAATTATTGTCGTCGGAATTATTGAGAATTGCCTGGTGCTGGGTTGCGGGAAAGGAGGACCACCTGACAATCCTTATATGGGCAATATGAACGACTTTTCATACTCGGGGCAGTGGTCCGACGTAGGCTGTATCTTTCGCGTAAACGCGCTCGGCGAGGAAGTTTGTGTGGACAGACCATGCGACACCGTGGTGCAGGCCTTGCCTTGCTCAAGCACAGATAATTCAAGCTTTGGAAAATGAGCTCTGGGACCAGGTGGTATTCCTGACGGTTATCACCAGCACAAAAAGTGAGTTCCAATCTAACCCCACCCAGCAAAAGGATATCTTTCCAAAGAACAAATACAGGCCATTATGGATGAATATATCCGGGCCTGGAAGAGCTGGTCTGAAAACGGTACCGTTGCCAACTGGATGAAAATAGGATAGTTACGTCGGTGCGAAGTAAGGTTGGATCAAGGTTTTAAGCCATAGACCCGTCTTCAATAGCCTGAAGAAACGTGGTGAAAACTGCTGTAGATTGCCATGCTTTACTCATCAGTTCGATTATCATCATGCTTAGCAATAACAGGCAGGTTGCACAGATTACACGGATTACACTAATCCCTCGAAGGGCGGCGCGAAATCCGTAGGGTTGAATATTTAATGATTTAGAAAAAAAAAGAGAATCAACATGAAAATGATCAAGTATTTAGTATTAAGAAGCATTAATACGCAGAAGGTTCTATTTATTTGTCTTACTCTCACAATACTTTTAACAAATGGGTATGCAGAGGCTTCTAATCCTCTTCGCGTAAGTGCTGACGGGCGTTTTATATTGAAACCAGACGGTTCACCTTTTACCTGGATTGGGGATACGGGATGGGGTCTTTTCTGTGAATCTAAAAGCGATGTCGATTATTACTTAAATGACCGAAAAAATAAAGGTTTCACGGTGATCATGGCTGTTGCACTTTGGATTTCAGGAAACGATTATAAGATGCGTGCAAATACATATGGTGATTATCCGGTCCGTAATAATAATCCAGCTCTGCCGAATGATATTTACTTTGCTCACGTGGACTATTGTGTAAATAAAGCCGAATCAATGGGGTTATATATTGCTATGCTTCCTACCTGGGGCAGCTGGGTGAATCCGGAGTGGTCAGGCACGAAGATATTTAACGTTTCCAATGCTCGCGCCTATGGGGAATACTTAGGAAACCGTTATAAAAATAATAAAATAATTTGGGTACTTGGAGGTGACCGGAATCCAGGTGATATCAATATTTGGCGTGCAATGGCAAAGGGTATTGCAATCGGTGCAATTGGTGTAGAGGATTACAGCCAAATTATGATAACCTACCATCCGCGCGGCGGACAGGGTTATCCAAAGTCGAGTTCATCATATTATTTACATAATGAAACTTGGCTTGATTTTAATATGATCCAGAGCGGTCATAGCCCGAATACAACCAACTATGATTGGATCACTCAAGATTATGGGAAATCCCCTGTAAAGCCTGTTCTCGATGGAGAACCTCGGTATGAAGGGATCGGTGTTAGCCCTGAAATTGATGATTATGACGTACGCAAGTCTGCTTATTGGTCCATCTTTGCCGGTGCAGCAGGTCACACTTATGGTGGACACGAAGTCTGGTTTTTCTGGAATCCAGGTGATCACCCATCTTCTACATCACACTGGAATTTTGACACAGCCTGGAAAACAGCCTTGAACTTCACAGGCGCCCATGATATGAAGCACCTGAAAACATTAATCGAATCCCGCCCCATTCTGAAACGGATTCCTGATCAATCCATAGTAACATCCGGAACAAAAAGCGGTGACAATCGGGTTCAGGCAGCTCGGGCTTCTGACGGATCATATGCGTTTGTATACATATCATCAGGTGATCCAGTAACAGTTGATCTTGGAAAGATAAATTCCGGTGATGTCGAAACGCAGTGGTATGATCCCCGGAATGGGAACTATTCTGCGATCGGTATTTACAAGGCAAACAGTACGCGTCAATTTTCACCGCCTTCTATCGGGTATGGAAATGACTGGATTCTCGTTCTTGATGCATATGAGCTGACAGATACTACTCCTCCTGCAGTTCCCAATAACTTTCGGACAAGATAAATTCACATGAACGAATAGATTTTAATTGGCAAACGTCCAACTACCCTGAATCCGGGATATCTAAATACAACATTTACCGAAATGGTACAAAGGTTAAACTATCGATGAGCAGCCGCTAAGCTCCACTCCAGCCCTGCGAGCAAGATCTCCGCTGCGCCAGAACCGGTGCAGTGGTGCACCTTTTGGATAGATGCGCCAAGCCGGTTAATTTTTACCTCCCCTAAACAAGAATTTAACACCAGCTGCTAGCCCACCGGCTGCAAAAATCAGCATAACCGGTTCGACAGGAAAACGGTATCGCTGGCGTACGTGAGTGATATAATAAACCATTGGGAATAGAATTAGATAGGATATCAAAACACCGGCCGGTCTTTGGCCTCTGAGGGCGATAACAATCCCCAAAAGCATGAACGGAAGCGGCAAAATATAAATGACGGTCGTCAATGCCGAATTTTTTGACCGGATACCAAAAAGGCCCTCCAAACCCTTGCTTAGATCTAGATCTCTTACCCAAAAATAAAGAATCCGTTGAATCGTCAACTGCACGAAGTCGTATGGATGCGTCCGAATGAAGTCCACCGCCTCGTTTCCAGCGGAGGCCGTATAGGCCAACTCTCCCATTTTGCGATATTTTTCCAGCTCATCTTTTTTAATGATCGGATGATGCATCTGGATTTTGCCGCGTCCGTGAATTTGCATGTACGCCTTGCATCCTGAATTATTGCCCAACTTCAACTCCAAGCCGAAGTTTGACTGCAGCAGGGGTCGGCCGAAAACCAGATAATTTCGCCAAATCCAGGGGCCGAGAATCAGCAGAATCATGAGCGTCAATAGACCGATTTGCTGTAAGCGTACTTTCAATAACATGCTTTTCTGCAATAAGATTCGGATAAAAACAAATGGGTACAAAGCCAGGATAATGACCTTAAAAATGGCAATGATACCAAAAAAAAGTCCGGCCAGCAGGGCCCTGTTGATTGTCCACTTA
>Ga0316193_10002270_pt1 | contig 13430 bp, 13 predicted proteins | sample MerIslsedime2_MG_FD_207735 | JGI IMG/M metagenome (GOLD analysis project Ga0316193, IMG submission 207735) | Coastal sediment microbial communities from Maine, United States - Merrow Island sediment 2 | ecosystem: Environmental > Aquatic > Marine > Coastal > Sediment | place: USA: Maine...
AGATACAAAAGGAGATGGCGTCTTTTTCTCACCAAAGCCATAGACCAATAGCCCTGACTCTCTGATTCTCGCGGCCAGTTTAGTAAAATCGCTATCACTCGAGACTAAACAAAATCCATTAAAGTTACCTGTATATAACAGGTCCATTGCATCAATAATCATTGCACTGTCAGTTGCATTTTTACCTTTTGTATAGGCAAATTGCTGTATTGGCTGAATCGAATGCTGCAACAGGACCTCTTTCCAGCCTTTCAGCCCGGGTGCCGTCCAGTCGCCGTATATCCGCTTGACGCTAGCAACACCGTAATTTGCGATCTCTGACAATAACCCATCAACAATACTCGGTTGCGCATTATCGGCGTCGATAAGAACAGCTAACTTTTCTGTATTTTCCATTTATCTTTCTTTCCTGTTTCCTGATGCCAAGTTGATAAATAATAAACAGTCTATATCGCGCTATCTTTATCCTGCTTTACCCGCACTATTGAAAAGAACAAAGTGACGATTGAAAATTTGAAACGCCAACAGACAACTGGATATTACTTCTGCAGCAAATCTACACGGATAGGCATTAAAAAATGTGCTCCGTCATCACCGAGGTGCTGTTCAAAACGTTGCTTGACCCGGTTATACAGATCGTCATCCAGCGCGTGATTACTGTGCGTGGCTTTTATCACTTTATCTTCATACTCGGCAAAACTTTCAAATCTCATCGGTGAATTAAAAAACGTTTCTTCGACCAGGCTAAACAGGCCATCATCCACCGCTTTTTTAACCGTGTAAAATGCCGCTTCACGGACCTTCTGCTCATCGTGGAATAAACGCAGGACTTCGTTAAACTCGCCGGCAAACACGGGCTCAGATATGTAAGCAACTCCACCGGGTTTCAATACGCGCCTGATTTCGTGCATAGACGCTCCCATCAGTTCCAAAGGCACATGATGCAGTGACTTGAACATGAACACCACATCTACCGATTCATCATCCAGAGGAATATCCTGCGCACCGGAAATTCTGAAGCTTACATTGGGCAGATCGCTTATCTGCAGGTTTTTTTCATGGGCGATCTGGTCCACTTCACAGGCGGTAATTGTTCGATCAGTGCCAGAGGCCGCAATGTTTCGGGTAATATCAGCACTGCCACAGCCCAGCTCGAGTATGTGTTTTCCATCCAGTTCCAGCAGACGGTTAAAAATTTCAGGTTCAGGGCAATTAACATCGATTTTTTCTGCAGCTATTTTCATTTACAAAAAACTCTCCTTATTTACTGATCAATTGCAGAAACTCATGCCGCGTACGATGGTTTTCACGGAAGGATCCAAGCATCATCGAAGAAATAGTCCAGGAATTCTGTTTCTGCACTCCCCGCATCATCATGCAGAAATGCTGTGCCTCTATCACCACACCGACACCTGCAGCATTCGTCACATCCATCACTGCATCGGCGATTTGCTTGGTCATCTGCTCCTGAATCTGCAGGCGACGGGCATACATGTCGGTAATACGGGCAATTTTGGAAAGACCAATCACCTTGCCCTGCGGCAGGTAGGCGACATGCGCCTTGCCAACAAAAGGCAGCAGATGGTGTTCGCACATGGAATAGAATTCAATATCTTTGACAATGACCATTTCATCATTGTCTGAATCAAATACGGCACCATTTAATACATCTTCCAGAGACTGCTCATAACCCTGGGTCAAATAGGCAAACGCCCTGGAAGCCCGTTCCGGGGTTTTCAGCAGACCGTCACGATTAATATCCTCACCTGCACTGGCAATCAATTGTTCATACAGCTTTGCGGTTTTCATTACCATAATTTCCTGAGTTCATCCTGTCTATCTGCCTGACTCTGTCAGAGGTCAGGGAATGGGTCAAGCATTGAATGAGTGTGGTTTCGCACTGTAGCTATGCACTTTCTGTAATGATGGAACATGTTGCTGAATCTCATCTTTATCATCTTTCGAAACACAGCAAGAATCAGTAGACTCGTCATATTCCAAATCGCGGCATCTTTCTGAGCGGAACTCCTGTTGGTCTGACACCATTGATTTGTATCTTAAAACCTGTTTCTCAGACCTTTTTAGTTTGATAGCTTTCCAGATGAAAATTTTAACGAGGCGAATTCAGATGACTGAAACACCATTTAACATCGTAAACAACGGCATGGCCCACGCAGCGAGCAACTATTCTGTAGCAGACACCGTCGACAAGCTTGATGCAACCGCGAAATCCATGGGGCTGACCGTATTTGCCAGGATAGACTTTGCTGCCGATGCCAACACCGTCGGGCTTGAATTGAAGCCGAAACAATTGCTGATTTTCGGCAATCCCAAAGGAGGCACACCTCTTATGATATATGCCCCGAGCCTGGCTATCGATTTACCGTTGAAGATACTCATATGGGAAGATGATGAAGCTAAGGTATGGCTGTCATACAACGAGGCGGATTACCTCGGCAAGCGGCATCAGCTGGCACAGGAACAGGTTGCCGGCTTATCCAACCTGACAGGCAGCCTGGTAAGTAAATCAGGAGTGGTGTCGTAAAAATGGCAGTCTGAAAAAGAGTGAAAAGAGCCAAAGGATACTGGCTCATTTTTTCATCTCGGGCTATTTTATATTGTACTGGTCATGCAGCTCAGCTGATTCAACTTCACCCCACGTGATATTTTCATCAATCACATGGAACTGGCCAAGAACCGAGCGTTCGATGTCGTCAGGTTTATTCTCACTGGCCTTTATCATGTCACCTTCCATTTCAATATAAACGCCATCACGGGCGATTGTCACCGCCACGCCGGGCACTTTGCTGCAGGTATATCGTGTTGCCATTGATTTAATCTCCTTTAGTGATTCTAACGAGCCAGCCTGTCAATTTGTTATTCCTTCAAAAATCTGAGGAAATAATTTTCTTTCAATATATCTGACTCAGAGTGCAATTTAAAACCGGCTTGTTCAATTTCTTTTATAACAGATTGCTTGCCGGACCGGACGTGTGACATTACCCAGGAGGAGCTGGTGCCGTGGTGCTTTCGATAGTCAATAATGACCAGGGTTCCACCCGGGCGAAGTGCACGATGAATTGATGCCAGCATCGATTGTGGATATTCAAAGTGGTGATAGGTATTACAGACGAATGCCATATCGATGGAATCCGCACCCAGGCGGGTATTTTTTTGCTCACTGAGAACAGCATGAATATTCTTCAGGTTGTTTTCCGCTGCCCGGCGTTCAATGTTGCGAACGAAATCATCGGTCACATCGACGGCAAAGACATTGCCTGACTTGCCTGCCTGCTCTGCAAACAGCAGGCTATAAAAACCGGTGCCGGCACCAATATCGGCAATATCCATTCCTTCTTTAAGCTCAAGCGCCTGCAGGACGTCCTGCCGCCTGTCATAAACTTCACGCCCCGACCACTCAAAAGTAGATAACCACTGTTGATACTGCGCATCCTGGTAATGTTGATTAATACCGGGGTTGACGTTTTGTTCATCAGCATGCGCTTGAATTAATACAGAAAACAGTACGCAGAAAAAAGTTAAATATCGTTTCATATTTTGAATTCCCGAATATTTCATCGCAGGATTTTTAATTTTAATCGAGTCGTGGATGGCCAGGATTAAATCCTCTGTCATCCTACCCTGTCAATGTCAGCAAAATGTACTGGCCTATTTCCTATAGGTGTATAATAGCTGAGGGTATTTCTATTGCGATGAATACTTAGAGGTGCCGCAAAACCGTAATCATACATGGTTTTTAAATATCTCGGTTCCATGCACCAGGAAAGAAAAGTAAGGAGAACACCAATGAAGCCTATACTTACCGTTGAATTCAAGGCAACGCAAAATGGTCAGGATTTCTATGAAGAAAGTGTGCCGCTGCAAAGCCCTGAGGAATTGTTTGAATTTATAGCTGCTGGAGGAGGTTGCGACAAAATCCCTGATGAGGTCAGCGAAATACAAATGCTCTTCATGCCTGCTGAACATGCCAACACGCTCAATCCTGTTGCTGACAAGCAGGTCACCCTGGAGCTGGGCATGGTTTATATAACCGGCCCCTTATCAGAAATTGTGCAAACAGCAGGTATGCTTCTGGATAAATCAGGTCGCGGTGAACTTTCAGAGTCATTCCTGAAAGTCATCAATGCAGGGGCCTAAAATCAATAAGGTCAGACTCTAATAAAAGTATCATCATTCTTTGCACCGAAACGTATCGCTAAGCCTGCCTGCCCATTTGACAATGTGCTGTAAGCGTTAATTTAACGAGCCTGACCCTGCTGGTTCATGTTTTACCTCAAGCTTCCAGGTAAAACGAATGAGCGGGCAGAATTAATTCAGGATGAATCAATGATCGAGTCAGCGACTAATCCAGATACACTGATGAATAAAGAAGTGGTATTTCATGTTCACGGTGTCACCAAAATCTACCAGATGGGAGAGGTACAGGTACATGCGCTGCGCGGCATCGACCTCGATCTGTACAAAGGTGAGTTTGCAGTTTTACTGGGCGCGTCCGGCAGCGGTAAATCGACCCTGTTAAATATCCTCGGCGGGCTGGATTCACCTACTGACGGCCACGTGCAATACGGCGAGCAAGACCTGACCCGGGCCAGCGAAAAAGAACTGACCGCCTACCGGCGTTATCATGTCGGTTTCGTATTCCAGTTTTATAACCTTATCCCAAGCCTGACGGCACGTGAGAACGTTGCCGTGGTCACCGAGATCGCAAACTCACCGATGCTACCGGAAGAGGCCCTAAAGCTGGTCGACCTGGGTGACCGACTAGACCATTTTCCGGCACAGCTTTCAGGCGGTGAACAGCAACGTGTCGCCATTGCCCGCGCCATCGCGAAAAATCCAGATGTGCTGTTATGCGACGAGCCCACCGGCGCACTCGATTCGAAGACCGGCATCGTCGTGCTGGAAGCGCTACAGCGGGTCAACCAGGAGCTGGGCACCACCACCGCAGTGATCACTCACAACGCCGGCATCGCGCAGATGGCGAACCGGGTGATACACCTCGCCGATGGCCGTATCAGCCAGGTAGATACTAATGATTCCCGTCTCGACCCGAGTCAGCTCAGTTGGTGATGCGGTAATGAAAGCACTCGACAAAAAACTCTGGCGGGAACTGTGGGACATGCGCATGCAGGCGCTGGCTATTGCCATGGTCATCGTCAGCGGAGTCGGTATCTTCATCATGTCACTGAGTACGCTCGATTCATTATACGAGACCCGCGAAAGCTATTACCGCGACCATCACTTCGCGCATATCTTTGCCTCGCTGAAACGTGCACCGCTGTCGCTGGTAAAACGTATCGAAGAGATTCCCGGCGTCGATAAAGTAGAAACTCGCGTGGTAGCCTATGTGAATCTCGACGTTTCCGGATTTGATGACCCGGTCAGCGGACATATACTGTCGCTGCCCGATAACAGCCGCGGTCTGCTCAACCAGATCTACCTGCGCAACGGCCGCCTGATCGAACCGGGCCGCGATAACGAGATTGTGCTCAGCGAAGAGTTTGCCCAGGCGCACAAACTGCAACCCGGCGACAAGCTACGCGCCACCATCAACGGCCGGCGCAAGACACTCACCATTGCCGGCATTGCACTGTCGCCGGAATATATTTACCAGATCGCACCCGGCGCCATGTTCCCCGACCATAAACGCTACGGTGTCATGTGGATAGCGCGGCAGCCGCTGGCGACGGCTTACGACATGGAGGGCGCTTTCAACAATGTCACGTTGACCCTGGTCCGGGGTACCAATGAGCAGGAGGTGATAGACCGCCTCGACGACATCCTGAAAGATTACGGCGGCATAGGTACCATCGCCCGCAAGGATCAGTTCTCAAACCGTTTCTTATCCGAAGAGCTCAAGCAGCAGCGCACCATCGCAACCATCTTCCCGGTCATCTTTTTTGGCGTTGCCGCGTTCCTGCTCAACGTGGTCATTAGTCGTCTCATTCGCCTGCAACGTGAAGAGGTTGCCACGCTGAAAGCATTTGGTTACAGCGATATCGCCGTCGGCCTGCACTTCATCAAACTGGTCCTGCTCATCGTTAGCCTCGGCGTTGTTATCGGTATCGGCGTCGGTATCTGGATGGGTAAGGGCATGAGCAATATCTACATGGAATTATACAGCCTGCCGTTCATGATCTACGTGCTTAAACCGGAGGTGGTTATTGCCGCAGCGCTGATCAGCATGACAGTTGCCGTGATGGGCACGCTTTACGCGGTTTACAGTGCGGCAAGATTACCGCCGGCACAGGCGATGCAGCCGGAACTGCCGGCAAAATACCATACGACACTGGCAGAGCGTCTGGGCCTGCAGCGCTGGCTGTCACAACCCACACGCATGATCCTGCGCCACATCGAACGCCGCCCGCTGAAGTCGCTGATGACCACGCTCGGTATCAGCCTGGCCTGCGGTATCATGATGGTCAGCGGTTTTCAGGAAGGCGCCATCAATCACATGGTGGAGATGCAGTACGGCCTGAGCCAGCGTGAAGACATGATCGCCATCTATACCGAACCGGCATCGCAGCGTTCGCTATATTCATTGCAAAGTTTGCAGGGCGTGGAACATGCTGAAGGATTTCGTGTGGTGCCTGCAGCGTTAAAATTTGAACACCGTTTATACCGCACCGCCGTGCATGGCATCCAGCCCGATGGCAGCCTGATGCGCCTGCTCGATACCGACCTGAATGTCATCGAACTGCCGGAAGAAGGCGTCATACTCACCGATTACCTGGCCGAACTACTGCACATTAAAACCGGTGATCTGCTCACCATTGAAGTGCTGGAAGGGCATCGCCCGACCGTACAGGTACCGGTAGCCGGTACCGCCAAGCAGTACCTGGGCGTCAATGCCTACATGCGCATCGAGTCGCTCAACCAGCTGTTAAAAGAAGGCAATGCACTGACCGGCGCACTGCTGAAAGTCGATGAACCCTATATGCGTGATGTTTATGCCGAACTGAAAGAAATGCCAAGAATCGCCGGCGTGGTCGAACATGATTCATCCATCCAGTCATTCTATGACACCATCGCCGAAAGCATCTTGTTCTTTACTTTTATCTCCACGCTGCTCGGCTCCAGTATCGCCTTCGGTGTTATCTATAACAGCATGCGCATCGCACTGTCCGAGCGTAACCGCGAACTGGCCAGCCTACGCGTACTCGGTTTCGAGCGAAGCGAAGTTGCCTACATCTTACTGGGCGAACAGGCACTGTTCACACTGATCGCCATCCCGTTGGGTTTTCTCATCGGTTATGGGCTGTGTGCTTACATGGCCTTCCAGTTCGATTCCGATCTGTATCGTGTACCACTGGTGCTGGGGATGAATGTTTATGCCTTTTCAGCGTTGGTGGTCATACTGTCATCACTTGTTTCTGCCATAATGATCTGGCGTAATCTTGCCCATCTCGATATGGTAGCCGTACTCAAGAGCAAGGAGTAACACATGAACAACCCATTGCGAAAACATCCTCTCATCACAGCCATCGCGGTACTCATCGTTGGCCTGTTGATCTGGGGTTTCTGGCCGCAACCGGTGTTTGTCGAAGTCTTCGAAGCAAAACGTGCACCGCTCACCATCACCATCGAAGAAGAAGGCCGCACCCGGGTGGTTGACCGTTATGTCATCTCGGCACCTGTAGACGGTGTTGCCTGCCGCCAGCACCTCAATGTCGGCGACGAGGTAAAACAGGGCCAGGTACTGCTGGGCATCACTCCACTGGAATCACAGGTACTGGATCCACGCAGCCGAGCGCAGAAAAAGTCGCAGGTGGCTGCGGCTGAATCATCCTTGCATGCGGCAGAACAGCAGGCCGAAGCAGCAGAAGCCGCAGCAAAACTCGCCGTCATCGAACATAAACGCCTTTTGCCACTGGTTGATAAAGGCGTGATATCAACCGATGCATACGACAAGGCACACACCCAGGTGCAAACAACCGCAGCGGCACAACGCTCTGCCGTTTTCCAGATCGAAGTGGCGCGTTATGAGCTACAGGCAGCAAAGACCGTGCTCGAATACACTGCGGCCAGTCGCGGTGAACCGGCAGAACGCCTGCCTGTTGTTTCCCCCGTCACCGGCAGGGTGCTTAAAGTCGTGCGTGAATGTGAAGGACCGGTACGCACCGGTGACACGCTGCTCGAAATCGGTGACCCGACAGTGCTGGAAGTAGAAGTCGATGTGCTTTCAGCCGATGCGGTAAAAATCAAATCGGGCATGAAAGTCCTGTTTGACCGCTGGGGAGGCGATGCTCCGCTGGAAGGCATCGTGCGTATTATTGAACCGGTTGGCTTCACAAAAATCTCTGCGCTGGGTGTTGAAGAACAGCGTGTGCTGATCATATCCGACCTCACTTCTCCGACTGAAGAATGGCAGCGCGTAGGTGATGGCTATCGGGTAGAAGCGCGATTTATTCTATGGCATGAAGATGATGTCTTGCAGGTACCCGCCAGTAGTCTGTTTCGTTATCAGAAGGGCTGGGCGGTTTTTGTGGTTGAAAATAACCGCGCAAAAAGGCGCGAGGTTAATGTTGGGCAGCGTAATGGATTGGTAGCGCAAATACTGGAAGGTGTTAGTGAGGGTGAGGCGGTGGTTAATCACCCGAGTGATGATGTTGAAGAGGGTCGACGGGTGAAACAAACGCTTTAGCCTTAAAAAACCTCATTGCGAGAAACGAACTAATGTCATATTCATTAGAAAATCCGCAGCGAACACTTACTCATACCTGTATATCATGACAATCGTTACTGCTGTATCAAATGTCAAAATAACAATTCGACCCGTTTAATCATAAACCGTGATCTGCACCTCGCACTGTTTTATCTGCTTGCAGCCTTTACATCTGCGTAGTAATTCGCACCTAACCAGGCAGCAATATTTTTTCTTAATGCCGTCGCTCCGGTGACACTAACCAGTTTTTCACGCAGAGCATTCATTATGGTGGTATCTCCCATCCATACGGCAGTCAGTGTTCGTAAATCTGCTGAAATCAGAAGGTCAACTTCATAGCCGGGGTCTTTTACACAAACATCAACGTCGTTGTCACGTACTACCAGCCACCAGAACCTTTTTTTGGGGTCCATGTCCGTGAGTTCTATTTTCAGTACAGTGCAGTCTGCGGTGAAATATTCAGTATGTATTCCTCGATGCATATCCCAGATCAATAGACTCGGATCCAGATCATCGCTGGATAAATCACTGCGCACCCAACGGTGGCCCCATGTACCCATCTGCAAAATAATAGGCATAAGCTCTTCGCCCGCCTTGCTCAGACGATAGCGTACGTGGCTCTGTTCTGAATCACGATGTATAACACCGGCTCTTTCCAGAGATTTCAGTCGCGTTGACAATAAAGACGGCGACATAAGAGGCACACCTTTGCGGATGTCGTTAAAGGACTCGGTACCGATACCAATCTCCCGGATAACAAGATGAGTCCAGCGTTCACCAAGTACTTCCGATGCCTTGGCAATTGGACAAAATTGACCATAACCGCGCATGTGAGCTACCTCCTGTGGTGTTTTTATCAAGACTACGGAAAAAAATCAGGCCTGGCTAGTACAGATTTTGTACCTGAATAGCCGTCAGTAATACCTGGCATGGATAAAGCCACTTGTTAACAGAATAGATAAGCTACTGTTTTATATATTTTATTTTAGGAACAGGCCCAAAATAAAAGCATTCCTGCAGTACAAACGTTGTACTAGTTCACAACTTCATCTTGGATCAAACTCATTGCACACACATAAAAACACCACGAAGGAGAAATAACATGACAATACAAAACACAGCAGTCACAGAACAGACAAGCATTGACGCAATAAAGGCAAAACACAAGGCGACCTGGGAAGACGGCAACTATGCAGATTTTGCCACCTATATGCACGACGGAGCCATTGAGATGCTCCATGGATGGGATTTTTCGGGTGCAAAGACATTGCTGGATGTTGGTTGCGGCTCCGGGCAAACAGCAATCCCTGCATCCAAAATGGGGCTGAAAGTCACAGGTATCGATATCGCAGAAAACCTGATTAAGCATGCACGTGAAATGGCGCAAAAAGCAAACCTGGACACACAGTTCGATGTCGGTGATGCAGAGAACTTACCCTATGAAAGCAATAGTTATGACGCTGCTATCACCATGATAGGTGCAATGTTTGCGCCACAGCCAGACCAGGTAGCTAGTGAGTTTTCACGTGTTATCAAGCCAGGAGGTAAATTATGCATGGCGAACTGGACAGCAACGAGCATGCCGGGACAGATGTTTAAAGCTGTTGCTGAAATAGCTTCCCCTCCACCCGGTTTTATTCCCCCTGTTTTATGGGGTGATGAAGATACTGTCACAGAGCGCTTAAGTGAAAATTTTAGCGATCTAAAGTTGAGCCGAAAGAACTATCCGCAATGGCACTATCCTTTTGATGAGCATGAACTGATCAACCTGTTTCGTGAGCAGTTTGGCCCGGTCAAACGCGCCTTTGAAATGGCAACCGAAAAACAGGAAAAGCAGCTGTACGATAACCTGTTTGACATATACCGCGACAACAGCGAAATAACCAATGGCATTTTGACCATCACTGGTGGTGAATACCTGGATGTAATAGCGACACGCCATTAAAAGCATGCAGCTAAATCCTGGATTCGGGCGCATGTCAGATTCCAGGTTTTCCATTATTTATTAATTCTTAGTCCCGCGCCTCTCCGTATAAAACGTATTGGAAAAACTTTAAAAAGTTTTCCCGTCTCTTTTATCGATCATAAAAACAATATATCAACAATAATAGACTTATGGAGTAGGCAATAGCTAAATCTCCTGTTAAACAGTATTGCTAGGCTCTTTTCTAACCAGACTTATCAGGACTGGGGGTTGAAACATCAATGGAGGCCTGCCGCCAGTCATAATCGGTCTGTTGCGCAAGGTGGTCTTCATCCGACTGCATAGTCTCGCGCAGTCTTTCGCGTGCATCTGTAGATATCCTTACGCGCACGGCGAAGTCTTCATGATAATGCTGATACAGTTCGTCGATAGTTTCTTCGTTGTGGGTACGGAACTGGTGTGCTGCCTGCTTTGCTCGCCAGGCGGAAAATCCCAACTGTTTTAACGCCTCTTCACCCAGCCGCAAGCCCCCTTCAAAGCTTTCGCGTTCATAGGCATGCACACCTTTTTCGAGCAACTGGAAAACGTGTCCGACGTCCCACGCGCGCGCGATAATTTGCAGGTTTGGAAAGTTTTCACGTACTGATTCGACCAGTCGCAATGCACCTTCCCTGTCATCTATTGCTACTACCAGCACTTTCGCACGCTCAGCACCGGCTGCACGCAGCAGGTCAAGGCGGGAGGCGTCACCATAGAAAACCTTAAAACCAAATTGCCGCAATGTTTCAATATGATTCGGATCATGCTCAAGCACAGTGGCATCAATGCCATTGGCATGCAGCAGGCGACCAACAATCTGACCAAAACGCCCGAAGCCCGCAATGATAACCGGATGGCCTTCATCCTCCATCTCATCCATCGGCGCTGCAGGTGTGCGATCAAGGCGCGGCAGCAGCAACTTATCATGCAGCACCATCAGCAGTGGCGTCGTTATCATCGACAGTGCAACCGTCACTATCAATATGTCATAAATTTCGGCGTGAAAGATTCCGGTAGTTTTCGCAACACCGAAGAGTACAAAGGCAAATTCACCGCCCTGTGATAAAACCAGGCTAAAAAGAGGTAATTGACTCGTCGGCAAACCATAAATTTTTCCAATGGTGAACAAGATAAACATCTTCGTCACTACAAGACCCAACGCGAGCCCGATAATCAGCAGCGGGTCGCGCAGCAAGATGCCAAAGTCAATCGACATGCCCACTGCAACGAAAAATAATCCCAATAACAACCCCTTAAAGGGCTCGATGTCAGTTTCCAGTGCGTGGCGGTATTCCGATTCGGCGAGCAGCACACCGGCAAGAAATGCACCAAGAGCCATCGATAGTCCAACCATATCCATGAGCAGTGAAGTGCCGATAACCAGCAGTAAGGTAAATGCGGTAAATACTTCCCTCAGGCCGGTAGCCGCAATAATGCGCAACACGGGTCGTAATACATAGTAGCCACCGACCACAATCAACAGAATGACACCAATCGCCTGCAGCAAAACCATCCAGTCAAAGCCACTCGTCGCATCGCCAGTCATGCTAGTACCGAGCAATGGAATCACTGCCAGCATCGGGATAACTGCGATATCCTGAAACAGTAATACTGAAAAACCACTATGGCCTGCGGGTGTGGATAACAGATTTTTCTCCGTCAGCATTTGCAGAGCCATGGCTGTTGACGAAAGCGACAGGCCCATTGCGGCAACTACGGCAACTGAACTGTCTAATCCATAAAACAAACCAATTCCAGTAAGGACCAAAGTAGTAATAACTACCTGCCCACCGCCCAGCCCAAGAATCGGTTTGCGCATTTCCAATAAACGCGCCGGGTTAAGTTCCAGGCCGATTGCAAACAGCAACAGCACAACACCGAATTCACTTATATGTAAAATATCCTCGGGATCCTGAATGAACCCAAGCACCCACGGCCCGATCACCACCCCCGCCAATAGATAACCCAGCACCGATCCAAAACCGAGACGTTTGGAAATAGGCACGGCAATGACTGATGCCAGCAGGTAAATAAAGATATTGAATAATAGACTGTGTTCTTCCACACAAACTCCTAGCTAACGTCGGTTGGCTTATATTCTGTGAGCAGGCGTTGATACTGTGCAGCATGCGCATTGATATCATCCTGTGACAAACTGTTTCCACCATGCAGCACCAGTGGCGGGAGGTAATTCATACCGCAAAAACGTACCGTTTGCTCAATTGGCCGAATCAGTTGATCGAAAGAGTAATGATGCATACCACTGGGTTGATACTCCTCAAGCGGCGCACCGGTACTCGCCACTAACAGGAAATCTTTTCCATACAGCGCATTTCCTCCCGGCCCATAGGCGAAACCATTCAACAACACGGTATCCTGGAAGTGCTTGAAAATTGCTGGTGCCGCATACCAGTAAATGGGGTGTTGAAACACGATCAGATCGGCCTGGCGCAACACCATCTGCTCCGCTGCCGTATCAATAAAAAAATTGGGATAAAGTTCATGCAGATCACGAAAGTTGACCTGTGGCAGGTCTCGTACGGCATCACCAAGGGCGCGATTGATCATCGACCGCTCAATATTGAGATGTGCAAAATAAACTACAATATTTGGATCGTTACTCATTTGCCCTCACCAGGAACAGTGCTATTGAATTAATCAGCGCCTGCGAACCATTATTGCATCTTTACTCATCAACTTACGACACGGAACACGATGATAGTCCGCCATACACCCCTGTATGATGTGCCAGTTTTGTACGAGCATGAGAAATGCAGGAAA
>Ga0316193_10002272_pt1 | contig 13423 bp, 13 predicted proteins | sample MerIslsedime2_MG_FD_207735 | JGI IMG/M metagenome (GOLD analysis project Ga0316193, IMG submission 207735) | Coastal sediment microbial communities from Maine, United States - Merrow Island sediment 2 | ecosystem: Environmental > Aquatic > Marine > Coastal > Sediment | place: USA: Maine...
AAAGAAGACCGTGAAGAAGTCGGCGCCGAAGAAGAAGTCGGCGCCCAAAAAGAAGACCGTGAAGAAGTCGGCGCCCAAGAAGAAGTCGGCGCCGAAGAAGAAGACCGTGAAGAAGTCGGCGCCCAAGAAGAAGTCGGCGCCGAAGAAGAAGACCGTGAAGAAGTCGGCGCCCAAGAAGAAGACCGTGAAGAAGGCAGCGCCGAAGAAGAAGACGAGCAGCGACCTGAAGAAGAAGCTCACCAAGGCGAAGAAGACCGCCACGAAGAAGACCGCCGCCCGCAAAAAGCAGGCTAGCAAGGCGATCGCCAATCTCGAGAAGAAGGCCGAGAAGAAGCTCAGCAAGGCCAAGAAGGACGCCAGCAAAGAAACGGCGACTTTGAAGCGCAAGGCGAAGAAGACCAGCTCGGACATCAAGAAGAGGTTCACCAAGGCCAAGAAGGCCGCCAGCCAAGCGATCGCCGATCTCGAGAAGAAGGGCGAGAAGGCAGTCAAAGAGCTGAAGGCGAAGACGAGCAAGAAGAAGACCGCGAAGAAGAAGTAGGTCTGGAAGCCTCACGGGCGCGTGGTGCGCGTCTTCACGGGAGGCCTCCGCATAGAACACGGGCCCGGATCATTTGCGATCACGGGCCCGTTTTCTTTTCTGCGAGTCGAAAGGGGGTGGAGCGACGGGGGATCGAACCCCGGACCCCCACACTGCCAGTGTGGTGCTCTCCCAGCTGAGCTACCGCCCCTAGAGGGACGCCGTTTTGCTTCGCGTCTCCCCGTTTGTCAATCGCTCGCCTCGAAGTCCGGAAATCTTGACCTTTTGGGTCAGCCCGGCGAAAGGAAAAGGCGATGCGAGCGGCCGCTTTCTTCGCCATTTTGCTTAGCGCTTGCAGCGGGTACGACGACCTCGCGCTGCTCGAAGTGGAGAGCATCGAACCGCCGGAGATCGAAGCCGGTGGGACTCTTCGGATCCGCGGCAGTGGCTTCCCGCTCGGGCATGCCCCCGAGATCTTGCTCCGCGGCTCGGTGTATCGCCCCGGGATGCCCGCGAGCAATGTCGATGCGCGACTGGTTGGCGAGGTTCGTTCCGAGGCGCTCATCGAGGTCCCGATCGTCGAAGAGCTCATCGACGCGTTAGGCGGTCGCGCCACCGTCGACGGAGAGCTGCGGGTTGGGTTTCGCGCCGCGGACGGTCACCGAGAAGTGTTCTCTGCCGAGCGAGTCCGGGTCGACTTCCTTCCGGACACCTCCGCGCAGTTGCGGGCAGAGGGGGCGCGTAAGGCGGAGGAGTCCGAGCAGCTCGGCGCGCGGGGCTTCGGGCTGGAACTCTCCCGCGAGGAGCTCGGCACCGTAGGCGTTCGCGTGGTCTCCGTGGATCCAGACGGCCTCGCCGCAGCGCAGGGCCTCAAGCCGGGTGACACCGTCGTTGGGCTCGACGAGATGAGCCTCTACAGCCGGCGCGACTTCCTTGCCGACCCAAGTCAAACCGAGTCGACGGTGCTGGTGGCGCGCGACGGGCTCCGCGGGGTCCACGCGCTTCGGTGGCCGCACGATGCGGCCGAGCGAGCTGCTGAGCCGATCGCCATCGGCGTCTTCGTTCTGCTGGGCCTCTTGCTCGGCTGGCTCTCCCCGGCGACGCTCTGTCTGCGCGCCCGGCCGTCGAAGGTGTCGCTTTCCGCCTGGCTGACGCGTTCGAGCCTCGTCATGGTCTTTGCCGCGCTCTTGCTCTTCGTTTCGGCTCTGCAGTGGACGACGATGTGGATCCTGGGGCTGGGTACGTTCGCAGCGCTGTTCACGCTCGCCACCAGGCAACGGGCCGGAGCGTCCAGCTTTGCGTTTGCCGTGCTTGCCACGCTGACCGTCATGCTGCTCGCGCGAACCGCAAGCATCTCCGCCATCATCGCCGCACAGAGCCCGGCGGTTCTTCGCTGGTATCTGTTCCAGTCGCCGGCTTCGTTTTTTGCGTTCGCCGCGTATCTCTACGCGCTCGGAGCCGTCAGCTCGCGACCAAATCTTTCGGCATCGCTCTATTCGGCGGCCGCGGCGGTCCTGGGCGCTGTGTTGTTCCTCGGTGGTTGGCCCTTGGCCGATTCGCTCGCTGGCACTGCCGCGCTCGTCGGGAAGGCTGCCGGGCTGATGTTTGCGGCCCGCGCCGTCGACATGGGCCCCAAGACGGCTGCGACTTGCTCGGGCCTGGGACTCGGACTCGCCTTGCTCGGCTTCGTCGTCGACCTGGGCGCGCTCTTTCCCCAGTGGAGCGCCCTCGCGGTGGGCTGTGTCTGCACGCTCGCGGTGCGCGCACTGGTGCCCCCGTTGCGTCGCGAATCGGCTCCGGCGCTGGTCTGATCGCCTAGCCGGCTCGTTTCAGGAAATCCGCGAGCAGCGCGCGCTGTTCGGACGAAGGCGACAGGAACTGCAAACCAGCTTCACAGCCGCGGGTTCCAACCGCCTTGCTCCAACGAATCGACGCTGCGCATTCGAACGGGGAACGGTCCGGGTCCTCGATGCCGTCCTGGGTCAGAAAGAAGCTGACGGTGACCACCTCTCCGGTCGTGAGCGGACGCTCGAACACAATCGCGGCGCCGCCGCCAGAGAGATTCATCATCTCGGCGTGACGTGTCTGCCCCGCGATCGTGATCTCGCAAGAGATACGGACCTGTTGGCGATCGTGCTGTCGCTGCTGAATGGCCGTCACAGCTTCATGATGCGAAAGAAATTGCGCGAGGCAAAATTGCTAACGTCATTGAACCTGTGACCGGCGGGCCCGCGACTGCTCCCGTACCTCTTTGGCTTCGGCGCTGAGGGCGCGGTCTTCGGGCTCCTCACGAATTAATGTTGCGTAAATCGCAAGCGCGCGCTTGAAATGCCCCTGCTCGGCGAGGATGCGGGCCATGGTCAGGGTGGGAAACGGCTCTTCGAACATACTGGCGGTTTTTGAAAAGACACCAACGGGCGGGCGGCTCGGAGGCCCGGAATCGGCCGCGCTCAGTCTCGCTGCCGCAACCGGCGGCTCAGACTCGGTCAGGCCCTCAGCCAAGAGCAGGTCGTGGGCCTTGTCTTGGTCCGACGGCTCGCTCACTGACGCTGACACTGGCTCTGGCGCTGACACTGACTCCGAACCCAGGCCCAGGGACGGCAGCGGGGTCTCCGCCGGCCGGCCGAAGCGCCTCGCCTCCTCTTGCGGCGAAGCCGGGGCCTCGCTCCGTGGAGGGCGCGACGCGGGCTCTTTGCGCGGCTCTTCCTGGGCCGCCTGGAGGGCCCACTTGGCAAAACCCAGCACCTTACCGAGAAGCCCATCGGATTGCTGTCCTCCGCTCGCCGCGTTGCGAATCGCGTGAATCAATTGCCCGCGGCTCATCGCGTAGGTGTCGCCCACGCCCAAGCGCTCGGCTTCTTCGCGAAGCTCCGGGGTCGTCAGATTGTAGAGTCGAGTCAGATCCATCGAACCAAGTCCGGGTCTAGCCCTTGTAGCGCGTTCTTGGCCTGGTCGCAGTCCTGTTCGATCTGCCCGCGCAGAGCTTCTAGCCCGTCGAATTTCGTTTCGCCTCGAATACGGGCCACGAAGCCGACGCGCATGCGCTTTCCGTAGAGATCTCCGTCGAAACCCAGCAGGTGCACCTCGACCGAATGCCCTGCAGCGAAAGTGGGCCGGTCACCCAGGTTGGCGACGCCGTGGAGCAGCGGGGCCCCAGGCTCGTCGAGCACGCGGGCGACGACGGCATACACGCCGTCCTTGGGGAGCTGCACGAGCTCCACGTCCAGATTGGCGGTGGGAAAGCCGAGCTCCCGGCCGCGTTGATCGCCGGGAGTCACCAGGCCGGTGGTCTCGTGTACCCGGGTCATCATGAGCGCAGCATCTTCTACGTTGCCGTCTTCTTCGAGGATTCGACGGAGCCGCGTCGAGGACACGGCCTCGTCTCCGAACATCACCGGCTGTACCAGCTCGACCGTGAACCCTTCGCGCTCGCCCCAGTCGAGCAGCGTGCCGATATTGCCCGAGCGTTTGTGACCGAAATGGAAATCGGGACCCACCACGACACCCTTGGCGCGGCAGGCGTCCAGCAGGACCCGCTCGACGAAGCGGTCCGGGGTCATTTTGGAGAACTCGCTGTCGAAGGGGAGCACCACCACGTCGTCGCAGCCGGCGCCCTTGAGGATCTCGACGCGGCGCTCCATGTCGGTGATCAGGATCGGTGCCCGCTCCGGCACCAGGACGGCGGTCGGGTGCGGCTCGAAGCACATGGCCAGGGTCTGCCAGCCATTGGCGTCCGCGGTGCGCTTGGCGGCGCCGATCAGCGCCCTGTGACCCAGGTGAACGCCATCGTGGTTGCCAGGAGTGACGACAGAGTGGGTGCGGCGCATCAGCTCAGGGGCCCGGGAGCGGTGAACGTGCTCCTCCTTCAGTCACCTACAGTGCCGTCCGGGACACTTCAACTCGAATGCGTCCGATATCCACGTTGATGACGTAGGGCTTTTGGTGCTGTATGGTTGAAAACATGGGGAAATCAAAGGGGAGGGCCGGTTCAGCAGAGGAGGCTCCGTTCGAAGAGGTCATGGACCGCCTCCAGGCAGTCGTAGCGCAATTAGAAGAAGGAGATTTGCCTCTCGAGCAGTCTCTGGCGATGTTTGAAGAGGGAGTCCGCCTATCGCGGGCCGGAGCGAAACGACTGGATGAAGCTGAGCGTAGAGTAGAGGAGCTCCTAGCAGCCGGAGACGAGTTGCAAACGAGTCCTCTCGAAGAAAGCGAAGCGGGGGAATCATGAGCCAAGTCCTCACGGTGCCGACACATTTCAACGACATTGGAGAGCTCTCCGAGGGCTTCCTCGATCGCGTTGAACGAGACACGCTGATCCTCTACGGGCCCGTGGCCTACGAAGACGGCTCGGAGATCGAATTCGCCGTGCTGCTTGCCGATGGCACGCCGGCTCTCGAAGGCAGGGGCTGGGTTCGCGCTGCCGTAGATGGTGGCGCCGATCGTGTCCCCGAGACTCGCTATGACGTCGTCGTCGAAGCCCTGGAGCTCGACGGCCGGTATGAGGTCGTGTTCGAACGCCTCGTGCTCGCGCGTCAGGCGGTATCAGAGGCGCCGCTTGCCGATCCCGAAGAAGATCAACCGACGGGCGAGATCAAAACCGAATCCGTGGCGGACGAGCCGGCGGACGATCCGATCGTCGAGGAAGCGAGCGCCTACGTGAACGACATCGAGCTCACTGCCGAGGAAGTGTTCTCGCTTGCGCCCGATGAGGTGCTGTCGGTTGCGCCCGACGAATACGAGTCGGCTGTCGAAACCGAGCCGCCCGAGCAAAGCGGCGAAGAACCGGACGCATCGATCGAAGAGGTCGAAGACGAAGACGAATACGAAGATGAGCAGGCAACAGTCGTTGCCGCGGTCGACGAGCATGAAGATGAGCCAGCGACGGTCATCGCGGCAGTCGACGCCGAAGCCATGATGGCCGCTGCGGACGAGGACGACTGGGACAAAGAACCGGTCCCCGAGCTTCCCGCGAATGAGGAGGCCGGCTTCGAAGCAAACGCCGACCCGAGTGACGAGCGCGCGCCGGCCGAACAAGCCTACGATCGGGCCCTGGCCGCCGCAGCGGCTGAGCTCGACCCGAGCTACGCTTTCGAGCATGGGATTGCTGCAGCGCCAAAGGTCGGCATGCCGGTCCCCATCCCTTCGATGGCTTCGCCGCCTGCCGCACCGCCCGATCCGCCCCGGCTTCGGCTCGCCGAACCGCCGCAGGGTCTCACGCGGCCTTCGCTGGCACTGGCCGAGGAGCCGCTATTCAGCACGGATGGCGAGGTCAGCGATGTCCACACGACAGGCCTTTTCGCCTACGAAGATGGGCTTCCAATTCCATCCAGGCCTCCGCTCCCCGATCCCAACGGTCCGCAGTTGGCGGCTGGCAATGAAGCTAAGAACGACTACGACGTCGAAGAGTCGGAGCCACCAGAAGCCAATGACGACGAATACGAAGAAGTCCGCCTCAGCGATTTCGCAGGCGCTGTCGAAGAGGGATGACCTGTCATGAGCCGCGCCGCCGCCATCCTCGTCTGCGCTCTCGGCCTCATGTTCGCAGCGCCCGTCAGGGCCGACGCTGTGGTTCACGTGAAGGTGCGTAGCGAGGACAACAAGCCGGTCGACGGCCGAGTCGAGCTCAGTGGTGCGGGCGGTACGTTCACCTGTACAACCAGTCAGGGCAGCTGTACCCTGCGATCGGTCCCCGGCGGCCGATACATGGCTGTGTTCAAGCCTGCGAGCGGAAGCGCCACGACGCCTAAAAAGGTCATGATCCCGCCGAACGGCCAGGCCGACCTCCACATCGCCGCGAAATAGCCCCTTCGAGTTGGCACGGGGCACCCCCCAACTGTCATCATTTTGGGTGGGGAACAGGCGAGGGGAATGCGCTGGAGTTGGATACTGCCCTGCGTGATGGGCACGTTGGCATTGGCATGCGCTGCACCGGTGCGCGCGCAGAGCGATTCCGAGACCGAAGACGGCGGGCGCGAAGCTCGGGTAGCCGAAGTCCAGAACAGCTTCAGCGGACCGACCGGCGGCATACGCATCGTCGACGCGGCCTCTGGTCCGAAGGGCACGTTCCGCCTCGCGTTGAACAGCGAGTTCTTCGTCATCAAGGACTACTTCGTCCCAACCGACGAGGCGCAGCACTTCGCCGGGAACCTCTCGTTGAGCATTGCGGCGACGGACTACCTCGAGGTCTTCCTTTCGGCAGAGGCGACTTCGGCCTGGGACGATTCGAACGACCCGATGTTGATCCAGCGTGTCGCGGACTTTCTCCTAGGCCTCAAGGGGTTCTACCGGGCGAGGCCTTGGTTTGCGGTGGGCGGCGACGCGAGCGTTGCCTTCCTCGGCGGCGTGGGTGACGCCAAGGCCACGTTCCGCGCGACGAGCTTTGGCTTTCGCGGGAACTTGACGTTCGACTTCCGAGAGCACGAGCGCCACGAGGCGCCGATGATCTTGCGTATCAACGCCCAATATTGGTTCGACAACTCTGCGAAGCTCACCGAAGGCATTGAAGACCAGCGGTACGCGGCGCTCGGGGGCGTGGTGCCGCGGCGTGAGGAGACTCTCCATCTGCTCACCGCGTTCGAACGCTATGCCTACGGGGTCAACCGAACGGACTTCGTGCGCGTGTCGACCGGCATCGAAGCGCCTCTCAAAGCGCGCAAGGTGGGACTCCATCCAATGCTCGAGTGGCGCTGGGACATCCCGATCGACCGGCAGGGCTTCGACTGCGCCCCGAGCGCCAGAGCCCAGGATGATGGCTGCCTCGGAGACGAAGGGCTCAAGGCCTTTCCGATGGAGCTCTCGGTGGGCTTGCGAATTCTTCCGCCGCCCAAGGGGCTTGCGTTCACCATCGCAGCCGACATCGGGCTCACCGGGACCCGCGACTTCGTGCGGGAGCTGGCGCCCACCGCCCCGTACAACATCATCTTGGGGGTCGCCTACGCGTTCGACCCGCGTCCGGCGGCTGCGGTCGTCCCGGGCCCGGTCGAGCCTGTCACGGCGTCCTCGCCGACAGGTCAACTCCGAGGTCGAATCGTCGACGGGGGGGATGACAGCCCGGTATCGGGCGCCCTGGTCGCTGTGGTCGGCTTGGATGTTTCCCCGCAGCTCAGCGACGCCGAGGGGCAGTTCGTTACATACGGGCTCCCCGAAGGCGAGGTCGTGCTCGAGGTCTCGCACCCCGAGTTCGAGACCGCGCAGTGCACCGCCACGGTCCCATCCGATACCGAATGCTGGCTCGTGCCTTCGAGCCTCGACGGCCGGCTGCAGGTCCTCGCGGTCGACCGCGCAGGAGAGCCGGTTCCCGAAGTCCCGATTACCCTGCGCGGCCCCGAGGAGCATCGCCTGGTTTCCGACCAGAGCGGTTCTGCGCGAGTCGAGTCGCTGCAACCAGGCGCGTACACAGCCCACGTCGACGATCCGGGCTTTCTGATTGCGGTCGCCGAGGTCGATATCCGTGAGCGTCAGCAGGCCACTGTGCAGATTCGCGTCGTTCGCAAGCCTTCGCGCCCGAGCGTCGTCCTGAAGAACAAGCAGATCGCGCTTCGCCGGCAAATCAGCTTTGCCACTGGCAGCGAAGAGATCTTGCCAAACAGCGAGCCTTTGCTCTTGGAGGTGGCCGACGTGCTCATCCGCAACCCCGACCTCGAGCTGGTCGAGATTCAGGGGCACACCGACAACCGCGGCGACCATGGGGTCAACATGCGGCTGTCGCAGCTGCGCGCAGAGTCAGTGCTGCGATGGCTGATTGAGCATGGCGTCGAGCCGACTCGCTTGACGGCGAGAGGCTATGGGCCAACGCGTCCGCTCGCGCCGAACATCACGCAGCGGAACCGAGCGCGCAACCGGCGTGTTCAGTTCAAGATCTTGCGCCGGGTCGAGCTGACCGCCGCCGTATCACGCTGAGGCCGATCAGGGCAGCGAAGGTGAGCCAAAGGGCGTCGGCCGGCGTCTGCGTCGTGCTGCAACTGCAGCCACCGCTGCTCGTCGAGCCAGGCGCATCGCAAGCGATCGGGTTGCCCTCGGGGGTGGTTTCGCAGTTGAGTAGGAGACCGCCCAGTGGAGTGGCGTTGCAGGTTCGATCGAGGTCTCCGGGAGGATAGATGTCGCAAACCGCTTCGATGTCGTCTGGCGCGAGACTCCGCTTGTCGACGGCGTTTCGCTCGGCCGAGGCGAACATGGTGGCCAGGACGCAGGGGTCGTTGGGATCATCGACGTCGTCGGGGTTGCAGTGGCCGATTCCGATGAAGTGGCCGGCTTCGTGGGTCACGATACCGCGCAGGTCCGCGTCGGTGCCGAGGCAGCCGCTATCGGGGCAGTTCGCATAAGGGCCGCCCGCCTGCTGTCCGGGGATGAACTGCTGGTCGTTGATCATCATGTCCGCGTCGAGGATTTCGCCTGTGCTCGTGTTGTGCCAGACGATGGTCACGGCGAAGGCAAGCGGCGCGTAGGCTGGGTCGCCCGGGCCGTCGCAAGGATCATTCCATGGGTTGAGGAAAGCGATGGTGTTCACATTGCCGGTGGTGTTGAACTCGGCTCGCTTGCAGGTCGACGGCGCCATCGACGGCTTGAAGACGAGGTTCGGCGTAGAGCCCCCGGGGCAATCGGCGGTTTCCCAGGTGCTGAATGCCGCGTTGACGGCGTCTTCGATATCGCTGGGCTCGATCGAATCCGAGCCGCGGCCATCGATCGCGTACGAGAGGCAGGGGTTGTTCCAAAAGAAGGGTGCGCCCTTTTCGATGCAGGGCTGCGTGCCGACCTGGGCGCCGCCCTCGGTCGTCATTCGGCAGTAGGCCGAGGCATCGTTTGCCGCGAAGGAAGCCAGAAGCGCGAGCCCGAAAGAGGTGACCAGCGACAGGGAGTGGCGGCTGGGGCGATTCATCGGCCTGCCTCCTGCTTGGCGGCGATTTGCTTCAGCCTGCCGATGAAGGTGTCGAGGCGCTCGGGCTCGGGCAGTGCGCCGAAGTTCCGCTTCAAGCGGCCTTGGGCGTCTCGGCGGACGAGCATCAGGCCCTCACGGCTCTGGTGAACGGTGTCGACGCCTCGCTCTGCGCGCACGCGCATTACGCCTTGCGCCATGCCGACCGTCCGGAACGCGCTGTACGGCCCGCCGCCGCTCGCGAAGACGAGCACCCGCTCGCCGACGCTGAAAGTCGCTTCGCCTTCGACGCGCATTCCGATGTCGCCGATTTGGCCACCCAAGGTTTCGATAATCAGCTCTTGCTCGTCCGGCGCCCGTCCTCGAATCTCTTGTTCGACCGCGACGCGATGCCAGGTCCAGATTTGGCCGTTCTGGTGAAGGAAGGACTCGGAGAACAGAACCCGGCCGAGGACGATTCGCTCGGCTTTCTCGGTCAGCTCTTCGAGCTCGAGGCCTTGGACGATGGAGCCATTGGCGGGGCTGGTGAAGAGAACTGCGGCGAGGAACGGGCCGATTAGGGCAGGGAGCAACCTGATTCTAAGCATTTCCTAATGCTGCGGGCCTCCGCCCTCTCCGTCAAGCAATCTGGCCCTACACGATCTCGATTGACAGTTTCCCCTAGTTTTTCGTACACCTCGCTCCATGCACCAAGATCTCTCGTCTCGCCATCTACGATCGGCGATTGGCTTCGTTTGCATCGTCGCGCTCGGCGGCTGCGACGTCGCCAAGTTCACAGCCGACTCGACCGCAGGCCTGTTCACCCGAGCGGCTCCGGCGTTCGAAGCGTACTGGGACTACGACCTGGCGGGCGAGGCCTTGCCGGCGACGGTCGTGCAGTTCGAAGGGATCCTCCGAGTCGTTCCCGACAACGAGTCGATCTTGGCGCAGTTGGCGCAGGCCTATGTCGCTTATGCATACGGCTGGGTCGAGGCCGATGTCGAAGAGCTCGAGTTCGCGAGCGAATACGAAGAAGCCGAAGTGCAACGCAGGCGCGCGCGCATCATGTACCTGCGTGCGCTCGATCTCACCCGGCATTGGGTTCGGCTGCACAACCCCGACGTCGACCTCGCGGTCGGTGGGACCGTCGATGAGCTGGAGCTGTGGCTGCAGGAGGCGTTCATAGAGAAGGCCGACGCCGAGATGCTGCTCTGGCACGGTTACGCTTGGGGCTCCTATATCAACACGTCGAAGGACGACATGGAGGCCATCGCAGACCTCGAGTATGCCAAGGCGTTCGTCGCCCGCTCCATCGAGCTCGACCCGGACTACTACAATTCGGCTGGCTATGCGTTCATGGGCGTGGCGACAGCGTCGGAGATGGCCGGCGACATGGAAGAGGCGAAGGTCTATTTCGAGAAAGCACTGGCGCGTACAGAACGGCGCGCCCTCCAGGTTCAGCTCAACATGGCTCGCTACTATGCGGTCAAGGAGGGCGATCGGGAGCTTTTCGACAAGCTTCTCTCTGAGGTGATGGAGGCCGACGACCCGCTTCCCGAAGCGCGGCTGGCCAACCGCATGGCGCGGGTGCGTGCTGCTCTCTACATCGAGAACGCAGACCAACTTTTTTAGTGTTATCGGCGACTAACGAAGTTATCCTGCCCAGCTCCCCCGTTTCGAACCAAGCGGCCGCGAAGAGGCAAGAGTGAAGAACATCCGGCGTTTAGATAGAGGGCTCGCGCGCGGCGAGGCGGCGGTTGCTGCAGCGGTCCTTCTGCTGATGATTGGGGTTGCGGCCACGCAAGCGGCGCTGAGAAACCTCACCAATCTCGATTTCGACTGGGCGAACCTCGTGCTCGAGCGGATGGAGTGGGCGGACTCGTTCCTGCAAAAAGGGACGCTCTGGCTTGCCTTTTTCGGCGCTTCGCTTTCCACGTTTGACGAGAAGCACATCGCCATCGACGTGGTGCCGCGGCTTTCTCCGCCGCGTGCCAAGCAGTTGTTTCGAGCGATCGTTTGCACGTTCTCGGCGGTGACTTGTTTCTATCTCGGCCGCGTCTTCTGGCTATCGGTTCTCAACAACGCCAGGGAGATTCCGCTCGAGTACTCGATGCTCGGGCCGACCGACGACATGATTCACATCTGCGAGGCGCCGGCCGAGCTCCTGGTCGATGCCGGGCTTTCGAGGCCGGATGTCTTCTGCGGGCTGAGGTCTGCGCTCGAAGTGTTTGGCGCCCAGATGTCGACCCCAGACGTCGCCTTGCAGCTCATCGTGCCTGCGATGTTCATCTTCATGGCCGTGCGATTCTTGATGCGCGCGATTGCGGCCACTGTGTCGTTCACCACCAACCGCTCCATCGAAACCATCGAAGGGGAGGGCTGAGCGATGGACGGTATTTGGGTCGCCCTCCTGATCGCGCTCGCCATTCTCGGCGCGCCACTCTTCGCCATCTTCGGCGCCGCTGCGATGCTGCTCTTCGGAGGCCTGGCGGACACGAGCATCACCGGCACGGCCAACGACGTCTTCAGCGAGAAGTTCGCGGACTCGCCGCTTCTGGTGACCATTCCCTTGTTCACTTTTGCGGGCTATCTGCTGGCGGAGAGCGGCACACCGCAGCGATTGGTCAGAGTTTCGCGTGCCTGGCTCGGCTGGATGCCAGGCGGACTGGCGATCGTTTGCCTGGTAGCGTCCGCCTTCTTCACGACATTCACCGGTGGCAGCGGCATCACGATCGTCGCCATTGGCGGGCTTCTTTACCCGGCCCTCGTTGCGGACAAGTACGACGAGAACTTCTCGCTCGGCCTGGTCACGACCGGTGGCTCGCTTGGGCTTCTATTTCCGCCAAGCGTACCGATGATCATCTACGGCGTCGTCGCCGGCATCATGATCGAGAAGCTCTTCTTGGCGGGCTTGATTCCCGGCATCATCACCGTCGCCGCGCTCGCCATCTACAGCTCGGCCACCGGCATCAAGCACAAGATGTCGCGGACCCGCTTCGAGGCCGGCCCAGCGTTCAAGATGCTCTGGGAGGCCAAGTGGGAGGCGCTGCTTCCGATCGCGCTGCTTGGCGGGATGTACAGCGGCCTGCTCCGAATCCACGAGGCCGCGGCGTTTACGGCCATCTATACCCTGGTCATCGAGGTCTGGATCTATCGTGACGTGAGCTTCCGCGGCGACCTCCCGCGCATCATCCGGGAGTCGATGACCCTGGTCGGCGCGATACTGGCAATCTTGGCGACCGCGATCGGCTTCACCGCGTTTCTCATTCAGGCGCGCGTCCCGATGGTGATTCTCGACGCGATGGAGGGCTTCATCACCTCTCAGGTGATGTTCCTGATCGCCTTGAACATCTTCCTCATCGGCGTCGGCATGTTGATGGACATCTTCTCGGCAATCGTCGTCGTGGTGCCGCTCATCGTGCCCATCGCACTGCGATTCGGGGTCGACCCCTATCACTTGGGCATCGTGTTCCTGCTCAACCTCGAGATCGGTTACATGACGCCGCCGGTCGGCCTGAACCTGTTCATCTCGAGCTTCCGCTTCAACAAGCCGATCACGCAGCTCTATCGTGCCGTCTTGCCGTTCATCGGGCTTTTGGGCCTGGCTCTGATCATCGTGACCTACATCCCCTCCCTTTCGACCTGGCTCCCCAGCTTGGTGGAGAGCAATGCGGTGCAGCTCGGCTCTCCCGACGACGACGGCATGACTGGTGACGACTACGACCTGGACTCGCTCGAAGAGGATGACGACGAGCTGGACTTGGATTCGTTCGTAGACGATGACGAGGAGCTGGACTTGGATTCGCTCGAGGGTGATGACGAGGAGCTCGATCTGGACGCGATTGAAGCTGGCGACGAAGAGCTGGAGCTCGATACGCTCGAGGGCGATGAAGACGAGCTGGATCTGGACGCGGTCGAGGGAGCGCTGCCGGACTAAAGGGGCGGCGGCCCGGAACTCAGCGGCAGCGTTTGGTTACACCGGGCGGCGGACCGTGGCCGTGGGGCGGGTGACCGTAGGGCCGTGGCCGTGGCCGTGGCCGTGGCCGTGACCG
>Ga0316193_10002276_pt1 | contig 13421 bp, 9 predicted proteins | sample MerIslsedime2_MG_FD_207735 | JGI IMG/M metagenome (GOLD analysis project Ga0316193, IMG submission 207735) | Coastal sediment microbial communities from Maine, United States - Merrow Island sediment 2 | ecosystem: Environmental > Aquatic > Marine > Coastal > Sediment | place: USA: Maine...
CACGAGCGCAACCGTGCCCCACACTGCGAGATAGCCGGCGATCGCGGACGTGATGATGCCGACGATCATCGGGACGATCAGGCCCTCGGGCACACCGTCGAGGAAGAGTCCGCCCAGTTTGAACACGACCGCCCCCAAGATCACCGGGATCGACATCAGGAAGCTGATCCGAACGGCGGCATCGCGACTGAACCCGATGAACCGAGCCGCCGTCATCGTGATCCCGGACCGCGAGGTGCCGGGGTTGAGGGCCAAGGCCTGGGCGGCACCGACGATCAGCGCATCCCTCGCCCCAAACGCTTCGATCGGACGGGTGCCGTGCCGGCGATCAGCCCAAGCGAGCAGCAGACCGAAGGCGATCAACGAGATCCCGATTGCCACCGGCGTGCCGAGGCGGTTGTCGATCTGGTCTTCGAAGACCGCACCGACCAGCGCCGCCGGAACGGTCGCCAACACGAACATCCAGGCCAACCGGCCCTCGGCGCTCGGCGGACGGTTGCGGTCGAAGACCAGGCGGGCGCCTTCGACGACGTAGGTCATCACATCGGTCCAGAAGTAGGCGACGACGGCCACGAGCGTGCCCAGGTGGAGCGCGACGTCGAACGACTTCTTGACAGATGCATCGAGTTCATCCCAGCCGGCGAACCACGGCACGAGGAGCAGGTGCCCGCTCGAGGAGATCGGGAGGAACTCGGAGAACCCCTGCACGATTCCGAGAATGATCGCCTGATAGATCGGCACGGTCGACCTGTCTACACCCTGACACGACCAACATGGCGTCCGGGACTACAACAACGGGGGTCTGACCTGCTTCGGAACGCTGGGGACGATGCGGGGCGACCACGGGCGGGGTTCGTCCCAGTGGTGGCCGATGACCGTGCCGGACGCGAGCGAGGCGAGGAACTCCAAGGGGGTCTCGAAGTCCGCCATCTCGACGTACGCGGCACCGAGTGCGTCGGGGACGTGGCCGTCGCTGCCCGCACCCCCAACGATGCCGAATTCGGCGGCGAACTCGGCCGCGCGCTGATTCGAACTGGCCAGGGAGGTCTTCGCGTTCAGGACTTCGACCGCGTCGATGAGATCGGCCTCGGCGAGTTCATACAGTGCGTCCTCGCTCATGTTGCGACGCATCGGATCGAACGGGTGCGGGATGTATACGACGCCACCCTGATCGCGAATCGCCTTCGCGGCATCGACGTGGGAGATCCCCATCGGGATGCGCTCGCCGAGGAACAATCCGATGATCTCCCCCGCCGCCGTCCGCAGCTCCTCGCCGACGATCACCCGACACGCCAGACGGTCCTGCAACTCGACCGCGCCGTCGATCGCGTTGTGGTCCGTGATGCACACCACGTCGAGGCCGCTCGCAGCCACCGCCGCCGCGAACTCCTCGGGCGTCGTCGTCGAGTCGCCGCTCCACATCGTGTGCGTGTGCAGGTCGGCGCGAACCGACCCGGCAGGCCGAGCTGCGGCGAGGTGCCCGTGGCGGGCAACCGCCTCGGATGACGCAAACGTCACGGTGTCTCCGTCACGTACCCGACATCGTCACGTCGCGAATCACGAGGCTCATCCCGGCCGACCGCATCGGCAGCCACTCGATGTCGCCGCCGATCTCGACGACGTCGAGCAGCATCTTCTGCAGCGTCGACGCGATCGTGATCTCGCGAACGGGCGCCCCGACCGCGCCGTTGGTGATCAACAGACCCGCGGCACCCGTGGAGAAGTCGCCACTGATCGGGTTGACACCCGAGTGCAGGCCCTGCATCTGCTGCACCAGGAGTCCGTCGTCGACATCGGCGATCAGCTCGTCCTGGCTCCGAGTGCCCGGCTCCAACGAGAGCGCCAGACAGCCCACCCCTGGGGTGCCGGCGAAGCCGCCCCGGGTCGCGTTGCCGGTCGAGACGGTGCCGGCGCGTCGAGCGGAGTACGAGTTGTGCACGAACTGCTGCAACACACCCTGCTGGATCAGCACGTTGCGCCGACCGGCCAACCCTTCGCCGTCGACGTCGGTGGCCGTGTAGGCCTTCGGATTCGTCGGGTCGTCGACCAGTGTCACCGACGAGGCCGCAACGGTTTCACCGAGCCGATCACGGAACAGCGATCTCCCCTTGACCACAGCCTCACCGTTGAGCGTCGAGGAGATCACACCGATGAACTGGGCGGTGACGAAGGGGTCCAGCACGACGGTGACCCTGCGGCTCGGCGGTTGGGTGGCGCCCAGCAGACGTGTGGCTCGATCGGCCGCTTCACGGGCCGCGCGGTCGAGGTCGAACTCGTTGGGCGAGCGACCGACCGAGAAGCCGAAGCCGGTCTGGGTCTCGGCATCGTCGCCTTCGCCCTCGTCGGCGAGCGTCGAGACCGACACGTAGCAGCCGTTCTCACGGCCCGACATGCGGATGCCGGTCGTCGACGCGACAGCGGATTCGCCGTGGGCGTCGGCGTAGTTGGAGTCGTCGACGCGAACGCGGGGGTCCGCACCGGACGCCAACTTCTCCAGCTCCTTCGCGAGATCGATCTTGCGGTCGGTCGGGTAGTCCGCCAATTCGTCGTTCCACAGCGTCTGCTCGGTGACTGCCACGCCGTCGGGTTCGGCGAGTGCCGCCCATTCGTCGACGGTGCCGAACTGGACGTTGTCACGCGCTTCGGCAAGGACCTCGCGAATCGCGTCCTCGTCGAGCGTGCCGGCGTACGCGAATCCGGTACGGCCATCGCGGATCACCCGGATCCCGATGCCTTCGCTCTGGGCCGCCACGAAGTGCTCCACATCGCCCTGGTACACGCGGACTTCGGTCTCCCCACCCCGCGCCACGTACGCCTCGATCTGCTCGCCGGACTTCGCCTGGTCGACCACCCGGTCGGCGACTGCCTGCAGCTCGCTCTCGAACCGAGTCATGCCGCACCCGCCGATGTCTCGATTGGGGTCCGACCCCGATCGAGACTCACGCCGTGCCGCCAACGGTGAGCGACTTCACCCGCAGCGTCGGCTGGCCGTCGCCGACCGGAACGCCTTGACCGTCCTTGCCGCAGGTACCGGGGCTCCCCATCGCGAAGTCGTTGGCGAGCATGTCGATGTCGGCGAGTACCTTCGGCCCGTTGCCGATCAGGTTCCCGTCACGCAGCGGTTCGGTGATCTCGCCGTTCTCGATCAGGTACGCCTCGGTCATGCCGAACACGAAGTCGCCCGACGCCGTGTTGACACTGCCACCGCCGAGTTTCGCGACGTACACACCATTGGGTGTCGACGAGATGATGTCGTCGGGATCGTCGGGGCCGTCGAGGACGAACGTGTTGGTCATCCGCACCATCGGGAGATGTTGGTAGCTCTGGCGACGACCGTTGCCTGACTGGGGTCGATCGTCCTTGCGGGCACGGAGATAATCCCACATGTAGTCGGTGAGAATGCCGTCCTCGATCAGCACGTTGCGTTGCGTGATGTGGCCCTCGTCGTCGAAGCCGAGCGTGCCCCACTCGCCGGGCATCGTGCCGTCGTCGACGAGTGTGACGAGCGGCGAGGCGACCTGCTGACCGACCTTTCCGGCGTACACGCTGGCGCCCTTCTGGATGTGGTCGGCTTCGAGGCCGTGACCGCAGGCCTCGTGAAAAAGCACACCGCCGGTGCCGTGCTTGATCACGACCGGCATCGCACCGGAGGGCGATGGCCGAGCTCGGAGCTTCGTGATCGCCTGACGGGCGGCCTCACGAGCGAGCTCCTCGACATCGACCGTGTCGAAGATCTCGAAGCCGACGGTGTGACCCATCGACTGGTACCCGGTCTGCATGCCGGTGTCGCCGTCGGCGACGGCGCTCACCCGCAGCAGGGTCCGCACGATTTCGTCATCGGTCAGCACGCCGTCGGTGTTCGCGACGAGGACCTGCTTGCGGCTGTCGCCGTAGCCGGCGGATACCTGCACGATCTCCGATCCGTACGATCGGGCTGCTTCGTTCATCCGCTCGAGCAACTCGACCTTGGCGGCCTTCGCCACCGAGTCGGGATCACGCTCGATCGTGTTGGGGCGATGCGGCGGGCTCGACGTGAGTGCAATCGTGCGGACACCGCCCCCACCCTGGCTCGCCGCGGCCGCTGCGGCGGTGGCCGCTGTGGCGAGCCCAGATTCGGACAGGTCCGAGGTGTAGGCGAACCCGGTGGTCTCGCCGGCAACGACACGGATTCCGGCGCCCCGGTCACGGCCGCTCGAGACCTGCTCGACCTTGCCGTCGTCGAGTCCCGCGGAGGTCGATCGCTTGTCCTCGGCGTAGACCTCGGCGAATTCGGCTCCGGTACTCACTGCGCCGGCCAGTACTCGTTGCAGGACGTCTCGTTCGATCACCCGACCGAGCCTAGGAGCGAGACCCGCAGGCGTCACGACGCTGCGCTGCAGGACCGCGTTAGCGTGGCTTCCGTGAATCTCGAAACAGGTATGCGCGGCGACGCCAAGTTGGTCGTGACCGATGCCGACACCGCTCGGGCTCTCGGGTCGGGCACGGTCGACGTCCTCGGCTCACCGCGCCTCGTCGCGCTCTGCGAAGAAGCGTGCTGCAATGCCCTCGTCAACTCACTGCAAGACGGGACCACCACCGTCGGGATGCGCATCCAGTTCGACCATCTCCAGCCGACGCCGGTCGGTGCCGAGGTGATCGCCGAAGCCGTCCTCGAGAAGATCGAGGGCCGCCGACTGAAGTTCACCGTGTCGGCGTCCGACTCCGGTGGCCTCGTCGCCGCCGGCAAGATCACCCGCGTCGTGGTCGATGTCGACCGCTTCATGGCGAAGTGCTGCGACGCATGATGCAGCCCCACTCCTGACGCGTCCCCGATGCGACGAGATTCGCCGACCGCTGTGAGCAGATCACGCCCCTGACACCGCCACCGCTCACAGCTGGGCTCCGCGTCCCGATCGCGGTGAGCGATGCAGATCCCTGCGGCTGACACCGCTCACAACATGCGTGAGCTGTCAGGCCAGGTTGCTGGACCGCGGGTAGACGTCGCCCGGGTCGGTGATGACGTTCACCAGGTATGGCACGCCGCTCGCGAAGGCACGGTCCAGCGCCGGCCCGATCTCGTCGGGCGAGCTGACGGTCTCGCCGCCCCCACCGAGCGATCGCACGACCTCGTCGTAGCGACACCCCGGCTGCAGGTCGCAGGCCATGTCCCAGCCGTAGATCGCTTGCATCGGGTGCTTCTCGAGCCCCCACATGCCGTTGTTGCCCACGATCATCACGACCGGAAGATCGTGGCGCACCAATGAGTCGACGTCCATCAGGCTGAAGCCTGCCGCTCCGTCTCCGAGCAAGAGCACCACCTGCGACGACGGACGAACCACTCGGGCGGCAATGGAATACCCGAGACCGTTGCCGAGGCAGCCATACGGTCCGGTGTCGAGCCAACCTCCCGGCTCGAACACCTCGATGAACTTGCCGGCATACGACGCGAAGTCGCCGCCGTCACAGATCACGACCGCGTCGCGCTGCAATCGCTGGCGCAGCTCACCGTAGATCCGACTCGGCTTGATCGGATCGTCGTCGGCCGCCATCAGGGCCACCTCGTTGGCAGCTGCCCTCGACTCGGCCTCGCGGAGTTCGGTGATCCAGTCGGTGTGGTCGACGCGGTCCCCGGCGAATTCGGCGAGACCGGCCAACGTTTGGCGGAGATCGCCGACAACGGTGAGGACGTCGACGTGTGCGGCACGTTGGGACTCGGCATCGACGGCGTGGCCAACAGTGGCCGAACCGAATGATCCGAACCCCAGTCGGAAGTCGAGCGGCGTGCCGAGCACGACGACGACGTCGGCGCGCTGCTTCAGCAGACCACGCGTGCGGAGAAAGGCGAGTTCGTGATCGGCGGGCAGGAGCCCGCGCCCCATCCCGTTGAAGAAACACGGAACGCCGAGCGCCGAAGCGGCGGCGGTGAGCTCGCCCCATGCACCGCCCCAATAGACATCGGATCCAACGATGAACGCTGGCCGTTCGGCACCAGCCACGAGCGCTGCGAGCTGGTCGACGACGGTGGCGTCCGGGGTTGCTCCGCGGCCATCCATCGGGTCGACCGTCGGAACCTCGCCCGATGAGGGACCGAACACGTCGAGGGGGAAGTCGAGGAACGTCGGCCCACGGTGCGGTTCGATGGCCCGGCGGGCCGCCTCGTGCACCATGTGACCGGCCTGCGTCGGGTCGGTCACGGTCGCGGCCAGCTTGGTGATCGACTGCATGATCGGGACGTGGTCGAGTTCCTGCAGCGAGCCGGCGCCCCATCGTCCCTGCGGGGCCCTGCCGCCGAGCACCACCAACGGTGATCCGTTGAAGTGCGCGGAGGTCACCGCCGACACGCCATTGGTGATGCCGGGTCCGGCGGTGAGCGCAGCGAAACCCGGACGCCGCGTCAGCTTGGCGTAGGCCTCGGCGGCGAAGGTTGCCGATTGTTCATGGCGGGTGTCGACGACGCGCATCGACTGGTTCCGAGCGGCGTCGTACAGCGGCCAGATGTGGCCGCCATTGAGCGTGAACATGACGTCGGTTCCGTAGGCGGCGAGCGCCGCGACGGCCTGCTCGCCGGCGTGGCCGTCGACGGTCGGTGAGTCAGCGGCGGTTGGGCGTGATGGTGCCATGCCACATGACCGTAATCTGCGCCTACAGTACCCAAGTGATGCAGCTGGCCGACGAGGCTCCGCCGCCGGAGCGGCAGCACCGGGTCTTCTGGTGGAAAGAGGCCCTGATCGTCGCCGTCTTCTACGGCATCTACTCCTGGACTCGAAACCAGTTCGGCTCGAACAAGATCGCCGCCGACGGTGTTCCGGACCAAGCGTTCACCAATGCCGAACGCATCATCCAGTGGGAGCTCTGGATGAACCTGTTCCACGAACAGACCGTCCAATCGTGGTTTCTCCCGTACCGCTGGTTCATCCAGTTCTGGAACGTCTACTACGGGACCGCCCACTTCATCGTGACGCTCGGCGTGTTCGTCTTGTTGTACGTCAAACGCGCGGACGTGTTCCCGCAATGGCGCAACACGCTCGCCGCGATGACCGCACTCGCGATCATCGGATTCGCCTGGTTCCCGCTGATGCCGCCACGACTGCTCGACGAAGCGTGCCCGCTCCCCGCCGAGATCGCAGAGGCGCTGGATCGGCAGGTCAGCTACGGCGGCGAATGCATCGAGAGCGATCTTCGCCCCGAGGGCGGGTTCGGCTTCGTCGACACGCTCGCCGAGTTCGGTGGACCGTGGTCGTTCGATTCCGAGACGATGGCGTCGATCTCCAACCAGTACGCCGCCATGCCCAGCCTGCACATCGGCTGGTCCACATGGTGCGCAATCGCCGTCTGGCCGCTGCTGAGGCGGCGGTGGACCAAGATCCTCGTGCTGCTCTATCCGGCGGTCACGTTGTTCTGCATCGTCGTCACCGCCAACCACTACTGGCTCGATGGGATCGGCGGGTTGCTGGCGTTCGGCGTCGGTGCGTTGTTCGGGTGGGGAACGTACCGATGGAACCAGGAACGCCTCGACCGCAAGTACATCGCCGCACAGCAGCCGACCAGTTCGCCGCAGTGGCACCCATGACGCCGCGAGTGGTCGTATCCTTGAAATGACAATGAGTCAGATGCGACTGAATCCCCTCAACGGACGGTGGGTGACGATCGTTGCGGAACGAGCGGAGCGCCCCAGCGACTTCGCCCCCCGCGATGCGTCCATCGACACCGACCCGGACCGCCCTTGCCCGTTCTGCCCGGGCAACGAGGAGTCGACTCCGCCGGCACTCGAAACCGTGGAAGCCGACGGGTCATGGTCGATGCGGGTCATCCCGAACCGCTACCCCGCGTTCGACGGCACCGAAGCCTTCGCCGTGCACAACCTCGGACCGGTCCACGTGATGGCCGAGGCGAGCGGCATCCACGAAGTCTTCATCTACACCCCCGACCACGAGTCGAGTCTGCACCAGCTCGACGATGCACATGCCATCGAATTGATGCGAGTGCTCCGCGACCGATTCGCCGAGCACGCGTCGACTCCGCAGGTTCGCTACACCCAGGCGATCGTGAACCACGGCCGCGAGGCCGGGGCGTCGATCGCTCACCCCCACGGCCAGATCCTCGGCCTGCCGTTCGTCCCCGGCGAGATCCTCGACGAGGAACGAGCCTTTGCCCGGTTCGCGGGCGGCTGCGTGCTGTGCACGACCGTCGAAGCCGAGTTGGCTGCCGACGAGCGGGTGGTCTTCGCGAACGACGATGTCGCGGTGATCACCCCCTACTGGAGCGGAGCTCCGTACGAGCTGCTGATCGTTCCCCGCCACCACGAACCGCACCTGCAGGATGCGCCCACCAGCAGCCTCGCGTCGGTCGGCGTCGCATTGCGCGACGCGCTCGGCCACCTGAACGCGGCACTCGGCGACGTGGCGTTCAACCTCGGGTTCCACACCGCCCCGCACCAACACACCGGCCAGTACCACTGGCACATCCACATCTGGCCGAACCTCGTGTCACAGGCGGGTTTCGAGCGCGGCACGGGCGTGATGATCAACATCGTGCCGCCCGAGCACGCCTGCGATTCACTGCGCTCCGTCGCTGCCTCCGCCTGAGGTCGCGCGACCCGTTCCTCGTGGCGTCTGACACCACGGGGAACGGTTTCAGCCGGGAGATCGGGCGGCGAGCCAGATCATCGACATCGGGCCGATGTCGAGCAGCGCCGACGACGCCTGGGATTGCCAGGGCGAATCGACACCGATCACGTCTCGGGCGTCGTCACCTCGATGACCACTCCCCCACCAGGCAGCGTCGTCGGTGTCGACGAGCACTTCCCAGCGGCCACCCCACGGCAACCCGACCCGGTACCCAGGTCGAGGAACCGGCGTGAAGTTGGCGATGCCCACCACGGCGGCTGCCCCGTCGACATCCCACCGGGTGAACGCGTACAGGCTGTGGGCTGCGTCGTCAGCGTCGAGCCACTGGAAGCCGCCCGGATCGGTATCACGCCGCCACAACGCGGGCCAGGCGTCGGCCGCTCGATTGAGCGCTGCGACCAGATCGTGCATGCCGCGGTGCGCCGCATGGTCGAGGAGGTGCCAGGGCAGACCGGCCTCGTCGTTCCATTCCTGCCACGGGGCCAGCTCGGATCCCATGAAGATCAGCGGGGCGCCAGGGAGCGACCATTGCCAGGCGTACAGGGCGCGGAGCGCGGCGAAACGCTGCCAGTCGTCGCCGCCCATCTTGTTCAGCAAGCTGCCCTTGCCGTGCACCACTTCGTCATGGCTCAGCGGTAGGACGAACCGTTCGTCGTAGGCGTACAGCAAGGCAAAGGTCATCTCGTCGTGATGATGGCGGCGATGGATCGGGTCGTGGGAGAGATAGTCGAGCGTGTCGTGCATCCATCCGAGGTTCCACTTGTGGCTGAACCCCAAGCCACCGTCGGCGGTGGGCGTGGTGACGCCGGGCCACGCGGTGGACTCCTCGGCGATCATCAAGCCGTCGGGGAACTCGTCACCGACGACCGCCGTGGTCTCCCTCAAGAATGCGAGCGCTTCGAGATGCTCACGACCACCGAACTGGTTCGGTGACCACTCGCCGTGCACTCGCGAGTAGTCCAAGTAGAGCATCGAAGCCACCGCGTCGACGCGCAGCCCGTCGATGTGGAACTGATCGAACCAGTAGAGCGCGTTGGCGACGAGGAAGTTCCGCACCTCGTTGCGGCCGTAGTCGAAGACATACGTTCCCCAGTCAGGGTGCTCGCCGCGCCGCGGGTCCGGGTGTTCGTAGAGCGCTGTCCCGTCGAAACGCCCGAGGCTCCACTCGTCCTTGGGGAAATGTGCCGGGACCCAGTCGACGATCACGCCGACTCCTCGGTGATGCAACGCGTCGACGAACCGACGGAACCCTTCGGGGTCACCGAATCGCGCTGTCGGCGAGTAGTAACCCGACACCTGGTAACCCCACGACCCTCCGAATGGATGCTCGGCGATGGGCATCAGTTCGACGTGGGTGAAGCCGAGCCGACCGACGTGGTCACCGACCTGCGCCGCCAGGTCGTCCCAGGTGTCGACGCCGTGGCGCCACGACCCGAGATGCACCTCGTAGATGCGCAGCGCCGACTCGCCGGCCATCGTGGATCGCCGGTTCCGCATCCACTCGTCGTCGGTCCACTGGAAGTCAACTGCGGTCGGCACGATGCTCGCATCGCTCGGCGGGCATTCGCTCTGGCGAGCCATCGGGTCGGCCTTGCGGAGCGTGCGGCCGTCGTCGGTGACGATCTCGAACTTGTAGCGGTGTCCCGACCGGGCAGTCGGGGCCACGATCGTCCAGATCCCCGAGGCAGTCTCCGCGGCGACGGGGGCCAGGGGTTCAGCGATCCAGTCGTTCCAGTCGCCCACGACGCCGACACTCACCGCGTTGGGGGCCCACACACCGAACCGGATCGCGTGGCAGGAACCGTCGTCGTCGACGTGGAGTGGTTGAGGGCCGAGCAGCTCCCAGAGCCGGCGGTGCGTGCCCTCGCCGAAGAGGTGCAGGTCGAGATCCCCGATCGGACGGGCAACGGTGGCCATCGCCGACCAGGGTACGGGGTGTTCGGGACTAGGGTGCGCGGTCGTGCGCGTGTTGATGTTGTCCTGGGAGTTTCCACCGCGCGGAACCGGCGGTATCGCCGCCCAGGTAGCCGGGCTCAGTGCGTCACTCGCAGCCGCGGGCCACGAGGTCGTGGTGTTGACCATCGCCGATCGACCAGCAGAGCTGAGCGCGCGACCGCCCGACGGGGTGCGAGTGCTTCGCGCCCTCGTGGACCTGCCATGGCTGCCGCCGGCAGAGGTGGTCACCAGGGTCGCATCGGCGAACCATGGGGTCACCAAACTCGGCGCACGGTTCGCGGGCGACCTTGCAGGGTGGGAGCCCGACGTCGTCCACGGCCACGATTGGCAACTCGGCTGGGCGGCCGACTCACTCGCCGCACGGTACGGCGTCCCGTTCGTTCTCACGATGCACGGCACCGAACGGGTGCGCCACGGTGGCCAGCTGCCACTCGGCCATCCGACCGACATCAACTCGATCGAATGGTGGCTCGCGTTCCAGGCCCAGCGGTTGATCGCTCCGACGCGCTTCGTCGTCGAGCAGCTCATCACCGGCTTCGAGCTCGACCTCGACCACGTGGTCCACATCCCCAATGGCATCGATCCGTCACTGTGGCGCCCCGCCGGACGCTCCTCGACTGCGGAGGGCCCGCGGGCGCCGCTGGTCGTGTCGTGGGGGCGGGTGCAGTACGAGAAGGGGTTCCAGGTGCTCTCCCGGGCGATGCACGAACTTCGCAGCCGCGTCCCCGACATCCGCAGCGTGATCGCCGGTCGAGGCAGCTACCTCCCCGAGTTGCAGACCCAGATCGACGTCGAAGGGGTGAGCGACATCGTCGAACTCCCCGGCTTCCTCGACGACGCTGATCTCCGCAGCCTGGTCCACCGGTGCGGCTGCGTCGTGATCCCGTCGCTCTACGAGCCATTCGGCATCGTCGCGCTCGAAGCACTGGCGGCTGGTGCACCGCTCATCGTCGCGCGCACCGGTGGCCTGGCCGAACTCGTCGCCGGAACCCACGCCGGCGTGACGTTCGAGCCCGGAAACCCCGACGACCTCGCGGACGCGATCGAACAGGTGTTGTCGAACGACGACCTCGCGACGATTCTGGTCGCGAACGCTCGCGACCTGGTGGAACGCAAGTACGCGTGGGACGCGATCGCCCGTGCAACGGTCGGCGTGTACGCGGACGTCGCCTCGGCGTGAGTTCCGCCCGAGACATCGATGGCACACCGAGCGATGACGACGACACCGACTCGCTCATGAACCGAGCCGCAGGAATCAACCCCGCCGGTCTCTCCGGTGCAAGATCCGGTACGGCCATCTCCTCGCGGCGACCCGGGACCTCGACGAGATTTCCGCGCCCACTGGGTGAACTCCTGGAACTCGATGGGCCCCGCACGTGAAGCGGCCGGTCGTGCCTCGTGTGACGCCCGGATGAACCATCGTCGTGTCCGGGCCGAGAGAGGTCCCGAAATCGGTAGCGTCACCTCCTGATGCGACCCGTCCACCAGTTCACCGTCACCAGCAGCGTTCCGGACTCGCTGGAGGCCCTCGATCACATCGCCCGCAATCTCCACTGGGCGTGGAGCCGGCAGCTGGCACAGCTGTTCGACCGTTTGGATGGCTCGCCGACGGGGCGCTCCTGGCGCGAAACCGGCCAGCACCCCGTCGACCTCGTCCGCCGCACCTCACCGGCGTGCTGGGACTCGTTGTGCAACGACGAGCAGTACGTCGAACAGGTGGCGCGGGCACGCCGCCGCCTCGACGACGCCATCGAGGGGTCGTCGTGGTTCGAACGACGACGAGGCGACGGGCGCTCGCCACTCGAGTCGGTCGCTTACTTCTCCCCCGAGTTCGGCATCACCGAAGCGCTCCCCCAGTACTCCGGCGGCCTCGGCGTCCTCGCCGGTGACCATCTGAAGGCCTCCTCCGACCTCGGCGTCCCGCTGATCGGCGTCGGCTTGCTCTACGCGGAGGGCTACTTCCATCAGGAGCTGAACGGCGACAGCTGGCAGCAGGAACGCAACGAACGGATCGATCCCGATGCGCTCGGCCTCCGTCCGACCGGCGTCGAGGTGACCCTCGAACTCGCGGGCGTCGACGTTGCCGTACGCGTCTGGCGGGTCGAGGTCGGCCGGATTCAACTGTTCCTGCTCGACACGAACGTGCCGGGCAATCCACCCGAGGCCATCGCTGTCACCGACCGTCTGTACGGTGGCGACGAGCAGCACCGTCTCCGCCAGGAGATCATCCTCGGGATCGGCGGGGTTCGAGCGCTTCGCGCCCTCGGCATCCACCCGCAGGTCTTCCACACCAACGAGGGCCATGCCGGGTTCCTCGGCCTGGAACGCATCCGCGAATGGGTCGGCCAGGGCATGAGCTTCCCCGAAGCGATCGAGGCAGTCCGGGCCGGGGGCCTGTTCACGACGCATACCCCGGTGCCGGCCGGGATCGACCGCTTCCCGATCGAACTCTTCGAGCCGTATTTCCAGAAGTTCGCCGAGCAGTGCGGTGTCAGCGTCGAGACCTTGGCCGAGCTCGGGCACGGCCCCGGTGAGAGCGGCAAGTTCAACATGGCGATCATGGGGTTACGGCTCGCGGCGCGGTCGAACGGCGTCGCCCGACTCCACGGCGAGGTGTCGCGCAGCATGTTCGGTGGACTCTGGCCCGACCTGCCGACCTCGGAGGTGCCGATCGGTCACGTCACCAACGGCGTTCACGCGCGTTCCTGGGTGAGCGATCGGGTCGACGAGCTGCTGAGCCAGCAGATCGGCGACGAGTGGCACCTCGCCGATGAGCACGACTGGGAGCGGGTCCGTCAGCTCGACCATCACGAGATCTGGGACGTCCGCAACGATGGCCGTCGCGAGCTCGTCGAGATG
>Ga0316193_10002277_pt1 | contig 13419 bp, 12 predicted proteins | sample MerIslsedime2_MG_FD_207735 | JGI IMG/M metagenome (GOLD analysis project Ga0316193, IMG submission 207735) | Coastal sediment microbial communities from Maine, United States - Merrow Island sediment 2 | ecosystem: Environmental > Aquatic > Marine > Coastal > Sediment | place: USA: Maine...
CACCGGGACTCCGCTCTTTTTCGCGGCGGCAACTCCGGTGAGAATCTGTTCGAGGCCTTTCTCGGGAGTCAAAAAACCGAGGTGCATGAGAACTACTTCGTCGGGCGGGATTCCGAGGCGCCCACGCTCCGCCGCACGAACCACGTTCCCCGGGTCGGCCACCGCCAAACCCATGCGTGCCCTCGGGAGATCTGGGAATTCTCGCTTCATGATGGCCTCAGCCCACCGCGAATGGACAATGACGCCCGTGACCGAACCGAAGAAAGCGCCACGCGCCGGAAAGAGAAAAGGATCCCTCGATCCCGTCAGGCCAAATTGTCGTGCGCGGGCGAGTGCGGCGCCTGCCTCGCCGTGGGCCTCGCGCAACCCGGTCTCCAAAAGAATTCCATCACCATCCGCCGCCTCCACCAGAAGATGGTGGAGCACCAGATCATGGAGTACCACCACGGTCTTGGGACCCTGCAAGCGGGCGAGCAGCCAGGCGTGATAGGGATTGTTGCCGATATGAATCAGCGACACCTCATCGATATCGGGAGAGGTGTCCGTTGGAACGATTTCAACCCCGTTGCCAAACGTCCAAATATCCTTCTGAACGCCCTCAGGCGGCGCCAGAACCCGCACCCTGGCTCGCGTTCCAAGCTCCGCCAACAGCTCGACCGCATAATCGCTCACCCCAGAACGGGTCGGAGGAAGCGGGGAGCCCCACAGAATTTTCATGGTGGAAACCTACCACAAGGCCAGAGTTCTGAATGAGGAGTTAGGAATTAGGAGTTAGGAATTCCCACCCATCCCCCCAGAAGCAGGGACAACGAACCCGGGTGGGTGGGCGACATTCCTAATTCCTAATTCCTAATTCCTAATTCGATTCGGGATATGATCACAAGGTGAAGCTGAGCCGTTTTCTTCTCATCGTCCTCTATATGGGCTATCTCGTGAATGCCGGCCTGATGCTCATCATGCTTCCATGGTCAAAGACCTGGGGATTGTTGTTGTCGCGGTTTCCGTTGGCCACGGCGGGCCTGCTCGATGCTCCCTGGATCCGTGGAGTTTTCACGGCTTTTGGCGTCCTTCACCTCATGCTCGTCGCTTGGGAGCTCATCAATCCGACCTTACTGGCGCCGGTGGCCGTAGCCCAAACGCCGTCTCAGAAAGACGGTCAGTCTTGATCTGAAACCCAGACAGGCATAGACTTGCGCACGTGGGGCGCCGCGTTCTGATTGTCGACGATGAGCCGTATATTCGGCGCATCCTGTCGTTTAAACTTCGCAGGGAGGGCTTCGCCACCTTCGAGGCACCATCCGCCGAAGCGGCGGAGACGTTGCTTGCCGAGCGAGAAGTAGATCTGGTCTTACTGGACGTGGCCCTTGCAACACCCACAAATGGTTTCGATCTCGCGGCCGGGCTGCGCCGCAACGCGAAAACCAAACATCTGCCGATCATCATGCTCACCGCTCGGGGCTTCGCCTCTGACGTCCTTCGCGGGCGCGAGGTTGGCGCCGCCGGATACATCACGAAGCCCTTCACCGCGGAAGAAGTCATCCGCCGAGTCCGCGCCTTCCTGGATTGACCGGTTCGCTGGCCGGACGGTTTTCGTTCTACCCGCGCTCCATTTTGAACCGCCAAGAGCGCAAAGAAGATCACTTGTGTGAATCGTGGACCAGATTTTTTTGCGCTGTCTTTGCGTTCTTCGCGCTCTTTGCGGTTTTGGGCGGACGGGTGGACAACTGGATTCTATCTCGGGACTCGCGACCCTCTGGCTACCGACGCCTTGACGCGGTAGTCCTCCCCGCGTAGGCTCGCATGCCGGAGAACGCTTGATGTACCGAAAAACACTGAACCTACCCAAAACAAGTTTCTCGATGCGCGCAAAGCTGCCGCAACGGGAGCCGGAGATGCTGAAACACTGGGACGAGATCGACCTCTATGGAAAGATCCGCGAGGCCCGCAAGGATGCCCCCAGGTTCATCCTCCACGACGGTCCTCCATACGCCAACGGTTCGATCCACGTCGGAACGGCCCTCAACAAGATCCTCAAAGACATTGTCGTCAAATCGCGAACGATGCTGGGCTACGACAGTCCATATGTCCCGGGTTGGGATTGCCACGGGCTTCCCATCGAACACCAGGTCGACAAAAAGCTGGGTGCAAAAAAGCTCGAGATGAGCGTTCCGTCCATCCGCCGAGCCTGTCGGGAGTACGCAGACCGTTGGTTCAAGGTACAGCGCAAAGAGTTCGTGCGACTGGGAGTGCTGGGGCAATGGAGTGATCCATATCTGACCATGGACCACGGGTACGAGGCCGAAATCGCCTCCGCCCTCCACGGCTTCATGCTCGCAGGTTATGTAACCCGCGGTCTGAAGCCCGTCCACTGGTGTTCGGAATGCCGTACAGCCCTCGCAGAGGCTGAAGTCGAATACCACGACCACACCAGTCCCTCGGTGACGGTCGCGTTTGCCCTCGATGAGGATGCACGCGAGAAACTCGAGATCCCCACCGGTGAAGATGCGGCGGCATTAATCTGGACGACAACACCGTGGACCCTCCCGGCCAATCTCGCCACCGCTCTCCACCCGGATTTCGATTATCTCCTGGTACGTGCGGACGGTCGTCTTTGGATCGTCGCCGCCGAACTTCTGGAGGCCACGAGCCAGGCCGCCGGTTGGACCGCACCCGAGACGGTCAAGGTATTCAAGGGCGGTGTTCTAGAGGGCGCCCACTACGTGCATCCCCTGACCCAGCGGCAGGGCCTCTTCATCATCGCCCCGTACGTGACCCTCGAGCAGGGCACGGGCCTGGTCCACACCGCACCTGGTCACGGTGCCGAGGACTACGTCATCGGAGTCGAGTATGGTCTCGAGCCCTATGCGCCGGTCGACGACGACGGGAGGTTCACCGATGACGTCGAGGACTGGGCCGGCCTCCACGTTCACGAGGCGAACGGGCCCATTGTCGAAAAACTGCGCGAGCTCGGAGTTCTCCTCGCCCACACCGAGGTCACCCACTCCTACCCCCATTGCTGGCGGTCGAAAAACCCGGTCATCTTTCGCGCCACCAACCAGTGGTTCATCCGCATGGATCGGCAAGAGCTTCGCGAGCGGTCGCGGACGGCCCTTCACGACGCCAACTGGATTCCTCATTGGGGAGAGGCCAGGATCGACGGCATGGTCGAAAACCGACCGGATTGGTGCATCTCGCGGCAGCGGATGTGGGGCGTTCCGATCGCGGTTTTGACATGTGAAGCCTGTGGAGCAGCTGCCATCGACGAGACAGTCTTCGATCACATTCGTCGGACCTTTATCGAAGAAGGGTCAGATGCCTGGTACGAGAAGGAGACGGCTGAGCTCTTGCCGCCGGGTTACTCCTGTGGTGCGTGCAGCGCGACCACATTCCGTAAGGAAACTGACATTCTCGACGTCTGGTTCGACTCGGGAGTCAGCCATCTCGCGGTCTGCGACAGCGAGCGTTACGGCCTCGACTGGCCGGCCGACCTCTACCTCGAGGGCCAGGACCAGTACCGAGGGTGGTTTCAGTCCTCGCTCGTGGCCTCGGTCGGTCTCAAGGGCTCTCCCCCGTTTCGGGAGGTCGTGACACACGGTTTCGTAGTCGACGCCGAGGGACGCAAGATGTCCAAATCGGTGGGCAACGTCATCACCCCAAGCGAGCTCCTCACCAAGTACGGCGCGGACATCCTTCGGCTGTGGACGGCGATGGTCGATTTCCGCGAAGATATCCGCATTTCCGAAGAGATCATGACCCGCAACGCTGAGGCCTACCGGAAGATCCGCAACACCCTTCGATTCCTTCTCGGCAATCTCACCGATTTCGACCCGGAAAAGGATGCAGTGGCTGAAGGTGAGCTGGTCGGCCTCGATTCCTATATGCTGCGGTCAGCACGGCGACTTGCCGAAGAGGTTGCCAAGGCCTATCGATCATACGAGCTGTCCTCCCTTTCGCACCGCCTCCTCAACTTCAGCACGGTGGACCTCTCGAGCCTCTACCTCGACGTCAACAAGGACAGGCTCTACTGTGACTATCCCGAGGATCCAGCACGGCGAGCCACCCAGACGGTGATCTACCGGATCGCCGAAACCCTCGCGACCCTGCTTGCCCCGGTGCTGTCCTTTACGGCGGAAGAGGTGTGGGAGCACCTCCCCGGCGACCGTGAGGAATCGGTCCATCTGGCGACGTTCCCAATGCCGTCTTCTGACCAGACGGCAGACTCCCCCCTCGATGAGCCGATCAAACGTCTCCTCGGTCTGCGCGACACCATCCTCGCCGAGCTCGAGGAGCTTCGCCAGGCCGGGACCATCGGTAAAAGCGAAGAAGCGCAGATGGTTTTTGCCGGCGACACAGCAAAGGTCCTCCAGGATCTGGACATTACAGGCATCGACCTCGCGCGGTTTCTCATCGTCTCCGACGCCCGAGAGGGTGCCGTTGAGGGCGATGGAACGGAGGTCGGCGCCTATCCCGGCCTTCGGGTCGGCGTCGCGCCGTACGAGGCCCACACCTGCAGTCGTTGCTGGCGCCGGGTTGCGCAACCGGTCGACGACGCCGAGCTTCCTGACCTTTGCGAACGATGCCACGGCGTTGTGAGCCGTCTCCTCCAGGAGGGGCGGGCCGAACTTCGCGAGGTTGACGGCTGATGCGTGGCGTCCTGCCGTGGATAGCCGCACTCCTGGTGGTGGGCGCCGACCGCATCACCAAAAGCATGATCCTCGCTCGTATCGAGCCCGGCTCCTGGGTCGAAGTCATGCCCGGTTTCGCTCTCACCCACATCCACAACCGAGGTATCGCCTTCAGCCTTTTCGCCGGCGGCGGTCCATTGACCCGGATGCTGCTCCATCTGGTGATCTTCACGTCGGTGGTCATCATCGCCGCGATGGTTGTTCGGCACGGCCATCACAGCCGCCTCGGCGGATTGGCGTTCGGCCTGATCCTCGGCGGGGCGGTCGGTAACCTCATCGATCGGGTGCTCTATGGAGCGGTTGTCGATTTCGTCCACGTCTGGGCGAATATCGGGGGACGAACCTGGTCCTGGCCAGACTTCAACGTTGCCGATGCGTCGATCACCGTTGGAGCATTGCTGCTGATCGCCAATGAGTTCCGGACCCCACGACCCGAGCCTGACGATGCACCCGATTCTGATTGACCTCGGTTTCTTTCAGCTCCCCTCGTACGGGGTGCTGTTGGCAACAGCCGTCATCGTTGCGCTGTGGACAACCCGTCTCCGCGCCGACCACGCGGGAATGGACGGGACCCAACTGGTGGACTTCGGTCTGTGGCTCGTCATCTGGGCTCTCATCGGCGCCAAGCTGCTGCTGATCCTTGTCGAGCTGCCACGCTATCTCAAAGACCCGGCTTCAATCCTGGGTACGATTCGAGCGGGAGGCGTCTTTCTCGGTGGTTTCGTCGCCGCGGTGATCGCGGCCATCGTCCTCCTTCGGCGTTACAAACTGCCGGCCCTGCCATCGTTCGACGTCCTTTCCCCGTCCCTCGCTCTCGGCCATGCCATCGGCCGCATTGGCTGCCTACTGGCGGGATGTTGCTGGGGCGCAGCCTGCGATCTCCCGTGGGCCATCACATATACCAGCCCGATCGCCGCCGAGAATCTCGGGACTCCCCTTCATCAGCATCTCCATCCTTTCCCGGTTTACTCCTCAGTTTTCAACATCGGCTTGTATGCGCTGCTCGCCGCCTATTACAGGCGACGCCCGGCTGCGGGTCGCGTCTTCGCCACCTACCTGTTGCTCTACGGCGTCGGCCGCTTTGTCCTCGAGTGGACCCGCGGCGACGCTGTCCGCGGGTTTGTGTTGGGCGGCGCCATCTCCACCAGCCAGCTCATCTCGGCCGCCCTGATCATCATAGGAATAGGCCTCCACGTATGGATCGGCCGACGCAAAGCGGCGTGACCACTCACTACGAGTTCACGGTTCCCGATGAACTCGAAGGCATTCGGCTGGATCGCTGCCTACCGGAGCTCAACCCAAGCTGGACGCGGTCGCGCGCCCGCAAAATGATCGACGACGACCACGTCCTGCTTAACAACGCCTCGGGCAAGGCTTCGACTACCGTTCACGCCGGCGACACTGTGGTGGTCGACGAACCTCCACCTCGCCCCCTCGAAGTCGAGGCGGAGGACATCCCACTCGACGTGATTCATGAGGATAGCGACCTCCTGATCATCAACAAACCCGCCGGGCTCGTCATCCATCCTGCGGCGGGAAACCCCTCCGGCACCCTCGTCAACGCGCTTCTTCACCACTGTCAGGATCTCTCGGGAATCGGGGGAGTCGAGCGCCCGGGCATCGTCCACCGACTCGACAAAGACACGACCGGCATCATGGTGGTCGCCAAATCCGACCGCGCCCACCTCGCGCTGTCGATCGCCTTCCGCCGGCACACGATCCGCAAGACCTATTTCGCCGTTTGTTATGGAACCCCAAAGGCCGCCGAAGGGATCGTCGACGCAGCCATCGATCGCCATCCACGCAACCGTCAGGAGATGGCCGTCGTCAGCGAGGGACGACCGGCCCGCACCCTCTTCAGGGTCGAGCAGGAGTTTGCGGGGACGTCGATGGTGAGTTGCCATCCGGTCACCGGCCGCACGCACCAGATCCGCGTCCACATGGCCCACATCGGCCATGCCATCGTCGGCGACCCGCTCTACGCCGGGCGTCAATGGCGGAACCTCGCGGATCCAAACGTTCAAGCGGCGTGCCGCAGCTTCCCTCGCCAGGCGCTCCATGCACGGCGCATCGGCTTCGAACACCCGGTGACCAAAGAAGAGGTCGAGTTCGAAGCCCCCCTCCCCCCCGACCTCGAAGAGCTCCTCGAAACCCTGCGCTCGTCGACCGCCTGAGCATCTCCCCCACCGATTGACCCACAGATAACCCAGATCTACCCAGATGAAGATCAGAGTTATTGAGATGATATCTGGGTCTATCTGTTTGATCTGTGGGCAGTTAGGATCGCAAGAAGTCCGCTCAGGTCGTTGCACCCAGAGCGGCGCGGAGTTTTTCTCGAAGAGCTTCCGGGGTGCGGGGGTCGGCGAGAACGAGTTCGAGGTCGTCAACCGTATCGATGTCGACCAGCTCCTCGAGCTCGGACCAGGTGCCGCCGAGGGCCTTGATTCTCTCTCGGGTTTTGGCGAGGGTTTCGGGGCTGGACCAGGGAATTCGCGCAAACATCGCGAGCCCTGGCGGTCGCTGCGCCACCAACCAGTAACCGCCATCGCTGGCAGGACCAAGCACCGCATCTACACCCCCGAGCTTCGCCGAAGCCTTTGCAACGTGGGTGGCGGTGAACCAGGGGCAGTCAGAGCCGACAATCACCACCCTCTTCTCCCCTTCCGCCAAACGACGTGCAAAAGTGTCATCCATCCGATCACCGAGATCTTTACCCCGTTGGACCTCCACCGCCACATCCAAATTCCGGTCCCAGAGGCCCGAGGGTACTTCCGCCAGCGACAGCACGACTCGCGCACCGCTTTTTGTGGCGACGTCCAGGGTGTTCTCGAGAACCGCGGCGTAGATTCGAGCCGCAGCCTCGGCACCGATCCCAGCAGCGAGCCGGCTCTTGCCCACCCCGGGAATCGGCTCGCGCCCGAAGACTACGACACAGGTCTTCACCGGCCTTTCCCATACCAGCGCGCCAGGGTCTTTGGATCGACCCCGAGTCGAAACAAGGTCGGGAAGGTGGCCAACAGGAGGGTCGTCTTGAACGGCCTACGCTCTACCCGGCGGGCGCTGGTTTGGATCTCCAGGGGTAAACGCTGCACTCGCCCCAGCCCGCGACAGGAGCGCGCAAAGGAGACATCCTCCATCAACGGGATCTCCGGGAAACGGCCGGCGCTGTCGAAGACCGTTCGTCGAACGGCGAACCCCTGGTCGCCATAGGGCGTGCCGAAGCCGTGAGAACGGAGATCGAAGACCCGGAGCCACCACCGTCGCAGCGTCGACGGCGCCGATGAACCGGAAGTCAACGTCCGGAGCCGAAAGCAGGCGAGCGAAACCGTGTGATCGTCAAGCGCACTGCTGATCGCCTGCAGCCAGCCCTCCGGCAGGCGGCAGTCGGCGTGGAGAAAAAGCAGTCTCTCGGAGTCAGTCGACGCCGCACCGAGGTTGAGCTGAGGTCCGCGCCCCAGGGCGCCGGTCTCCACGCGCGCTCCCCGGTTCCGAGCAACCTCCTGCGTACGGTCACCGCTACCACCGTCGGAGACGATCACCTCGACACCTTCGTGCGTCCCGACCGAGTCGAGACAGCCGCCGATTGAAAGCTCCTCGTCGAGGGTCGGGATGACGACCGCCAGCTCCATATCGATATCCCCTCCTACCCGTGTTGGGACGAATTCTAGCTCGGGTTGATATGATTTTCTGAATGGAACGTCTCGCCGCCATCGACGATATCCCGACCGAAGGTCTGAAGTTTAGCTACCGCGATGGACCGTTCGATGAGGAGGGCATCCTCCTGAGGTTGCCGGATGGAGAGGCGCGCGCTTATAAAAACGAATGCCGGCATCTGCCGATGCGCCTCGATGACCGGGAACCGAGGGAGCTGTGGGATTCCAGCGGCCGCTACCTGGTGTGCTCGTCACACGGCGCGAGATACCAAACGCGCGACGGCCTCTGCGTCAGCGGTCCCTGCGAAGGCTCGCATCTGAAAGCCCTCCCCATAGAAGTCCAGGACGGCGAAGTATTCCTCGACACCTCGAAGATCGGTGGTTTCTTCAACGTCTGACAGACCAGATCTCCCCCACCCATCCAATTTGAACCGCAAAGAACGCAAAGAGCCCAAAGAAGAACCATTTATGTGTTGGATGGCAAAGGAGATGTTTGCGATGTCTTTGCGAGCTTGGCGGTCTTCGCGGTTTGGGTGGGCGGGTGGAAACGAACCGCTACATCGAGCGGACGAACTCGTCCATCCGATCAAATGCTTCGCGGATTGAATTCACCGACCAGAGGAGCGGCTGGTAGGTGGTGATCGGGTAGGCCGTGTCCTTGGCCTGCCAGGGATCGAAGGGCCGAATCTCGACTTCGCCCGAGAGCGAGTGCTCGAGCTCGCCGAAGCTCGAGAGCAGTCCGGCTCCGTAGGCGCGCAGCTCGCCATCCTCCAGCAGCACGCCGTACTCGATCGTGAACCAGTAGAGGGTCGCCAGCTGTTCGACCTGTGCATCGTTGGCGCGCAACGAGCCTTCACCGATTTTCTGCGACAGATCGGCAAACTCCGGAATCGCCAACATCGGTGCGTGACCCATCAGCTCGTGGACGATGTCGGGTTCAGGCGTGTAGAGAGGTTGCGAATGGTGTCGGATGTACTGGGTCGCGGAAAAGACCCGGCGCGACAGGGCACCCAGGAACTGGCGCGCGGAAACCAACCCGGCGACCGGTTGCAGGCTGAATCCCGTGCGATCGGTGAGGAACAGACTGACATCGGCCAGCTGGGGAACTTTTTGCGCCGTGTAGCCGATGTCCCCCACGACGTCGACGAACGGCCGGCATGCGTGGGTCGGATAGAGGGCCGTGAGCTTTTCGAATACGGTCGCCCAGGTTGCGCATTCGGTGTCCGTATATTCGACCCGCTGCGGGGGCTCCCCAGAATCCAGGGGCGGCGCAAGCAGAGCGATCTCGTCCCGGCGGCGACGGTAGTCCGCGTCGTTGAACCCAGGATGGTCCGCTTCCAGCTCGACGATGTGCTCCGGCATGGTCCTCCCCCGTTAATTCTCGGTGACGCACTATGCCACGCCCTCGAAAAGCGATGCAAGGTCAACTGCGGCACGGTGCATAATGATCCTGGTGGGAAGGGCCTCTGGCGGGATCGGTGAGCCCGTGAGCCACCCTACGGAGGTTTCGATTGACGAACTGGGCAGAAAGCCACAAACCTACTGCGTCCGTCTCCACGCACTTGATGTCGGCATGGATGATGTGGGTGGCGGTGGGCTCGGCCCTGGTAGCGTTCGGGGCGCGGTGGTTGTGGTCGGCTGCGCCGGGTGTCGCGCCGTGGATCGCGGTCGGCGCGGTCCTGGCCGGCGCAATCAAGTCACGACTGGTGCTCGACCGCGCAGCGCGCCAGGTCGTCGGCCGAATTCGCTCCCGCGGCGACGGCCGTTGCCTCGGCGGCTTCCTATCGCTGCGCACCTGGGGCCTGGTCATCCTGATGATGGCGGTAGGGCGATTGCTCCGCGGTTCTCTCGCGCATGGAATCGTCGGTCCACTCTATATCGCGGTCGGTACGGCGCTGTGTTTCTCTTCGCGCCTCTCCTGCCAGGCGTGGCGCGAATCGCGACGCTGACAACGCCTGGTAGGCGTACACTTACACCGTGAGAACTGACGGTCGAAACCCAATTGTCAAGGGCGTGCTCGGGCTGGTGGAACGCCTGCATCTCTTCCTCAAATACACCGAGCACTCGTACATGGTGCTCGTGGCCATCGTCATCGGTCTTCTCGGGGGCCTGGGGGCGGTGGGATTCCGGGAGTGCATACGCCTCTTCCAGACGGTCGCCTGGAAGACGGACATCGTGACCCTCGACTATCTCAGGAGTCTGCCGATTTGGTGGAAGGTGCTCACGCCTGCGGTGGGCGGTCTGATCGTCGGGCTGATCATCGTACGATTCGCTGCCGAGGCCAAGGGGCACGGGGTGCCGGAGGTCATGGAAGCGGTGGCGCTTCGGGGTGGTCGTATCCGTCCGCGGGTGGTCGTCGCCAAACTCGTTGCCTCTGGTGTGTGTATTGCTTCAGGGGGGTCGGTGGGCCGGGAAGGACCGATCGTTCAGATCGGTTCGGCGATCGGATCGTCGGTCGGCCAATGGTTGCGAGTCGGCGAACGACGGATGCGAACTCTTGTCGGCTGTGGTGCCGCGGCTGGGATCGCTGCCACCTTCAATGCCCCTGTAGCCGGTGCTCTTTTTGCGGTTGAGATCATTCTCGGAGATTTTGGGGTCACACAGTTTTCTCCCATCGTGATTTCCTCGGTGACGGCGACCGTGGTCAGTCGGCACTTTCTCGGCGATTTTCCAGCGTTCGTGGTGCCAGCCTATCGCCTCGTGAGTGCGAATGAACTGTTTGCCTATGGTTTATTGGGAATCATCGCGGGGCTGGTCGCCCTGCTCTTCGTCCGTACGTTGTATGGCGCGGAAGATCTCTTCGACAAGCTCAGTTTCCCAGCCTTCCTGAAACCAGCGGTCGGCGGCGTGCTCATCGGGGTGATCGCGATCCGTTATCCAGAAATCTTCGGTGTCGGCTACGAGGCCATCAATGAAGCGCTGACGGGCGACCTCGGTTGGAAATTGCTGCTCATCCTCGTCATGGTGAAAATCGTGGCGGTGTCGCTGACCATCGGTTCGGGCGGTTCCGGCGGGATCTTCGCGCCATCGTTGTTCATCGGCGCGATGGCAGGCGGGGCTGTTGGCACCGTTGTGCACTCCCTGTGGCCCGGGATGTCGGGGAGCCCCGGGGCTTACGCCCTGGTGGGGATGGGCGCCGTCGTTGCTGCTGGAACCCACGCGCCGATCACGGCCATCGTGATGATCTTCGAGCTCACCGGCGATTACAAGATCATCCTGCCGTTGATGATCAGTTGCATCATCGCCACCCTCCTGGCCACGCGACTCCAGAAAGCGTCGATCTACACACTCAAACTGTTGCGGCGCGGGGCGGACATTCGCGGCGGCTATTCGGCAAACGTGCTCGGCCACCTCGTGGCTCGCGACGCGATGCGAACCGACTTCGCCGAGGTTGGGCGCGCAGACCAGCTGATGCCAGTGATCTCCCGTTTTGTCGAACGCCCGGGAGATACGGTGTTGGTGACCGACAATGATCGGCGACTCCTCGGAGTGATCACCATCGACGATATTCGACCGTTGATGACCGATCCGGAGTCGGTGCGAGGGCTGGTCATCGCTGAGGACATGATGCGCACGGACGGTTTCCCGGTATTTGCGCCCGCCGATCCGCTCGACGAGGTCATGAGGCGGTTTGGCCATTATCGGTTCATGGCGCCCGTGGTCGACGACGGCCGCCTTGTTGGCGCGTTGTGGCCTCAGGACGTGATCGAGTCCTACAACGCGGAAATCCTCAAGCGGGACATGGCCTCGACCATGGCAGTCACAGTTGGCAACGCCCCACGGGCGCGAGCCCTGCCAGGCGTTCGCGGCATGAGCATGGCCGAGGTTCCGGTGCCGGAAAGCTTTTTCGGTCGCAGCCTCGGTTCCCTCGACATCCGCAACCGATTCGGTGTGAGCCTCCTCTTGATCAAGCGGAAAGGCGAAGACGGCGAGCAGTTCGTCGACGAGCTGCCCGATGCCGACTCCGTGTTCCAAGAGGGTGACGTGATGTTGGTGCTGGGGAACGAGGATCGTATCAGTCGTTTCGAGAGGAATGGCTGAATGCGCGTCCGGCCCGCTCTGCTGGTTGTTCTGACCTTCGGTGCCCTCATCTTGACCGGGTTTGTTGTGCTCCAGGGGTTGATCCATACAGGTGGGCAGCCGGAACCGGATGTCATCACATCTGCCTTTACCGCGGTGAGTGCCGTGTGCGTGACCGGGCTCAGCGTCGTCGATCTATCCCGTGACATGGGGTTCGGCGGTCAATTGGCCGTTCTGTTGCTCATTCAAATCGGTGGTCTCGGCGTGCTGACCTTGTCAAACTGGGTTCTTTTGTCACTCCGCGGGCGTCTCGGAGTGTACGGATCAATTCTCACACTTGACACCGTCGGCGCTCATCCTCGCGTGTCTCCGTCGGTGCTGGTGCGCCGGATTATTCTCTTCACCTTGTCGACCGAAGCTGTTGGCGCGCTGATCCTCTTTGTGAGGTTTTCAGGCGATTTTCAGACCCGGCAGGCTGCCTGGCTGGCGATCTTTCATTCCGTGTCGGCATTCTGTAATGCCGGTTTCAGCCTATTTAGCGGCAGTCTGATGGGGTACAGAGAAGACTTCGTCGTCAACCTCACCGTAATGGCGCTCATCATGGTCGGCGGGATCGGTTTCGTTGCAGCCATGGACGTCATCGAACAGGTTGGAGCGATTGTCAAAGGAGTGAGGCGAAAGTTGGCGGTCCACACACGTGTGGTTCTCGCTGCGAGCTTCCTCCTGATCGTTACGGGCGCTCTGCTCTTTCTCGTATTTGAATGGAGCAATACATTCGCCACCGAAACTGCGGGTGGTGAGGTTGTCCAGTCGTTCTTTCTTTCGGTGACCGCGAGAACCGCAGGCTTCAATACGGTCGAAATAGCTCACCTGACGAACATGACCCTCGTCATCGTCATCATTCTCATGATTATCGGCGCATCGCCGGGCTCGACGGGCGGCGGCGTGAAGACCACATCTCTGGTGATGCTGTGGGCCCTGGTTCGCGCACATCTCTTCAATCGTCCGGAGGCCGAGGTTGGACGCAGGCGCATTCCTCCGGAACTCGTGGCGAAGGCCCT
>Ga0316193_10002282_pt1 | contig 13410 bp, 11 predicted proteins | sample MerIslsedime2_MG_FD_207735 | JGI IMG/M metagenome (GOLD analysis project Ga0316193, IMG submission 207735) | Coastal sediment microbial communities from Maine, United States - Merrow Island sediment 2 | ecosystem: Environmental > Aquatic > Marine > Coastal > Sediment | place: USA: Maine...
ACGTCTGGGGCACCGAGCAGACCTATAACCACATGTCGGCGGGCTGGTCCTGGGCCTTCGACACGCCGTTTACCTGGTTCAAGCAGAACGCCTCGAAGCTCGGTGGCATCCGCCAGAACATGGCCATCTCGTGGCCGGCACGCATCAAGGACAAGGGCGGCCTGCGCGAGCAGTTCAGCCATGTGATCGACATCGTGCCAACCATCCTCGAGGCCAGCGGCATCCCGGCACCCGAAACCGTGAATGGCATCAGTCAGGCGCCGATCGAGGGTACCAGCCTGGTCTACACGTTTGACAAGGAAAATACCAAGGCGCCGTCGCAGCACAAAACCCAGTACTTCGAGATGATGGGCCAATACGCTCTCTATCATGAAGGCTGGCTGCTCAGCACCAAGGTGAACCGTGCGCCCTGGGAGGCCTTCGGCGCCGCTAATCCCGACCCGCTCAACAACCAGGTGCTCGAGCTCTATGACCTCACCAAGGACTTCAGTCAGTCCAACAACGTCGCTAAGCAGTATCCGGACAAGGTGAAGGAGCTGAAGAAGCTGTTCATCGAGGAAGGGAAGAAGTACCAGGTCTTCCCGATGGATGCCTCGGTGGCGGGACGCCTCGTCGCCCCGCGGCCGAACATCACTGCCGGCCGCACTGAGTTCGTGTATACCCATCCGATGGTTGGCCTGCCGCAGGGTGACTCGCCGTCCATCCTCAACGCCTCCTACACCATCACGGCGGACATCGACGTGCCGCAAGGCGGGGCGGAAGGCATGATCCTCACCTCGGGCGGGCGCTTCGCCGGCTACGGGTTCTACCTGCTCAAGGGCAAGCCGGTGTTCCTCTGGAACATGATCGACCTGGAACGCATCAAGTGGGAAGGCCCGGACGCGCTCACGCCCGGCAAACACACCGTCGAATTTGACTTCAAATACGAGGGTCTCGGCGCAGGCACGCTTCTCTACAACAACATGAGCGGGCTCGGCCGGCCCGGCACCGGTACGCTCAAGGTGGACGGCAAGGTCGTCGATACCAAGGAGATGAAGAAGACGCTGCCCATGATCCTGCAATGGGATGAGAGCTTCGACATCGGCTCAGACACGCTGACCGGCGTCAACGACGCCGACTACAAGCCGCCATTCGCCCTGACCGCCAAACTCGACAAGCTGACGCTCAAAGTAGACCGGCCGGTTCTCAGCGAAGCGGATAAAAAGAAGTTAATGGAGGCTCAAAGGAACAATAAGGCGAGCGAATAGCTGCGCCTCGTGCGTAAGCAACCATGGTAAACAGGGAACCGCCTGCATCAGGCGGTTCCCTGGAAATTCGCTATCGTTTGGCTTCCCTGCGCGCTACCGGGCCGCCGGCCTGTGTCCAGGCATCGAAGCCACCCCCGATGTGAGCTACCGGGTTGAGGCCCATCTGCTGTGAAACCTGGGCCGCAAGCGCCGAGCGCCATCCCAGGTTGCAGTAAAACAGGAATTTCTTCCCACAGGCGAAAATATCCTTGAAGTAAATACATTCGGGGTCAATCCAGAATTCCAGCATCCCGCGCGGGCAATGAAACGCTTCCGGAATGAAACCCTCGCGCCACAGTTCCCGCACGTCGCGCAGGTCCACAAAGACTACATCCTCGCTGCCATGAAGCGCGAGCGCGTCCTGCACGCTGATGGTCTCAATTTCTTTTTCAGCCTGGGCAACCAGCAATTGATAACCTTTGGTGATTTTAAGGGGCATGAATGTCTCTCCAGGAACGAAAGAGGCCGGGACGAGCCGGGCCGCCTGAGCTACATACTACACCCGGGTCCCAGGTCCAGGTAACCTTCACCACCGTGGTTTCGGAGCCTGCGGACATTCCGGTTCAACCAAAGGTATACAATGGTTCTTTAGCAAACACAAAAGAGAGAGCATTCCTATGTCGTGGCAAGGTAATAATCCCGGCGGGGGTGGCCCCAGGCGACCCGGTTCGGAACTGGAAGAAATGATCCAGCAGGGACAGGATCGGATTAAGGCCATGGTGCCAGGTGGAAGTCCGCGCGGCCGCATAGCGATTGCCTTCGTCGCCCTGGTCGGATTGGCGGCCTGGACGGCCTATTACACGGTACCCAGTGATTCGGTGGCCGTCATTCAACGATTCGGCAAATATCTCAAGGAAGTGCCACCCGGCCTTCACTTCAAACTACCGTTCGGTGTGGATGTCGCATCAATCGTTCCGGTTAAACGCCAGCTGAAACAGGAGTTCGGATTTGCAACACCCGGGTCACAGGATCCATACCAAAGCTCCAGAAACGATGGCAAGCAGGAAACAGTGATGGTCACCGGTGACCTGAACTCCGCACTGGTGGAATGGGTGGTCCAATACCGGATTTCAGATCCCCGCAATTTCCTGTTCGAGGTGCGCATGCCGCGAAGCACGCTGCGCCATGTCTCTGAATCTGTCATGCGTGAAGTCGTAGGTGACCGGACCGTGGATGAAGTCATTACGATCGGACGCCAGGAAATTGAAACTGAAGCTCTCGCCAAAATGCAGTTGCTGGCTACCAAGTACGAAATGGGTATCAGTATCGACCAGGTACAGTTAAAGAACATCAATCCGCCCGGCCCGGTTCAGGAATCTTTCAACGAGGTGAATCAGGCTCAGCAAGAGAAGGAAAAGCTGATAAACGAAGCGCGGCGCGACTACAACAAGGTCATCCCGCTTGCCGAAGGCGAGAAGGACCAGAGGATTCGTGAAGCCGATGGCTACCGGCTCAAGAGAATCAACGAAGCAGAGGGCGATGCCAGCCGCTTCAATGCCCTGTTAACCGAGTACCAAAAAGCTCCTGAGGTGACACGTCGCCGCATATATATAGAGACTATGCAGGACGTTTTACCAAAAATTAAGTCCAAGATCATCGTGGACGAACAGACACAGGGAATTCTGCCCTTGCTAAACCTCGAAACGCCGAAAGGAGAAACGCCATGAGTAAAGTAAAAAGCATTGGCGGCCTGGTGTTTCTGGTTATTGCAGCGTTTGTCCTGATGAGCGCGGTCTACACTGTGAATGAAGTAGAGCAAATGATCATTACACAGTTTGGCAAACCGGTCGGCGAGCCCGTTACGACGGCCGGACTGAAGATGAAAGTCCCGTTTATCCAGGTGGTAAACCCCATCGATAAACGGGTTCTTGAGTGGGACGGCAGCCCTTCTGACATGCCGACCAAGGATAAGCTTTACATCTCGGTTGATCTGTTTGCGCGCTGGCGGATAGTAGACCCATTGCAGTATTTTCTGCGTTTGCGCGACGAGCGCAGTGCGCAATCCCGGCTCGACGATATCCTGGGCAGCGAGACGCGCAATGCCGTGGCCAAGCATGAGTTGATAGAGATCATCCGTACCACCAAGGATCGTATACCCCTGCGTGATTCGTTGCTGGCCGGTTCGCAGCAAGAGGCTAAGATGGGCTCACTCGTGCCAATCAGCAAGGGTCGTAAACTGGTTGAAAAGGAAATCTTTGATGCCGCGGCGGAAAAGGTCCAGGTGTTTGGAATCGAGTTGCTCGACATCAGATTCAAGCGCATTAACTATAACCAAAGTGTGCGGCCGAAAATCTATGACCGGATGATCAGCGAGCGCCGGCAAATTGCGGAACGCTTCCTCTCGGAAGGCAACGGTGAGGCGGCGCGGATTCGCGGTAACCGGGTACGTGACCTGAATAAAATCCAGTCTGAAGCTTACCGCGAGGTGGAGGAGATCCGCGGCGTGGCAGACGCCAAAGCGACGGAGATTTACGCGCGGGCGTACAACCAGAGTCCTGAAGCTGTCGAATTTTATGAATTCACACGCACCATGCAGGCCTATAAGGACATTATTGAATCGAACTCAACACTTATCCTGTCCACCGATAGCGACCTCTTCAAGTTTCTGAAGGGCATGAACCCCGATGGTGATGTGGACAAGTAGCGGCTTTGCACGCCGCTTACGGGTTGATTATGTTTTCAGCATGCGAAAGTCTGCGCCCGTGGGGTTTTGGTAGACACGTAAATCAAACTCCGGCACAACCGCCAGAATATGGTCAAAAATGTCTGACTGGATACCTTCGTAATTTGCCCAGACCTTGTCCTTGCTGAAAACATAAACTTCAATTGGCAGGCCGTTCTCAGTGGGTTGCAGTTGCCGCACCAGGAATGTCATATCCATATTAATCATCGGGTGGTGGCTCAGGTAGGCCACCACATAGGCACGGAAAGTCCCGATGTTGGTCATACGCCGACCGTTGGCGAGGCTGGCATGATCGACATTTTCAGACTGGTTGTATGCTTCAAGCTCGGCTTTCTTGCTTTCGATGTATTCAGAGATATATTGAATTTTTTCATAACGTTCCAGCATCTCCACGTCACAAAACCGGATACTGCTCATGTCGATATTCACGGCACGTTTGATCCGCCGCCCGCCGGATGTGGTCATCCCATGCCAGTTTTTGAATGATTCGCTGATCAGCGCGTAGGTGGGTATGGTAGTGATGGTCTTGTCCCAGTTTTGCACCTTCACCGTGGTCAGAGCCACTTCCAGCACATCACCGTCAGCACCGTAATTTGGCATTTCGATCCAGTCACCCACCGATACCATCTTGTTGGCGGCCAGTTGGATGCCGGCCACAAAACCGAGGATGGCGTCCTTGAAAATCAGCATCAGGACGGCTGTGAGCGCGCCGATACCACTAAGCAGGTAAAGCGGTGTTTTATTCAGCAGTATGGAAACAACAAAAATGGCTGCGATGAAATACAGCACAATTTTCACGACCTGGATAAAACCCTTAATTGGAATTTGCTTGGATGCCTGGAAACTCTGGTAATAACGCTCAAATTCGTTCAGTAATGAATCCAGCACCAGGATGATCACTGCAATCATATAAATCTGCAAAGCGCTTCTGATGATCATAATGACCGCGTCGAGACCTTCCAGCGCGATCGGTGTGAGTACGAAAATAACCACCGCTGGAGCGAGGCGTGCCAGCCGGTTCAGGGTCCTTTTTCGCAGGATTTCATCATCCCAATTCGCCTTGGACCTGGAGATTAGATAGCTAAGCGCGGTGACGATGTAATGTTTCGCCACGAAGTTCGCCAGCGCGCTTAATACCAGTACTGCGGCCACGGCAATACCGCGTGCAACATAGAATGTCACCTGTTCATTCATGCCCTGGCCGGTTAACCAGTTTTGTAGTAATTCCAACATGGCGTTGTGCTTCTCAATTATCGGTCGGTGGGGATCGGCTGGCGGGAACCGGCCAGCAGTTAATAAGTATTTTAACATCTGGTGTTTAACGGTTTTTGCCGAAGTTTGTATATTTCCCATACAATTGATAACGCTTAGAAATCCTGCACCCTGGACATACATATGAAATTACAAAACCTGTTCGCCTGTTCACTGGCCCTGGCTGTCGCTTTCCCGTGCAGCCTCCTGGCCTCTGACGAATCGATTAACAAGGAGCTGGCAGAGCAACTGGTGAATGCTCCTGCCGAAGTGCTTGGCTTCGCCTCGAAAGAAGTCAGCTTCGAAACAGAGGACCGCGAACTGTACGAGATTTATCATGAAAACGGTCTGCAGGCGTTATGGGTTAACGACGAAGGCCCGGGCAAACATGCCAGTGCTTTGCTCGATATCGTCAGCAGAGCAGCAGAGGAAGGTCTGAATCCCGCGGATTACCAGGTTGCCGGGCTTCGGCAATACTGGGAAAGCAGAACCGCCGCTGACCTTGCCGAACTGGATCTTTTGGTTTCCCTGGCACTGGTTGCCTGGGTTAACGACACCAGCGAGGGGCGCGTTCACACGGATCCCGGTCATCCCGACCGGTACGTCCGGTCAGGCGACCGCCGACTCGACCCCGTTTCTGTTGTTCAGGCTTTCAAGCAAACGAATCAACCTGAAAAATACCTGGCCGGGCTGAATCCCCAGCACCGTTTTTATGTGGACTTGAGAACTGAGTTGGGCAGATTCCGTACTCTTGCTGCGAATGGCGGCTGGAATACCGTCGATTCGGAGGGCGGGACCCTTCACCCCGGGGAACGGGATGCGCGAGTAAGCCAGATCAGGCAACGCCTGTCCGTTACCGGCGAATTCAAAGGTGATGAAGCTGCATCCGACGTCTATGACGAACCGCTTCAACAGGCGGTCAAACAATTTCAGCTGTTCCATGGCCTGGCCCCGGACGGAGTCGCCGGCTCCCAAACCTTTGCCGAGATGAATGTGCCGGTCGAATATCGTATACGTCAAATCGAAATGAACATGGAACGCTGGCGCTGGAATAATCATGACCTTGAAAACCCATACATCCTGGTGGATATAGCCGGCTTCGATGTGCAGGGTGTCAAGGATGACGAAGCCCTCGTTGAAATGCGGGCGATCGTGGGGAAGTTACATCACGAAACGCCCATATTCAGCGATCACATCAAGTACATCGAGTTCAACCCTTATTGGAACCTGACTCCCAGCATTGCGCGTCATGAGACGGTGCCAAAAGCAAGTAAAGACCCAAATTACCTGGCCAGCAAACATATCCGGGTGTTCGATGGATGGGGTCAGGACGCACAGGAACTCGACCCGGCCAGCGTGGACTGGAACAGTGTGACCAATTCCGGGAAGTATAAATTCCGCCAGGACCCGGGCCCCTGGAATGCCCTGGGAACAATGAAGTTTATTTTTCCAAACGAATACAGTGTGTATTTGCACGACACACCCAACCATGATTTGTTCGAGCGGGCAGAACGAAGCTTCAGCCACGGTTGTATCCGACTGTCTGAACCGTCCCAACTCGCCGAATGGGTGTTAAAAGTGACCGGCTCAGACTGGACCATGGAAAACATCGAGGAGGTGCTGGAAAGCAAACAACGCACCGTAAAGAACCTGGACAGGCCATTGGCCGTCCATCTCACCTACGAAACCGCATGGATTGATGGCGACTCCCGGATTCGGTTTGCGCATGACCTTTACAGCCGCGACGCTAAGCTGGAAAAAGCCCTTTACGGGGAATGAATATGTGGAAGGCCGAGAAAGGCATCAAGCCCAATGGAAACGCCCGTTGTTTTTCCCACATGCCGGATGGCAAGCAATGCGCCGTCAACGAACGAGTCGTAAGACGTACTGCGGTGGAGCAGTGAAAATGTCTCGCCGGTGTTGCTGAAAGCGACTTCCTGATCCGAGAGCAGGCCCTTCATTCTCAGTGAATGAACCCGGACTCCGCTGGCCAGACCGCCACGCGCACCCTCGATAAGCTCGCGCCCCGCAGGCTTCACAGGATCATTCCTGTGCTTGCCGACCCGCATCGCCGTCGCCAATGCCGTCCCTGAAGGCGCGTCCGGTTTTCTCTCCTCGTGCCGTTCCACGATTTCAGCTGAACCAAACCAGGGAGAGGCAAATTCTGCAAAATGCATCATCAGCACCGCACCGATCGAGAAATTTGGGACGACGAGGCATCCCGGATCTTCAGCACGCCAGAACGACTTCAGTTCCTGGAGCCGGTTTTCTGTAAAACCGGATGTTCCCACGACTACAGAAAGACCTCTTTCATGCCAGGTCCTGAGATTTTCCATGACAACGTCCGAAGGGGCGCATTCAACGACCACCTGGGCCGAAAGGTTTTCGGCATCGCCGGAAATGCTCACATCGCTGAATAATTCTCCCTCGTGCCCCGGAGCATGCAATCCGCTCAGCCGCAAATCCTCAGCCGCGGTTATGCCGCCAGCAATTGCTCTGCCCAGTCTTCCCATCGCGCCAGAGACAGCTACATCGATCATCAGTCTGTTTTCCCTGTGAGTTTTCACTATTTTATCAGGCAACTGAATGGCTCATTGAGGCAATTGGGACAAACCGGCGCGCGCCGTCCGTCATCGGCTCATTTGACTATTACCTCGGCAGGCGAATCTGAAACGTCGTTCCCTTGCCGGTTTCACTGGTAAGGCTCAACTCGCCTCCATGCTGCTTGATGATGTCGTAACTCATCGAAAGGCCCAGGCCAGTCCCTTCTCCGGTTGGCTTGGTGGTGAAGAAAGGCTGGAAGATTTTTTCCTTTAGGTCTTCCGGCACTCCGCCGCCATTATCTGTTACTTCAATCAGACAATCGGTATCGTCCACCCGGCTGCAGACCCTTAACATGGCGGGTTCTCCGCCTGCCACCGCGTTCTTGGCTGCCTCGTACATACCGTTTGTACACAGGTTCAAAATAACGCGTTGCAGTTCCTGGGGAATACACTCGACCTCGCCGATATCGGGGGACAAGTCGGTTTCCAGAGTGATATTGAAGCTCTGATCATTGGCCCTGGCGCCGTGATAAGCGAGGTTCATCGCCTCTTCGGCCAGCGCATTCAGATCGACCGCCTGCTTGTCACCTGTCCCTTCCCGCGAATGCTGCAGCATATTTTTGACAATGCTGTCGGCACGGTGACCATGCTCATCAATTTTCAGCAAGTTGCTTTTTACCGTTTCGATAAGGTCCTCGGCATCGTCGCGGTCTTCCTCATCCAGACTGGCAATTGGCCCTGCGAGAACATCTGCCAGCTCATCCATCATTTCGGCAGCCAGCTTGGAAAAGTTATTCACGAAATTGAGTGGATTCTTGATCTCATGCGCGATGCCGGCAGTCAGTTGGCCCAGGCTGGCCATTTTCTCAGCGTGAATGAGTGACTGTTGGGCGTCCTTCAATTGAACCACGGCTGCTTCTGCGCTCTCTTTCGCCGCCGCGAGGTCCTGCTCCATGTGCTTGCGCGCATCAATGTTGTAAATAGAGTTTAGCCAGCAGTTTCTGCCGTCGTAAATCAGCGGCCTTAGCGATACGGCAACCCAGAACTGCTCGCCTTCCCGGTCATGCATCAGGACCTCGCAATTATCGATCTTCCCCTGCTCCCTCAGAATATCGATGATGCGCTGCTGATCTCGCGGGTCGACAAAATATTGTGACATCGTGTGATCTTCGGCCACATCTTTCCGGATCTTGAACTGGCGCAGGGTCTCCGGGGTAGCCACCAGGATCTCGTCACCTTCCGACAACACAACCGAAAAGGCGATCGCCGCGATCAGATTTTCCTGCATTTGCCGGGCCGCCGCCTGTTGCTCCATATCTTTCTTCGCAGCCTTTTGCTCTGCGATGCGCAGCTTCTCCGCCGCAGTGAGTTGGTCCTGGATCGCGCTTTCGCTGCTGAGTGTCAGGCGCATCAAGTCCCAACGGGCTGCCCGCGCCCGAGTGGAGCTCAGTATGATAAGGCCAGTCATTACAGAAAAAACGAACATCGCGAGCCAGAAATTCATTACCCCCAGCCACAGCGTCATTCCCCAGACAAGAAAAATATTCGGCAATCCGAAGGCCAGGGTTATGGCCCGTACATTGGTTGTCAGAGACAGGGTACCCGCCATGACTGCACCCATCAGGAGGGCTGTTTGTTCCTCTGGGCCCACCATTGTCAGGGCAATCGCGTTAAAAGCACCCAGGCCGAAGCTACGGGCCAGCGCCAGGTAAACCAGCAGGTGAGCATCACGCGGTGGCACTTTCTCAAGTGGGTCAAAGTCTTTCTTGGAGAAATACAGGTAGAGCGTGATGCCCACGGCCAGGAAAACAACGATCACCGGGAAAACTGCGTATGTCAGCAGAATGCCTGGCCCGGCTGCGGCGACTATGTATAAGGTGGCGACCAGCATGGCCGGAATGACGAAAGGCAGCAGGGCCCGCACGGCACCGGCGTACTCCAGGCTGGCGACGCGGTCCGATAGCTCAGTTTCATCAACCGGAGACACACCATCGACAGTGGTATCGGGGTCTTTTGTCATCTTTTTCTCCCTGGTTACTTTCTGCTGGCGTCGATGATCACGTCCTTTTCGCCAGCCAGCGCCCGTTGCAGGTGAAAAAGAGCAAGCGGGTCATCCGGCATAACAGCGAGCAGGCCGGCAAAAGCCTGCCGGGCGGAGTCGTCACCCTTCGCAAGAAGTTCAAATGCCTCCCGGTAAGCGTTCATCTCCGGCAAGCTGGCCCGTTGCTCAGTTAACGGCTCGTAAGCAGGCAGTGCACCTGTCTTTCCGGCTAACTGAAGATGACCGGCAGGGCGGCCGTGGAAATCGTCGATCTTGGCGACAACGCTCTCGCTGACGCAAATTCTGGTGCCCAGAGTTTTGTTGGCTGTTTCGAGGCGGGCTGCGGTGTTCACGGCGTCACCGTAGGCCGTGTAATCAAAAAAGGATTCGCCGCCGAAATTGCCAATGATGGCTTCGCCTGTGTTGATCCCGATCCGGGTAGAGCCCAGGTTTATGTCTTGTGCCTGCCACTGCGCTTTGAAGTCTTCAGTAAAAGCATCGAGCTCCATGGCGCAGGCAACTGCCCGGGCCGCGTGATCCGGCTGCTCGACCGGTGCGCCGAAGATGGCGTGAACCGCGTCTCCAATCACCTTCATGACGGTGCCTTCGTGTTGGAAAATAATTTTTGCCACGCCATCCAGGTAACCGTTCAACAGCGTGACAATCACGTCCGAATCAGTCGATTCAACCAGCGGCGTAAATCCCTGCAGGTCGGTGAACAGAAAGGTCGCTTCCTGCCGCTTGCCGCCTGGCTTCAGTTCTTCGATCCCGCTGGACAGGGCTTCGGCCACGCTGGGTGAAAAATAGCGTGACAGGCTGGCGCGCGCCAGTTCCGCTTCTGCCTTCTGTTTTTGCAGCTCACTGTGCAGATGCACGTAGCTGAGCGTTTTCCGGATTGTCGTTTCCAGGTCGGAAAAATCAATCGGCTTGGTGACAAAATCGAAGGCGCCGCGATTCATGGCTGTGCGGATATTGTCCATGTCGCCATAAGCGGAAACCACCACTGTCTTGAGAGCTTCGTGCTGATCCCCCAAGTGGCCCAGCAGTGTAAGACCGTCCATGCGCGGCATATTGATGTCGGATAACACCATCAGCACATCCGGGTCAGCCGCCAGCAAATCCAACGCTTCCTGACCGTCGTGTGCGAATACGAATTCCAGCTCGCCCTTGCGAATTTCGCGGCGAAACCGCTGGCTGACCAGTGCCTCCACATCCGGTTCATCGTCCACCACCATGATGCGGGCGACCTGGGTCACGTAGCTGCCTCTACTACCATACCGGCAAGAGCTGCTTTGAGACTTGGGAAATCGACCGGTTTAGGCACCAGTTGATCGGCGCCTTTTTGCCTTACCTTGGCTTCGGTTCCGGGATCACCATAGGCAGTGATCATGAACACCGGCAGGGCGGGCCAGCGCTTTTTTACTTCATCTAAAAGGTCCATCCCATTCATTCCCGGCATATTGATGTCGGAAAGCACCACCAGCACTTCAGGCTGATCGGCATCAACCAGCAACTTCAGCGCCTCTTCACCCGATTGCGCAAACAGGAATTCGTATTTCTTCTTACGCATCTCACGCCGGAAATTCTGGCGGAACAACAGCTCCGCATCAGGCTCATCGTCTACCATCAAGATTTTTGTCGTCACGTAAAACTCCCCCAAATTGGAGCCATAGTTTGTCAATCTACTGGCTAAAAATGTGTTTCCGTGGCCCGCTTTATTGGCGCAGGCTCGGCTGGCTGGTATCGTTCCTGATGCAGTGTAATTGACCCGGACAAATTTATCTTTTTTTTTTGCAAACCATGTTCATCTCCCACTCAATCTAATCAGTAATATGGCGGGTTTTAATGTGTGACCTTGAAGTAGCAATTGAGACCACCTATAGTCAGCCCACCAACCCAACCTGAGTAGAGGAGTCGTCGTGGAACAAATCCCCATCCTGGCACCAGCGGCTGTGCTGGTTTTATGGTCGCTCGTGGTGCTGTTGTGGATGACCGCGACCCGCTTTCCGGCATTCGCGAAAGCCGGCCTCAAGATGAATGAGGCGGAGCCAGGATCCCGTTATGTCGACGTTGAGTCAATGTTGCCGTCGAAAGTGAACTGGAAATCGCACAACTACACCCACCTGATGGAACAGCCGACGATTTTCTACGCGGTGATCGTCGTCCTTGCACTCGCCGGAGTGGGTACCGGTATAAACGTAACGTTTGCCTGGGCCTATGTTGGCATCCGGGTCATCCACAGCATCTGGCAGGCGACAGTCAATATAATTCCTGTAAGGGTCGCGTTGTTCACGCTTTCTACACTGTGCCTGTGGGTGCTGGCAATTAATGCGGTCAGGGTAACGTTGTTCTGAACGCCGCAACAAGGTCATGCGCATGTGGCGCTGACTGAATCAGCAAGTCCCAGAAGTATTTCGCGACGCTGCGGTCCGGCAAGAGGTCGAATACCCATCCGTCCTGGCGGGTTTGGTGGAAATGGACGATCACCGCAATGTGGCCCATCTTGGTCCGGGTGCAATGTGCCCCGGATGAAACGCCCTGCAGGTAGTCCAGACCGCCAAGCTTGCTGAGCAACCAGGGCGCTGCTTCTCCCGACAGGCGGAACAATGCAAAACCATCAGAATTGTCCTGAACCGAGATGATTTCATCGGGCGCGCCGCTCAGCGCCTGCAGGGCCAGTGCCGCTGCATCGGCGGTTTCACTTATCAACAGCCATTCTGAGGGACGAATGCACAAAACTGCCGGATCATCGCCTGCACACTGCCCTGTCCTGCCTGGCATTTCGAGCCCGACGGTTACTGCTTCAGCCTGCGGTTGCGGCAGAGAATGAAGGCGGGCGACCGATACGCCACACAGTTCCCTGATGGCCAATGATGCGTTGCTGAACTCGCGCTCATCAACACCGGCCTGTTCCAAAGCCGAAAGCATGACCTTTATTTTCCGGGGTTCACTCATGCTCTATTCGCTCAACCTTTTGTTTTCCGGATCGAAGAAAACAGGAGAAACCACTCTTACCAGGTATCGCTGGTCCTCATCACAAACCGTTAGAATTTCCGCCTCGTGGTGCCTGCCGGCCTTCAGCACGCCCAGGGCAATGTTCCGCTCAAGATTGGGGCTGTAACAGGCCGAGGTTATCCATCCATCGGTTTCTGCGGGTGGCTGACGGTCCCGGCCGATGAGCAAGTGCCCGCCCACCCGGATTGCCTGCTGCGGATCAATGGGCTCCAGACCTACGAACTGTTTGCGGTGCGGATCCAGGTTGCCCTCCCGGTATAGAGAACGCCTGCCGATAAAGTCTGTCTGCTTGGCGCGGGCGATACGACCCCAGCCCACGTCATCCGGGGTTGAAGAACCGTCCGTATCCGAACCTACATGCAGGTAGCCTTTTTCAGTGCGCAGGAGCATCAGTGCCTCGATTCCATAGGGCGTGATACCGAACGGTTTACCGGCTTCGAGAATCGCTTCGAGGAAGCCCGCGCCCTGGCGGGCCGGCACATAAACTTCGAAACTCAATTCACCGCTGAAACTCACTCGCAGGATGCGGGCATCAAGCCCAGCCACATTCCCCACAGCAGCCGACATGTGAGGCAGGGCCTCTGCGGATAT
>Ga0316193_10002283_pt1 | contig 13406 bp, 11 predicted proteins | sample MerIslsedime2_MG_FD_207735 | JGI IMG/M metagenome (GOLD analysis project Ga0316193, IMG submission 207735) | Coastal sediment microbial communities from Maine, United States - Merrow Island sediment 2 | ecosystem: Environmental > Aquatic > Marine > Coastal > Sediment | place: USA: Maine...
CTGCACTACTGAGGCTTGCCAATCGGCAATTATCCGACTGAACCGGTTGGAACAGCGGAAATCAGTATGCAGCGAGGAACTTGCTAGTTAACGGGGACCGGTTGCAGAAATGAAATCGGGGCCTCATTGACATCATTAAACGTCACTTCTTCCCAGGCCGATTCATCTGCCATCAGGGCACGCAGCAGCTTATTGTTCAAGGCATGTCCCGATTTATAACCGCTGAAGGCACCAATCAGACTGTGTCCCAGCAGGTACAGATCACCAATAGCATCCAGAATTTTGTGCTTCACGAACTCATCGCGATAACGCAACCCATCCTCATTCAGTACCCGGTATTCATCCAGCACCACGGCATTGTCGAGGCTGCCACCCAGGGCCAGCTCGCGTTCCCGCAACTGCTCGATTTCGTGCATGAATCCGAAGGTTCTTGCTCGACTGACTTCCTTCACAAATGACGTCGTGGAGAAGTCAATTTCGGAATGCTGGGTATTTGACTTGAACACCGGATGGTCAAATTCAATGGTGAAACCGACCTTGAAGCCGTCAAACGGTTCAAATCGTGCAACCTTGTCTTCATCCTCTACCTGCACCGGACGCTTGATACGAATAAAGCGCTTGGGTGCATTTTGCTCCTCGATACCAGCCGACTGGATCAAAAACACGAAGGGTCCGGCACTGCCATCCATGATCGGAACTTCAGCCGCACTCAGATCAATGTAGGCGTTATCAATACCCAGACCCGCCATGGCTGACAACAGATGCTCTATGGTTGAGATCCGTACATCACCACTGACCAGGGTAGTTGACAGGCGGGTATCACCGACATTTTCAGGGCGCGCCTTGATCTGTACCACCGTATCCAGATCGACGCGGCAAAACACTATACCGGTATCTACCGGTGCCGGCCGCAGGGTCAGGTATATTTTCTCGCCAGTGTGCAAACCCACGCCGGTGGCGCGAATCACATTTTTGAGAGTACGTTGTCGAATCATGGCTTTAATCCTCTAATTTCAGCCGTGTTCCTCAGACAAGTACCAGAAAAGCCGAGGGGATCGTATCACAGGTACATGGCTGTGCATAGAAGCAACCCAAATTGGTGCGGAAACCCGCCACGAAATGACGGGGCCATACATGCATTCGATCCAAGCATAAACAATATATATAGACAAGCCGGGACACGACACGGTCCTGGCTGTCAAACAGCCAGGCCCCTTGTCTACATAGGCTTTTAACAGACTTTAGTCTGCCTGGCGGCGCAGGAAGGCCGGGATATCCAGGTAGTCCATGTCCTCGGCAGAATTACCACCGGTTGCCTGTGCACGCTGTGCCGCTTTATTTTTATTACGCAACACGGTCGGACGATCCAGGTCCACCCCACCGGTCGTCTTGTCAACGTCCGCTGTCTTGTTAACGTGTACCAGTGTCGGCTGTTGCTCAACCGATTTTGCCCTGGCTTCCGAACCCAGCCCGGTTGCCACTACTGTAACGCGCAGTTCATCACGCATATCCGGGTCAATCACGGTACCGACGACCACGGTGGCATTCTCGGAGGCGAATTCCTTCACGGTATTACCCACCTCTTCAAATTCACCGATGGCAAGGTCCATGCCGGCCGTTACGTTGACCAGGATGCCGTTGGCGCCCATCAGATCAATATCTTCCAGCAATGGACTGGCGACCGCCGCCTCGGCAGCTTCTCGTGCCCGGTCTTCACCCTTGGCGGTACCTGACCCCATCATGGCCATGCCCATCTCCGCCATAACGGTGCGCACATCAGCGAAGTCGACGTTGATCAGACCCGGTCGGGTAATCAGCTCGGCGATGCCCTGCACCGCGCCCAGCAGTACATCATTGGCTGAACGGAATGCATCCAGCAGGCTGATCTGCTTACCCAGTACCGACTGCAGTTTCTCGTTCGGAATGGTAATCAGGGAATCCACGTACTGGCTCAGCTCCTTGATACCGTTATGTGCGACATGCAGTCGCCGGCTGCCTTCAAATGTAAATGGCTTGGTGACTACCGCAACAGTCAGGATACCCATTTCCCTTGCGACGGAGGCAACCACCGGTGCCGCCCCGGTACCCGTTCCGCCACCCATGCCAGCGGTGATAAACAGCATGTCAGCACCCTCGATGACCTCTGCGATCCTGTCACGGTCTTCCTGCGCAGCCTGGCGTCCGACATCCGGGTTGGCACCGGCACCCAGTCCCTTGGTGATATCTACGCCGATTTGCAGCGTGGTCCGGGCAGACATGCCCTTCAACGCCTGCGAATCCGTATTCGCACAGATGAACTCAACGCCGTCAATATTTGCATCTACCATGTGCTGAACGGCATTACCGCCACCGCCGCCGACTCCGATCACCTTGATTACCGCGCTTTGTCCACATGTATCCAGAAGTTCAAACATGATGTCTCCTCCTTAACAGAAACAACAAAATAGCCCAATGATTAAACAAAAATTAGAGTGCTTTTGTGCCAACCTCTCGGAACACAAGCGCACCGCCACAGTCAAAACAACAATCTAGAAATTTCCCTGAAACCAGCCCTTCATCCTCTCCCATACACTCCGCACGCCCTTACCCAGACCCATATCCACCGACCGCTGATCACGGTTGTGATGACCGAACAACAGCAGGCCGACCCCCGTTGCATAAATCGGATTTCGCACAACATCGACAAGGCCGGTCACATACTGGGGCACACCCAGTCGTACCGGCATATGAAAAACCTCCTCCGCCAGGTCAACCAGACCCTCGATCTTGGCACTGCCACCTGTCAGCACGATGCCAGCGGCAACCAGGTCTTCAAAACCGCTGCGACGCAGTTCCGCCTGTATCAATGTCAGTAATTCCTCGTAGCGCGGCTCAACGACCTCGGCCAGCGTGTGGCGGGCGAGTCGCCGCGTGGCGCGGTCACCGACACTCGGCACCTCGATACTTTCCTCGGCACTTGCCATGTGGGTCAGCGCACAGGCGTACTTGATCTTGATTTCCTCGGCATGCTGGGTCGGCGTGCGCAAGGCAACGGCAATGTCATTGGTCACCTGGTCGCCGGCAATCGGTATCACGGCGGTATGGCGTATAGCGCCTTCGGTAAACACCGCGATGTCCGTGGTGCCGCCACCGATGTCGACAATACAAACACCCAGTTCCTTTTCATCGTCGGTCAGCACCGAGTAACTGGATGCCAGCTGTTCCAGGATAATGTCATCCACTTCCAGCCCGCAGCGGCGCACACACTTGATGATGTTCTGCGCGGCACTGACAGCACCCGTCACCATATGTACCTTGGCTTCCAGGCGCACACCCGACATACCGACCGGTTCGCGAATACCTTCCTGATTATCAATCACAAACTCTTGCGGGAGAATGTGCAGTATTTTCTGATCCGCAGGTATCGCGACGGCCCGCGCGGCATCGATCACGCGTTCAATATCACCCGGCATCACTTCCTTGTCACGAATAGCGACGATGCCATGAGAATTAAGGCTGCGGATATGACTGCCGGCAATGCCCGCGAAAACGGAATGAATCTGGCAACCCGCCATTAATTCAGCCTCTTCCACCGCACGCTGAATCGAATGTACGGTCGACTCGATGTTAACGACGACACCCTTTTTCAAACCACGAGAAGGGTGTGAGCCGATGCCTATGACCTCAAGTTCGCCTTCAGGCATGACTTCGCCCACGATGGCCACCACCTTGGAGGTACCAATATCCAGGCCCACGATTAAATTTTTTTCTGCTTTCCTCGGCATTCCGATAATTCCCTGCTTTGCTAACCCTGTGTGTCCGTTTCCGGATTCACTGCCAACTGTTGCCAGTTCACTGAAAAACCGTTGCTATAACGCAAATCAACCCGTTTCAATTCTTCGATACGCGCGGCAAATACCGTCGGGTAAGCGCGTATAAAACGCTGCAGACGTTCCCGCGTATCCACACGACCCAGTTCCAGCAAGACACCGTTTCCAACCTGCAGGTGCCAGGCACGGCGACTATCGAGTTCCATGCGGCTAACCTGTATCCCCAGCGGGGCGAGCGTTTGCGTCACACGCTGGTAATTTTCAAGCACCTTCAGTTCATGTCCCTCCGGACCTGCCAGCGACGGTAACGGCAGAACAAGGCTGGACGCTTCCGGGTAGAACGGCTCGCCATTCATGTTCAGGAAACCCTGCTCATCCCAGCGGGCGATCGCCTGCTGCTCTTCTATCGATATACGCAAGGTAGCCGGCCACACGCGCTTCACTGCGGCCTTGTATACCCATGGCAACTGCTCTGCCGCTGTGCGTATCGCATTGACATCGACGGTAAAGAAACCGCCCTCTACATGAGAGGCCACGGCATCCTGCAAGCGTTGCTTGTCCAGATAGCGGAAGTCACCCTTGACCTCGACCACCTCAAGCGGGAAGCGGTAGGGATCCGACAACCAGTGCTTCGCCAAAGACATCATGGCAAGCAATATGGTAATCAGCACCAGGCCGTTGATGGTACGCACATTGTCTTTCAACAGGGCGGCTATCATCTGCACGGTTGATGTTCTCTCAACAGGCACAGTCAACCTCCTTTCCCGGCGTCGCTTCAGCAGCCAGACTGGCATCCAGTATCCGGCAGACGAGCTGACTGAAATCGATTCCTTTTGCACTGGCAGCCATCGGTACCAGGCTGTGGTCAGTGAGTCCGGGAACCGTATTCACCTCGATTAACCACGCCTTGCCGTCATTATCCAGCATGAAATCAACACGGCCCCAGCCAGTCGCACCGACCGCGGCGAACGCGGTCAGGCACATTGCCTGCAATTCGGCTTCCTGCGCAGCAGGCAGTCCGCAGGGAATCAGGTAGCGCGTCGTAGGCGCCTCGTATTTCGCGGCATAGTCATAAAAGGCATTGGGTGTTTCCAGACAGATCAGCGGCAACACTTCAACACCCAGAATGCCAGCGGTATATTCCATGCCTTCGATCCATTGCTCGACAAGCACACTGTCATCGTATTGAGCCGCCAGTTGCCATGCCGCCATCAATCCATCCGCTTCATCAACCTTTGTGATGCCGATGCTGGAGCCTTCATGCGAGGGCTTCACCATTACCGGGTACTGCAACGTGTGCTGCACGCGACCGACATCCGCCGCGCTCGAAAGCACCATGAATCCGGGCGTTGGCAAGCCTGCGCTGTGCCACACCTGCTTGGTACGCAACTTGTCCATACCCAGTGCGGAACCGAGCACACCGCTACCGGTGAAGGGCAAGCCAATACTCTGCAACAGGCCCTGGATTACGCCGTCCTCACCACCCCTGCCATGCAAGGCAATAAAGGCCCGGTTGAAACTGCCCTTTACCAGGGTATCAAGCAAATCCTTGTCAGCAGCATCGACACCATGGGCATTGACACCCGCAGCCTGCAATGCCTGCAACACGGCCGTCCCACTGCGCAATGAAATCTCCCGCTCGGCGGAGCAGCCGCCCATTAGCACGACCACCTTGCCGTATGCCCGGGTGTTCATGTAGGTACTGTTATTCATGCCGCCATCATCTCGCTGCATGCTCCCCGACAACCCGAACCTCGGTTTCCAGCCGCACATCGAACAACTGTTCTACCCGGCCCTGCACCTGGTTTACCAGGGTTTCGATATCCGCCGCACTGGCATCACCGGTATTAATAATGAAGTTGGCGTGTTTCTCCGAGACCTGGGCACCACCCAGCGTCTTGCCCTTGAGGCCGGCAGCTTCTATCAGTCGCGCGGCATGATCCCCGGGGGGGTTGCGGAACACCGAGCCACAGCTGTACTGGTTTGTCGGTTGCGTCGCGGCACGCTTTGCCAGCAACTCGCGTATAGCTGACTGTGCGCTGTCGGAATCGCCGTGCTGCAGCGATAACCGTGCGGCAACAAACCACTCGTCGGCGACACCTTCAACCGTGCGGTAGGCGACCCGGTATTCCTCCGGCAGGCGTGTATGCAGGCGCCCCGTCCGGTCTATGGTTTCCACAGCAGCAACGTGATCCCAGGTTTCCCCCCCGAAGGCACCGGCATTCATCGCCAGTGCCCCGCCCAGGGATCCCGGAATGCCTGCCAGGAACTCCGCCCCGGTGAGCCCCTGCTTCGCCGTCACACGCGCCACCTTTGCACAGGTGAGACCGGTACCGGCACGCAAGGTGACGTCGTTCAACCATTGCATTTCAGTCAGCACACCCAAGGTAACAATCACCGTCCCCGGAAAACCGCCATCACGCACCAGCAGGTTGCTTCCCAGGCCGACCCATAACAGGGGTTCTTGCGGCTTCATCTCGCGCAGAAAATCACACAGGTCCTCAAGATCCGCGGGTTTGTAGAAACGTCGCGCATGACCACCCGCACGCCATGAGGAGTGCCGTGACATGGGCTCGTTGATTCTCAACTCGCCGCGCCAGTGATGTGTTCTTTCGACTGCCATCATTCCCGTTTCACCTTGCAGTAGCCGCCAGCTTTGCGGAGGCTGCACCGATATCGCCGGCACCGAGGGTCAGCAATACATCCCCATCGTGTAAAATGTCATTCAGCACATCCGGTAACATATCCAGATTTTCAACGAATACCGGATCAACATGCCCACGTGCACGAATACCTCGTGACAGTGAGCGACCATCGGCACCGCTGACGGTTGCCTCGCCGGCGGCATACACCTCGCTCAACACCAGCACGTCGACCCCGGACAACACCTGTATAAAATCATCAAACAGGTCATGGGTGCGTGAATAACGGTGCGGCTGGAAGACCACCACCAGTCGACGATCCGGCCAACCGCTACGTACCGCCGCCAGCGTCGGCGCAATCTCGCGCGGGTGGTGTGCATAGTCGTCGATCAGCAGCACGCTGCCAGCAGCGACCGGTATTTCACCGGCCATCTGGAAACGTCGACCGATGCCCTGAAACCCGGACAGTGCCTGCTGAATCGCCTCATCAGAGACACCCAGCTCGGTCGCAACGGCAATGGCGGCCAGTGCATTCAGGACGTTATGCCGGCCCGGCAAGTTCAGCGAAATGGACAAAGGCCTGTCATGGCCGGCACGCTGTACCTGGAAATGGGTTTGCTGCCCTTGCTGGTGCAGTTTGCCGGCGCGCACATCGGCCTCGGAATCAATGCCATAGGTAATGACCGGCCGGGTGACCTCGGCAAGAATATTCGCCACCTGCGGGTCGTCCAGGCACAGCACGGCCAGCCCGTAGAACGGTAAATGATGCAGGTAATCAATAAACGTCTGGCGCAGCCGCTCGAAATCACCTTCATAGGTTGAAAGATGATCTGCATCGATATTGGTCACCACCGCCATCGACGGCTGCAGATACAGAAAAGAGGCGTCACTCTCATCGGCCTCGGCCACCAGGTAGTGCCCGGAGCCCAGCTGCGCGTTGGTGGCCGCACTGTTCAACTGCCCGCCAATCACGAAGGTCGGATCCAGACCGCCCTCGGCCAGTACACTGGCGGTGAGGCTGGTGGTAGTGGTCTTGCCATGGGTACCGGCGACGCCGATGCCATAACGAAAACGCATTAACTCGGCGAGCATTTCAGCGCGCGGCACAACCGGGATACGCTGCTCGCGGGCAGCAACGAGTTCCGCATTGTCTGCGGCAATCGCCGTTGACACCACGACCACATCGCAGCCTGACAGGTTCGCCGCAGCATGCCCGACAAGCACCTTGATACCCAGGGTGGACAAACGGCGCGTCACTTCATTGTCACGCAAGTCCGAGCCACTGATGTCGTAGCCCAGATTATGCAGCACTTCCGCGATACCACTCATGCCGGCCCCGCCGATACCGACAAAGTGCACCTGCCTGACACGCCCCATACCATGAGGCTGCGCAACCGCCGTGGGATGCAGGGCACTCATGCTGCCGCCCCCCGATCCGTCGTCTGCGGTTCGACACCGGCAGCACGCAGACACTGTTCGGCCACACGGCGGGCGGCATCCGGCATCGCCAGCTGGCGTGCACGACAGGCCATTTCCAGCAGCATGTTGCGCTGTTGCGAGAAATCCCAGAGCAAACCGGCCAGTTTCTCCGCGTTCATCGTGTCCTGCGGCATCAGGATTGCAGCACCGGCATCGGCGAGGAAGCGTGCATTGCCGGTCTGGTGATCGTCCGTGGCATGCGGAAATGGCACCAGCACCGAGGCAACACCCACTACCGCCAGTTCCGCAACGGTGAGGGCACCGGAACGACAGATCACCACATCTGCCCATGCGTAGGCGGCAGCCATGTCGTCGATAAAGGCATCGACACGCACCTCCCTGCCCAGCGCGGCATAGGCTGCCTGCACCGACGCCTGCTCTGCACTGCCGGTCTGATGGTGCAGTTCCAATGGCTGACCAGCGGCTAACTGCCTGACGGCTGCCGGCATCACTTCATTCAGGGCACGCGCTCCAAGGCTGCCGCCAATCACCAGCACGCGTAGCGCACCGGTGCGCTCTGCAAAACGCTCTGCCGGTGCGGGCAGGCGCGTGATTTCAGCGCGCACCGGGTTACCGGTGTGGAGCGCATGTCGCCGTGCCGGCAGGCTGCCGGGAAACGCTTCCATCACCGTCCGTGCCAGTGGCGCCAGCCAGCGATTCGTCAGGCCAGCCACCGAATTCTGCTCATGTATCAGCAAGGGCCGACGCAGCAACCAGGCAGTGACACCGCCGGGACCGGCTGCAAAGCCACCCATACCCAGTACTGCAAGCGGGCGCAGGCGCAACTGGATGATCAGTGCCTGAGACAGTGCGATCATTAACATGAAGGGTGCGAGCAGCAGGCGCAGCACACCCTTGCCGCGGATGCCGGATACGCGCATGGTCTCAAGCGGATAACCGGCGGCCGGCACCACGCGGGACTCCAGCCCCCGTTGCGTACCGAGCCAGGAAACAGCAACACCCCGCGCCGATAACTCTGCCGCCACGGCCAGTGCCGGAAACACGTGACCACCGGTGCCACCCGCCATGATCAGTACCGGCCGCCTGTTTGCTGTCGCCGTCATCATGCGTTTGACCTGCGGCGCTTGGCGGCGGCAATGCCACTGGCGGACATGCCGGCCGCGGTGCAGCGCGTTTCATAATCAATACGCAGCAACAAGGCAACGGCAGCGCACATCACCACCATACTGGAACCGCCATAACTCATCAGCGGCAGGGTCAGTCCCTTGGTCGGCAGCAGTCCCATGTTGACGCCGATGTTGATAAAACTCTGCAACCCGAACCAGATACCGATGCCATAGGCGAGGTAGGACGCAAACAGGTTCTCCGCCCTGGCCGCCTGTGAAGCAATGACAAACGCCCGCCACACCAGCACGCCATAGAGCACGATAATGGTACAAACGCCGAGCAGCCCCAGTTCCTCTGCCAGTACCGCAAAGACGAAGTCCGTATGCGCCTCCGGCAGGTAAAACAGTTTCTGGATACTGGCACCCAGACCGACACCGAGCCATTCACCGCGGCCGATGGCAATCAATGACTGGGTCAACTGAAAACCGCTGTCAAAGGGATCCGCCCAGGGATCAATAAAGGTCGTCAGGCGTTTCATCCGGTACGGTGACGAAACCGCCATGCCAGCCAGCAGCAGGCCGCCCAGACCGAGCACGCCGCCGAACTGGAACAGTTTCACACCGGCCATGAAGATCATGCCCATGACGATGGCGGCAAGGACCACGGTTGCACCAAAGTCCGGCTCCAGTAACAGCAACACGGCAGCAATGGCAAGCAAACCAATGGGCTTGAGAAAACCGGAAATTTGCGAACGCACCTCGTCACCGTGCCTTGCCAGGTAACCGGCAAGATAGATGATAAAAAACAGCTTCGCCAGTTCGGAAACCTGCAAGCGGAACAGGCCGGCGTTGATCCAGCGTGACGCCCCGTTCACCTCGACGCCGACACCCGGTACCAGCACCAGCAGCAGCATGGCAAAGGCAGACAGCAACAGCGTCATACCGATGCGTTCCAGGTCAACGAGTCGCACTTTGAACAGCAGCAGGCCGATAAGCACACCACAACCGATATAGATAGACTGTCGAATCGGGAAGTAAAACGGATGCCCGATGACACGGTCTGCAAACGTAATGGATGCCGATGCCACCATCACCAGACCCAGCAGGCTCAGCGCCGCCACACTGAACAGTAACCAGTAATCAACACGCGGCAGCCTCGAGCTGCCCGCCTCGATACGTCGCGCCTGTTGTGCGACGGCAGCCATTATGACAGGTACTCCTGAACAGCCCGCACGAAAGCGTCGCCACGCGCCTCAAAATTGCGGTACATGTCGGTACTGGCACAGGCCGGTGACAGCAGCACGCTGTCCCCGGGATGCGACATCTCTGCAGCCAGGCTGACGGCCCGCGGCATATCGTCGGCATGCCTGACAGGTACGACACCCTGCAACACAGACTCAAGCAGAGCGGCATCCTTGCCAATCAATACTGCCCCGCGCCCCTTGCGTCGCATGGCCGCCGTCAGCGGTGTGAAATCCGCACCCTTGCCATCACCACCGGCAATCAGCACCAGCTGCTCGTCGAAGCCCTCGATTGCAGCCAGCGTGGCACCGACATTGGTGCCCTTTGAATCATTGAACCAGCGCACCCCGCCCTGCTCGGCAACGTACTGCATGCGGTGCGGCAAACCCTGGAATTCAGCCAGTGTTTCGATCATTTTGTGCAGCGGTATTCCTGCCGCCTCACCCAGTGCCAGTGCCGCCAGTGCATTCGTCAGGTTATGTTGGCCGGTCATGCTAATCGAGGATGCCGGCATGATGCGAGATTCACCACGCGCCAGCCAGGTTGCAGCATCGATCTCGATGAGACCGTAGTCGTTGGCTGCCGGTTGCCGGCACGTAAAGCCCACATGCGGGCATGCGCGGTCGACCAGCGCGGTAACCACTGGATCATCGAGGTTGAATACCTGCAAGGCGGCCTGCCTGAAAATCGACTGCTTGGCGGCTGCATACGCCTGCAGGTCGTGATAACGGTCCATGTGATCGGCGCTGACGTTTAGCACCACGGCTGCCCGTGGTCGCAGCGAATGCACCGTCTCCAGCTGGAAACTCGATAACTCCAGTACGTATAAATCAGGTTCCTCATCCCCGATCAGGTCCAGCGCCGGCGTGCCGATGTTGCCACCGACGCGCACGTCCAGCGCGGCGCGGCGCGCCATCGCACCCAGCAAGGTCACCACGGTACTCTTGCCATTGGAACCGGTAACAGCAATCACCGGTGCCGTAGCCGTCTGCGCAAACAGTTCTATGTCGCCGATTACCGGCACCTGCCGTGCAACGGCGGCGGCAATTTGCGGTTCCTGCATGGAGACGCCGGGACTGATGACGATTTGTTGTGCACGCTGAAACGCCTCGGCATTGAACTCGCCAAGAAACAGCGCCACGTCTGCCGGCAGTTCGGTGCGCAAGCGTTCCAGCCCGGGTGGTTGCTCGCGGCTGTCAACGATGGCTACCGGCACACCCCGTCGTGACAGAAAACGTGCCACCGACAGGCCGGTCTCGCCGAGACCCACCACCAGCGTTCTGCACGTCTTGTCAAACATTTCTGTCATCACGTTTGCCGGGACAGCCATCAGTTAGCACTCGATTCTGAAAACAGCACGCCTGTCGATATGAACATGAAATCACTCAACGTATCTTCAGGGTTGCCAGACCCACCAGCACCAGAATCACGGTAATAATCCAGAAGCGCACAATGACACGCGGTTCCGGCCAGCCTTTTAATTCGAAATGATGGTGCAGTGGTGCCATGTGAAAAATTCGCCGTCCGGTGAGCTTGTAGGACGCGACCTGCAGGATGACTGACACGGTTTCCATGACGAATACGCCACCCATCAACATAAACACCAGTTCCTGCCGTACCAGTACCGCAACAATACCCAGTGCCGCACCCAGCGCCAGTGCGCCAACATCCCCCATGAACACCATGGCGGGATAGGCGTTGAACCAGAGAAAGCCGAGACCGGCACCCACCAGCGCACCGCAAAAAACCACCACCTCGGAAGCATCGCGGATGTACGGTATGCCGAGGTACACGGAAAATTTCACGTTGCCGGTGACATAGGCAAACACTGCCAGCGCACCGGCAATCAGTACCGTTGGCAGGATGGCAAGCCCGTCGAGACCATCTGTCAGGTTGACCGCATTGCTGGAGCCGACGATGACAAAAAAGGTCAGCACCACATAGAACCAGCCGAGGTTAATGGCAATGTCCTTGAAGAACGGTACGATCAGCGAGGTCTCGGCCGGCGTCGTTGACGTCAGGTAGAGGAACATCGCCACAGCCAGCGCGATACCCGATTGCCAGGCGATCTTGCTGCGCGCCGACAGACCGTCCGAGTTTTTCAATACCAGCTTTTTATAATCATCCACCCAGCCGATGGCACCGTACAGGGTCGTCGTTACCAGCATCACCCACACGTAGCGATTGCCGAGGTCCGCCCATAACAGGGTCGCAATCGCAACCGCCACCAGGATCAGGGCCCCGCCCATGGTCGGGGTACCCGCCTTGACGAGGTGCGTTTGCGGGCCGTCATCACGCACCGGCTGTCCGATCTGGTAGCGGCCGAGGCGGCGAATCATTTCCGGTCCCACCAGGAAGGAAATCAGCAGCGCCGTCAGCACACCGAGGATGGCACGCAGTGTCAGGTACTGGAACACATTGAAACCGCTGTGGAACTGGCTCAGGTAGTCGGCGAGATATAACAGCATGTCAGTGTTGACCCCCGCCTGTGGCAGCCGCGTCCAGCGCAGCCACGACGCGCTCCATGCGCATACTGCGCGAGCCCTTGACAAGAATATGCAATGGACCGGTCAGCTCCGCGTGCAACACATCCAGCAATTCTTCCAGCGTGGAAAATGCACCACCCGGACCATCGAATGCCGCCACCGCCTGACCCGCCAGTTCACCCAGTCCGTAAAGGCGTGTGACACCGGCAGCACGCGCCTTGCGTCCAACGGCCGTATGCAAACCGGCCGCTGTTGCACCGAGCTCACCCATATCACCGAGCACCAGCCAGCTGTCGTCGTCCGACAGTGTCAACACATCCAGTGCCGCCTGCAATGATTCAGGGTTCGCATTGTAGGTGTCGTCGATCAGCGTGATGTCACCGGGCAGTGAACGGATATTGAAGCGGCCGGCAACCGGTGACAGTGACGCCAGTCCGTGCCCGGCCGCTGCCAGATCCGCACCTGCGGCCAGTGCTGCGGCAGTGGCTGCCAGCGCATTCATAATGTTATGCCGGCCCGGCAACGGCAGGCGGAATTCAACCTCGCCCTGGGGTGCCCGGAGACGAATATCACTGCCACGAACATCACCGGCCCACTCGGCCGTCACACCGGCATCCGCTTCGAGGCCGAATTCCACAATGCGGCAGTGACTGGCCAGCGAGCGCCACAAGGGTGCGAAGT
>Ga0316193_10002287_pt1 | contig 13394 bp, 11 predicted proteins | sample MerIslsedime2_MG_FD_207735 | JGI IMG/M metagenome (GOLD analysis project Ga0316193, IMG submission 207735) | Coastal sediment microbial communities from Maine, United States - Merrow Island sediment 2 | ecosystem: Environmental > Aquatic > Marine > Coastal > Sediment | place: USA: Maine...
GCGCGTCGTCGCGCTCCCGCTGCTGGCCACGTCCGTGACCGACGATCCGCGCCTGATCGCAGGCGTGACGGTGGCCGAACGGCTGCCATGGTTGTTCTTCATCCTGCCCGGTGGTGCCTGGGCCGACCGGTACGACCGACGTGTGTTGCGAATGCGTCTCGACATGGCCCGTGCGGTGGTGATGGCCGGACTCGTCGCCGTCATCCTTCTCGATCAGGTGTCGATCGTGGCGTTGTTCGTCGTGGCTGCGTTGCTCGCATCGGCCGAGGCGGTCGTCGACTCCTCGAGTATGGCGATGGTCCCGGCGACGGTCGACCGTCGAGATCTCGAACGCGCCGTGGGACGTCTCGGTTCGACCGAACTGGCGATGAACGACCTCTTCGGTCCACCGATCGGCGGGCTCCTGTTCGGGCTCGCGATCGCCATTCCGTTCGGACTCGATGCGCTGAGCTTCGCGGGCGCGGCGCTCGTCATGGCATTCATGTCGGGAAGCTACTTGTCGGGGGCAGCACCCGAACCCGGCGTGCGGATGCGATCTCGGGTGTCGGGGGGCTTCCGCTGGCTCTGGAACCAGCGGCTCCTGCGAACGCTGGCCGTCATCTCGACGGCGCTCGGCACCGCGTCGTTCATCGGCAATGCCGTGTTCGTCATCTACGCACGCGACATTCTCGATCTCTCGGACTTCGGATACGGGGTGCTGCTCGTGCCGGGAGCGGTCGGCGGGATCGTCGGATCGCTGGTCGCTCCCCGGTTCCGCTGGTTCTCGTTGCGCGTGACCCTGCCGTGCTCAGTGCTCGGCTCGGGGATCGCCACGTGGTTGATCGCGGCGACGTCGTCGCCGATCGTTGCTGGTCTGCTGTCCGCGGTGTCGCTCGGGTCGATCATGGTGTGGAACGTGTTGACGTTGGCGCTGCGCCAGCGGTTGATCCCGAACGAGATGCTCGGCCGGGTCGGCGCCAGCTACCGGTTCCTCGTCTACCTGGGAATGCCGGTCGGTGCGCTCGTCGGCGGTGTGATCGCCAACCGCTACGGCGTCCGCTCGGCGCTCTTCGTCAGCGGCAGCATGCTCATCGCTCTCGGCCTGATCGCGCCCCTGCTGCTCCGAGGCATCGAAGATGTCGAGGGTTCGACCAGCTGAATCGCTGACGAGGGTTCCAGTCCGTCAACCGCAACGGAGGGCTGCGCCGCGTTGTCGTGCGAGGCGGGTCGTCATCTGATCGTCGGTCTCGGGCAGCTCGTCGGGGTGTCGTCGGCCGAGGGGCAGCATCGGACTGCCGTCTCGTCGGTGGTGGATCACGGACCCGCCTGCGGTGCGTTCGACCCGGCCGGTGCCGACGCTGGCCGCGATGCGTTCAGAGATGGGAGCGGATTGCGGCGAGCAGATCGTCGTAGGTGTCGAGCGCCGGATGTTGGGGGAACTCGGCGATCACGTTGGCAGGTGCATGGAAGAGATAGCCGTGGTCGGCGGCACCGAGCATCGTGGTGTCGTTGTAGCTGTCGCCGGCGGCGATCACGAGGTAGTTCAGGCTCTGGAGCGCCTCGACCGAGTGCTGCTTCTGGTTGGGTTGGCGCAGCTGGTAGTCGACGATCCGGTCGTCCTCCACGACGAGGCGGTGACACAGGACCGTCGGCCACCCGAGCTGCCGCATCAGCGGTCGTGCGAACTGATCGAACGTGTCCGACAGCAGGATCACCTGCGTCTCGGAGCGCAACGCATCGAGGAAGTCGCGGGCACCGTCCATGGGTTCCAGTCCGGCGATGACGTCCTCGATCAGCGACATCGTCAATCCGTGTTCCTCGAGCAGGTCGAGCCGGTAACGCATCAGAACGTCGTAGTCCGGTTCGTCGCGGGTGGTGCGTCGAAGCCCGTCGACCCCGGTGCGCTCCGCGACGGCGATCCAGATCTCCGGCACCAGGACGCCCTCGACGTCGAGCGTCACGATCGTCTGGCGGGCGTCATCGGTCACGACGCCATTGTCGCCGCTCGGGGCCGATGGCACGAAAAGCTCAGGGGTCGGTGCTCGCTGTCGGGTTCTCGGACCGGAAGTACTCCCACTCCTCGACCCGGGTGCCGTCGGGCAAGATGCAGTACCCCACCTGCCCGTCCGACTCGTCGACGATCTCGACGGTGCCCCCTTGGTCGACGCAGAACACCGAGGCCGGATTGGCGAGCTCGACCGATGTCGTGTCGGACGGCGAGCCATCGCTGCCGCAGGCGCTCACCGCAACGATGGCGATGGCGAACAACGGCGCAGTGATTCGTCTCATGTCGCCATCGCCACCGGTCGGTCAGCTGGTGATGTGGGTGATGGGGAGCTGGGGTCGGTCGGGAGCGGCGCAGGTTTGGGTGGCCCAACCGAGGTAGATCATTCCGACGATGCGGTCGTCGGGTTCGAAGCCGCACAGGTCGAGTACTGCCGGCGGCTGCGTGATCGCCGGAGTCGACCAGAAACTGGCCAGCCCGAGCGCGGTCGCTCCGAGGAGGAGATTCTGGATGCCTGCCGCCACGGCGTCACGGTTCTCGACATGGAGCATCTCATCGGTGTGCGGTGTGCAGCCGACGACCAGCGTTGCCGGCGTTCGCAGGTACTTCGTGCGTGTCTTGGCTCGTTTGACGTCGTCGCCGAAGCCGATCCGCTCCATGTCGTCGGCCATCGTGTCGCCGAGGCGGGCGCGTCCGTCACCGGTGAAGACGGCGAATCGCCACGGCCATGTCTTCTTGTGATTCGGTGCCCACGTCGCCAAGCCGCACAGGTCGGTGATCACGTCGACGGGAACCTCGCGATCCTGGTCGACGATCATCGACGTCCGTCTCGACCGGGTGAGGTTCGAGAAGTCCTCGAACATGGCCCGGTCGACAGGCGGAGCGGTTGGCGGCACGGTCATGGCGTCAGGATGTCACGCCGTGGCCCAGATCAGTACTTCGGCGCCGTCGGAACCGGCGGTCAACGCGGGCGATCCGGCCGCCCCGAGTCGCACGGCGTCACCCTTCGACAGCGGTCCCGCACCATCGAGTTCGGCTGACCCTCGTGGCACGAACACGTGCACGTGGCGGTCGTCCGGCACGGCAACGGTCTCGCCCGGGGTCAGCCGTCCGCCCCAGAGAACGGCGCCGTTCTGGCGGATCGAGATCGCCGCATCGTGGCCCTGCCCGGAGGCGATCGGGACGAGGCCGCCGCGGTCGAGTTCAGCGTTGATGTCCAGCTGTTGGTAGCTGGGGTCGACCGACTCGGTGTCCGGCGGTACCCACATCTGCACGAAGTGAACGTCGTCGGAACCGGAGTTGTTCATCTCCGAGTGCCAGATGCCGGTGCCGGCCGACATGCGCTGTGCAAGGCCTGGATAGAGGATCCCGCGGTTCCGTTCGGAGTCCTTGTGCTCGAGTTCGCCTGAGAGCACCCAGGTGACGATCTCCATGTCGCGGTGGGGGTGCGTGTCGAACCCGGATCCACCGCTGACGATGTCGTCGTTGTTGACGAGCAGGAGACCATGGCCCGTGTTGTCCGGGTCGTAGTGGCGTCCGAAGCTGAAGGAATGCTTCGAGTCGAGCCAGTCGATCCTGGTGTGTGGCCGATCGGCCGCTCGCCGGACGTCGATGAATGGAGTCGAGACGGTCATACTCATCATAACAGTTGCGTGCGCAACAATATTCCATCGGTGTGATGCGACCGGGCCGTGGGTGGTTCATCGGGACCGTGATCACCGTGGCCGGTGGAGCGATCCTCGTCGTGGCGCAGTCAGGTGGGGACGTTCGGCCGGACGGCCGAGGTCAGAATCGAACCCGTGGACCCTCACCCGGTGGCGGCTTGAGAGTGCTCAGTCGGGCCTCCGCGCTCGGCTCGGCTGCACTCGCGGCGCCTCGTTCGGCATCTTCGGGTAGACCGGCGGCCACGGAGCATCCGGGACTCCGTCGGCCAGATCGGCGGCGAACTTCTCGACCAACGGAGCGATCGAGACCGGCGCATCGTCCATCAGTTCCCACGGATCGCCTCGTTCGGCCAGTCGCGTCGGAACGGTGTCGATCGTCATCGCCTCGGGATCGATCGTGTCGAGTTCGGCCCACCCGAACGGTGTCGATACCTGTGCACCGACTCTGGGACGGGCGCCCCATGCGCCGAACATGTTCTTGTGTGGGGCGTTCTGATTGAAGTCGACGAACACCCGGGTGCCGCGCTCCTCCTTCCACCATTTGTCGGTGATCAGGTCGGGGTGGCGGCGGGCCAACTCCCGTCCGAGCGTGACGACGGCGCCTCGCACGGCGAACGAATCCCATCCCGGCTCGACGCGTACGTAGACGTGGATCCCCTTGCTTCCGGTGGTTTTCGGGAAGCCGACCATCCCGTATTCGGCGAGGAGTTCGTTCACGTACCCGGCCGACTCTCGCACCATGTCGAACGTGACGCCAGGGGAGGGGTCGAGGTCGATGCGCATCTCGTCGGCGTCTGCAGGATTCGACGCACGGAACGGCCAGACGTGCAACCCCAGCACGCCCATGTTCACCGCCCACAGCACATGCGCGAGATCGGCGATGACCAGGGCCCGTGACGGTGTGCCGTTGATCGTCTCGACCGTCGTGGTCTCGAGCCACTCGGGGGCCGAGTCGGGGATCCGCTTCTGGAAGAACGACTTCTCCCGGACCCCGTTGGGGTATCGCTCGAGCAACACCGGACGGTCACGGACCGTCAGCATCAGCGCGTGGCCGACCGCCAGGTAGTACTCCACCAGGTCGAGCTTCGTTCGCGGTTCCTTCGCCGGTCCGACCGCCGGGAACATCACCTTGTCCGGATTCGTGATCGCCACGTTCCGAACGCCGGCGTCGACGTCGACCGGCTCCCCGAACTCCCCGGCCTTCGCCATCGACCCGACGCTAGCGGAGGATCTCGATCGGGGTCAGACCCCGACCGAGATCCTCACTGGCCGGAATGGAGTTCGTCGTTGAGGGCGCCCCAGGTGCCGGATCGGATGCGGGCGACCACCTTGCCGGACTGGCCGTCCCGGATGAACATCAGGTTGTCGTGACCCGACAGCGCGCGGGCCTTGACGACGCCCTGCGGCGTGAGGACCGGCGTGCTCGCAGTGACGTACAGGCCGGCCTCGACCACGCAGTCGTCGCCGAGGCTGATCCCGATGCCGGCGTTCGCCCCGAGAAGGCACCGTTCGCCGATGGTGATCTGCTCGGTGCCGCCACCCGACAGCGTGCCCATGATCGATGAGCCGCCGCCGATGTCGCTGCCGTCGCCGACGACAACACCGTTGGAGATCCGACCCTCCACCATCGACACACCCAGGGTGCCGGCATTGAAGTTGCAGAATCCTTCGTGCATCACGGTCGTGCCCTCGGCGAGGTGCGCACCGAGGCGCACCCGGTCGGCATCGGCGACACGCACACCCGACGGCACGACGTAGTCCGTCATGCGAGGGAACTTGTCGAGGCCACTGATCGAGAGCACGCCGCCAGCGAGCTTGACCTGGAGCCGAACGTCGTCGAGATCGGCGACCGCAACGGGGCCGAGGTTGGTCCAGGCGACATTGGTCAGGACTCCGAACGTGCCGTCCATGTTCAGACTTCGCGGTGCGGCCAACCGATGTGACAGCAGGTGAAGCCGGAGATAGGCATCGGAGGCGGAGGCAGCTGCTTCGTCGACGTCGATCGTCAACCGCACCGGACGGATGGTGACCCGTCGCACGTCGTCGGCCGTGTCGCGCAGACCGAGCTTCGACTCGATCTCGTCGGTCGGGCAGTCGTCGTCTCCGAACTCACCCCAACCGAGCCAGCGGTACCAGGTGTCGAGCACTGTGCCATCCGATGCGATCGTCGCGAGGCCAGCACCCCATGCCGTACGTGTCATTCAACTGTTCCTTTCGGTCAGGTGGACGTGACGATGGTGTCAGAACCGATCGTCACAGAACTTCGGGGCGCAGGGTCGGGAAGAGGATGACTTCCTTGATCGAGTCGACTCCGGCCAACAACATGGCCACACGGTCCATCCCGATACCCAACCCTCCGGTGGGCGGCATGCCGTACTCGAGTGCGCGGATGTAGTCCTCGTCCACGGTCCCGGCCTCGTGGTCGCCGGCGTCCTTGGCAGCCTGTTCGTCCTCGAAGCGGGCGCGTTGTTCGACCGGGTCGTTGAGCTCGGAGTAGCCGTTGCCGAGTTCGCGGGAGTCGACGAAGATCTCGAACCGCTCGGTCAACCATGGGTCGTCCCGGTCCACTCGTGCGAGTGGTGAGATCTCGGTCGGATGCCCGGTGACGAACGTCGGCCGCACGATGTCCGCCTCGCACAGCGCCTCGAACAGTTCCTCGACGAGTTTGCCGCCGCCCCAGCGCGCCTCCCAGCGTCCCCCGTGTTCTTCGACGAGTGCCCGCAGTTCCTCGATGGGTTGGCCCGGGTGGACGGTGCGTCCGACCTTTTCCGACACCGCATCGACCATTCGCCTCCGCGGCCACGGCTCGGCAAGGTCGACCTGCTGACCGCGGATCTCGATCACGGTGGTGCCGATCGCGTCTCGCGCCGCCTGGGTCACCAGCACCTCGCTGATGTCCATGACGTCGTTCCAGTCGCCGAACGCCTGGTACAGCTCCATCATGGTGAACTCGGGGTTGTGGCGGGTCGAGATACCTTCGTTTCGGAAGATCCGGCCGATCTCGTACACCCGCTCCATCCCGCCGACGATCAGGCGCTTGAGGTGGAGCTCCAAGGCGATGCGAAGGTACAGCTGCAAGTCGAGGGTGTTGTGGTGCGTCGTGAAGGGGCGGGCGCGCGCTCCACCTGCTTCGGCATGCAGGACCGGTGTCTCCACTTCGATGAACCCGCGGTCGTGCAGCGTGCGCCGGAAACTGGCGATGATCTCGTGGCGGATCTCGAACGCTCGCTGGGCTTCGGCATTGACGATCAGGTCGGCATACCGCTGTCGGAACCGAGTGTCGACATCGGTCAAACCGTGCCACTTGTCGGGGAGCGGACGTACCGCCTTGGCGAGCAGCTCGACGCGCTCGGCTCTCACCGAGAGTTCGCCTTTGCGCGTCGTCATCACCGAGCCGTGAACACCGACCCAGTCCCCCAGATCGAGCTGCTTGATCGCCGGGAAGGCGTCGTCGCCGACCACGGCCCTGGAGATGAACAGCTGGAGGTCACCGGATCGATCGCGGATCGTTGCGAACACGAGCTTGCCGGAGTCGCGCATCAGCATGATCCGCCCGGCCACTGCGACCTGATCATCGGTCTCGACGCCAGGCTCGAGCCCACCCCAGCGCTCGCGGACCTCGCTCGCGGTGTGGGACCGATCGAATCGGTAGGGGTAGGGAGTCCCGCCGCCGGCACGGATCTCGTCGACCCGCGCGAGCCGCCGCGCCTTCTCCGCGGCCAACCCGCTGCCGGTGGTCTGGCTCGTGCCGCTGTCGATGCCGGTCGCATCACGGGTCGGATCGATCGCCGGATCGACGGGGGGAGGGGTGTCGGTACTCACGGTGTCCCGACGGTAGCGAACCATGGAGACGACCGTGCGATTGGTTCTCGATGCTGTCCCTCCCGCGACTTCACCACGTACGATGCTGCCCGTGCGTACACGAGTACCGATCGGCTTGATGGTTCTGGCAGTCCTCCTCGCCGTGCCCGCATTGGCGGTCGGCCTGACCGATCGCATCGATGCGCCGGCGGTCGCTCTTCGCCAGGCCGTGCGGCTGTCACCGACGGGGACCGACGTCGTGACCGTCTACAACTCCGGGCCGCTGAAGCCTTCGGTGCGTGACCAAACGATCGCCGCTGCCCAGGCGAGCGGCGCGAGCCTGGCGTTCGGACGTGCAGCCAGCATCGGGATGGTGTCGCTACGTCGGGGCGCATCGCCGGTCCAGGTGCCGCCCCAGGGCTTCGCCTACCCCATGGGGGCCACCGTGCTGCCCGCCGATGTGGTCGCTCAGACAATGGGTCCGGAGGTGTCGGCCAACCTCGGAACGACCACCGCGGTGATGGGAGCCCTCACCGCGAGCCTGCGCGGCGCGCAGGCCGGCGACACCATGGATCTGATCTCGGGTTCTGGCGCGGTCGTTCCGGTCACCATCGCTGCAGTCGTCGACGATGCGATCATCGGCGGCACGGAATTGTTGATGTCGCCGGCAGCGGGCGACCGACTCGGAGTGACCGGGATCAGGCGTGCCGTGATGTGGGGCTTCACATCCCGAGACTCGATCAACGCGGCGATGGCGGCCAACGGGTTGGTTTCGACTTCGATCAGGATCCGGCGGAGCTGGGACCCACCGGATCCTGACAACACGATCGGAATGGCCAAGACGAAGTCCGAACTCGGCGAGTTCGCCTATCGGGTCAACAGCAACGGATCGGTGAGCCTCGACAGTGGCTGGAAGAATGCGAACATCACCTCGGGGAGCATTGGCGGGCTGCTCCTGCAGACCGGCTGTCACGCGAAGGTGCGCATCAATCTGCAGGCGGCGATGACCGAGGTGACCGCCGCCGGCCTCGCAGGGACCATCAACTACTACGACGCGAACCGAGCCGGCGGCTGCTTCCTCGCCCGCTTCAACCGGTTGACCCCTGACAGTTCCCTCGGGTTCCTCTCACGCCACTCCTGGGGGATGGCCGTCGACACCAACACGATCGGCTCGTGCCAGGGGTGCGCCCCACCTGACATGGATTGTCGAACCGTCCAGATCTTCCGCAAGCACGGCTTCGCGTGGGGTGGCAACTTCCTCACCCCTGATGGCATGCATTTCGAGTGGGTCGGCGAACGCCGGGACCTGCTGCAGTACCCCTCCAGGTTCTGTCCGAACACTGGTGCGTTCGCGCTGGACACCGGAGAGACCGGTCGCTCCACGCTCTACGCCGACGACGGCCTCGTGGTCGGCGACGACTGATCGCGACCAGCCCCTAGCCTGGGGCCGGTGAGCACCAGATTCGTCATCATCGGCGGCGGCCCTGCCGGGAACACGGCGGCGACGACCGCCGCGCGTCTCGGTGCCGAGGTCATCGTGATCGAGCGCGACATCGTCGGCGGCGCGGCACACCTCTGGGACTGCATCCCGTCGAAGTCGATGATCGCCACAGGTCGCGCCATCAGTCGAACACGGGCGATCGGCGGCATGGGGCTCTCGAGCGTCGACACGACCGTCGACGTGGATACGCTCACCGAGCGTATCGAGCAGGTGAAGACCAGGATGAGCGTCGGCACGTCCCGTCTGCTCGAAAGCCAGGGGGTGCGGATGCTCCGTGGCGTCGGGCGATTCACCGGCCCGAACACCGTGGTCGTCGATGGGCCCGGCGGAATCGAGACGATCGAGTTCGACGCTGCGTTGGTGTCGACCGGTTCGCGGCCTCGCATCCCCGACTGGTGCGAGCCCGACGGAGATCGGATTCTCACTACGCGAGACTGTTATCCGCCCAAGATCTTCCCCGAGAGCGTGACCGTTGTCGGCTCAGGGGTCACCGGCGTCGAGTTCGTGCACATGTTCTCCTCGTTCGGTGCGAAGGTGACCCTGGTGGTGAGTCGTCAGCAGGTGCTTCCCGGCAAGGATCCCGAGGTGGCCGCCGTGCTCGAGCAGGAGTTCATGGAACGCGGCGTGAAGCTCGTGATGGGTGCACGTGCGGAGGCAATCGAACGCGATGCCGACTCGGTCACGGTGCGGTGCGATGACGGTCGATCGGTCACCTCCACTCACGCGGTTCTGGCCATCGGTTCGATTCCCAACACCGAGGACCTCGGGCTCGACGCCGCCGGAGTTCACGTCAACGACTGGGGATACGTCGACATCAACCAGCATTGCGTCACCAACGTTGCGCACATCTACGCCGCCGGTGACATCAGTGGCAAGCTCCCCCTGTCGTCGGTTGCGTCCATGCAGGGCCGCAAGGTTGCTGAACACGTGATGGGCGGGCACACGCGCAGTCATCGGCACCTCGATTACGACAAGGCCGCGTCGGCCATCTTCACCGAGCCCGAGATCGCGGACGTCGGCCTCGCCGAGGCCGAGGCGTTCAGTTCCGGGCGCAAGATCCGAGTGACCAAGGTGCCGTTCTCATCGACTGCGAAAGCGATGATCAACAATGACACCACGGGATTCGTGAAGATCATCTCCGACCCGGCAACGGGCGAGGTGCTCGGCGGGTCGATCGTCGGTCGCCAGGCAGCTGAGCTGATCTCGGTGATCGCCGTCGCCGTCACGGCAAGCCTGACGGTGACGGATCTCGCCGAGAGCATCCTCGTGCACCCCGCGCTGAGCGAAGCCCTCGCCGAAGCCGCCGAATGAGACGTGGGGTCCGACCCCACGTCTCAACTACTCGATGATGGCGAGGACGTCGCCGCCACCGACGGTGTCGCCGGCGCCGACCTTGATCTCCTTGACGGTGCCGCCCTTCTCGGCGTTGATCTGGTTCTCCATCTTCATGGCTTCGAGGACGACGATCCCGGCGCCGGCCTCGACCGTCTGGCCGATCTCGACGAGCACCTTGACGATCGTGCCCTGCATCGGTGCCTCGACAGAACCGGACGCGATCGCCCCGCCGCTGCCCGAGCCCGAGCTGTGCTTCTTCTTCTTGACCGCTGGTGCTCCGGCGGCGACCATCGGCGTCTCGGGGACCCACATGTCGACGGCGAACCGCTTGCCGTTCACTTCGACGGTCGTCGAACGCTTGACGAGCGGCTCGGCGTCATCGTCGGCCTCGGGGGCGCCGCCCTCGGCCTTGCCGCCGACGCCGTTCAGGTCGAGGGTTTCCTCGACCCACTTGGTCGAGTGCTCGACGGCGACGAAGTCGGGATGACGCAGGATTGCCAGGTCGGCGGGGATCGTGGTGGCGACGCCCTCGACGACCAGCTCATCGAGCGCTCGGATCGTTCGGGCGATCGCCACGTCGCGATCGCGACCCCAGACGATGAGCTTGCCGACGAGGTTGTCGTAGTACTGGCTGATCTCGTCGCCCGACATGTAGCCGGAGTCGAAGCGGACCCCGAACCCGTCCGGTGGAACCAGCTTGGTGATCGGGCCCGGTGACGGAAGGAACTTGCCATCGGCGACGTCCTCGGCGTTGATGCGGATCTCGATCGAATGGCCGCGCCGAGAGGCGTCGACCTCTGCCTGCGTCATCGGCAGCTCCTCGCCGGCAGCGACGCGGATCTGCCACTCGACGAGGTCGATGTCGGTGATCATCTCGCTGACCGGATGCTCGACCTGGAGACGTGTGTTCATCTCGAGGAAGAAGAACTCGCCGTCCTGGAAGATGAACTCCACGGTGCCGGCGCCGTAGTAGCCCACGGCCTTGGCGGCTTTGACCGCGGCCTCGCCCATCGCCTGCTCCACGCCGGCAGGCAGTCCGGGAGCTGGTGCTTCTTCGACGAGCTTCTGGTGACGACGTTGCGCCGAGCAGTCGCGCGACGAGATCCACACGCAGTTGCCGTGCTTGTCGCCCACCAACTGGATCTCGACGTGGCGCGGCCAGGTCAGGTAGCGCTCGACGTAGACCTCGTCGCGGCCGAAGAAGCTCTGCGCCTCTCGCTGGGCGCTCGCCATTGCGTCGTCGACGTCGGCTTCGGCGTGGACGACCTTCATGCCGCGCCCGCCACCACCGAACGCGGCCTTGATGCAGACCGGCCAACCGTGTTCGTTGCCGAACGCCTTGATCTCGTCGGGGCCCTTGGCGAACTCGGTGGTGCCCGGCACGATCGGCGCACCGCCTCGGATCGCCGCGAGGCGGCTCGACACCTTGTCGGACATCTCGTCCATCGCTGACGGCGGCGGTCCGATGAACTCCACACCCATTTCGCCGATCGCCCGCGCGAAGTCGGCGTTCTCGGAGAAGAACCCGTATCCCGGATGTACCGAATCTGCACCGCTGCGCTGGATGACGTCGAGCATCACGTCGGTGTTGATGTAGCTCTCCGCGGCGGTCTGGCCGCCGAGCGCGTACGCCTCGTCGGCGAGTCGGACGTGAAGCGAGTCACGATCCAGTTCGGAGTAGACCGCCACCGTGGGGATGCCCATCTCTCGGGCGGCGCGGATGACTCGGACGGCGATTTCGCCTCGGTTGGCGATCAGGATCTTCTGGAGCACGGGTGCCAATGTAGGGCCCGTGGGCTCGCGCGGGGACATCTGGGAGGCGGTGAGTTGGCCCGCAGGCTGGGACGTGCGTCACGTCACCGAGACCGGCAGCACCAATTCCGACCTGCTCACCGCGCTCGAGGCCGGCGAAGCAGGTGACCGGAGTGTGCTCGTCGCCGATCATCAGACCGCGGGCCGGGGCCGGCTCGATCGGCGCTGGGATGCGCCGAGTGGAACCAATCTCCTCGTCTCGATCGCCATCGCGCCCGTGCCGCCGGTGGCCGCTGACGCCACGCACCGTGTGGCCCTCGCCGCGCTCGGGGCGGCGCGTTCCGTTCGGGTCGAGGCCGACGTGGCGTTGAAATGGCCGAACGACCTGCTGGTGGGCGGCGGCAAGCTGGCCGGTGTCCTCGCGCAACGATCGCCGGTCACCGATGCCCTCGTGGTGGGGCTCGGCCTCAACGTCGGTTGGTCGCCGGACGGGGCGGCACGGTTGGGTGACGGCGTCCAGCCGGCCGAGGTGCTCCGACGCGTGCTCCTGGAGTTCGATCGGTTGCCCCGGGAGATCGGCCCGTCGTATCGCGCCGCACTCGCCACGCTGGGCCAGCGCGTGCGCATCGAGTTGCCAGGTGATCGCATGGTGGTCGGCACGGCCCACGACGTCGACACGGTCGGGCGCCTGGTCCTGACACTCGACGACGGATCGACGGCGGCGTACGACGTCGGCGACGTGGTCCACCTGCGACCAGCCGCGCGGTAGCCGCGGGTGAGAGTCCGGTGTGAGACCGACGTCTCATGGGCGCTGCGGTCCGCCGTGGGAAATCCGCCACTAACGTCTCCGCCATGCCTTCGTCACCGCGCCACCGGCGTAGCTCCGCGCCCCTGGCGTTGGTGCTCGCGGTCATGGTCGGGGCCTTCGGGGCGTTCGGAGTGATCAGCGCGGCCAATGCCCGAACCGGAGATGTCGAGCGCATCGAGGGGCTCGAACTCGCGCTCACCGCCCAGGACGGGCCCGCACGGAACTACCTGCTCATCGGGTCGGACACCCGCGAGAATGCCGACCCGAACGATCCGGACTTCGGCGGCATCGGCGACACCACTGCCGTGCAGGGTCGACGCTCCGACACGATCATGATCCTGCGCCAAGAGGCTGATGGCGACGGCGCATCGATCGTGAGCCTCCCCCGTGACCTCTGGGTGAACATTGCGGGACGTGACAGCATGAGTCGGATCAACTCGGCCTACAGCGACGGCACCGACGTCCTCGCGGCCACGATCACCCAGGAATTCGGCATTCCCATCCACCACGTCGTCGACATCGACTTCAACGGATTCAAGGAGCTGATCG
>Ga0316193_10002288_pt1 | contig 13393 bp, 10 predicted proteins | sample MerIslsedime2_MG_FD_207735 | JGI IMG/M metagenome (GOLD analysis project Ga0316193, IMG submission 207735) | Coastal sediment microbial communities from Maine, United States - Merrow Island sediment 2 | ecosystem: Environmental > Aquatic > Marine > Coastal > Sediment | place: USA: Maine...
CGTCGCCTCTGGAGCAATCACATCACCTTCCAGCGATTTGGCAATATCAACTGCCCTGAAACCCTCATTAATATTCCCGACAGGATCAGCTTGAAAATTGTCATACGCCGTCTGGTAATCATCAATTCTGTCAATAACATCATCATTGTCATTGAGATATGCGCCAACACCGAGCAACAGTGAAAAATCTTCACGGCTTGGCTGAAATGACAGCATGGCAGGATTGGCAAATGGCGCAGTTGCAATATCCGCAGTTGCCACCCTGGCATTACCCATACCCAGAGATCTTGCCTCAAACGAAAAAGGCACAGCAGCAACCGATCCAGAGAGGACAGCCAGCAAAGCTGCTGATAAAATTCTTTTATAATTATTCATACGACCCTCCGATTCCTTATTATCCGTAATACTATTGAGCATAGTGCAAAACAGGCTCTTATGTTTTCTGGATACACTGCCGGAATCGAAAATGAAACATGATTTTCGAGTACTGATTAAATATGACTGAGAACACCAATTTATCGCTGAAGGCAACTCTGACTAATTATCATAAATTCTGGCGCAGCCCAAAAGTCAGAATCAAGGCATTGTTTTGATAGCATGCTAATTGCATGGTGAAAAGCAATAACGCAGAGTCTGGCTTTTGGGCCATGCCCCGGAGGGCGGGCTTTTAAGCGCACATCTTCTGCGTTATGCTCCTTGTGAAGGGAATGACCCTTCATCGCGAAACATGCCTTGAATCTGTACGCTTAAAAACCCGCAGAACTTTATGAGAATTAATCAGAGTTGCCTTAATTATGTCGGACTGGTGAGACGACTGATGGCCATTATTTACGACCTTTTTCTGTTGCTGGCCCTGTTATTTATTGCTACATCTGCCGCCATGGTATTCAACCAGGGCAACGCGATCGCGCCTGGACACCCCCTGTATGCTTTCTATGTCACCTGTCTTTTAATAATCAGTTTTTGTTTTTACGGCTGGTTCTGGACACACGGCGGCCAGACTCTGGGAATGAAAACATGGAAAATGAAGCTGCAGCAAAAGAATGGACATCCTGTCACATGGCCGCTCGCTTTTATTCGCTTTATTACAGCGGTGATTTCGTGGTCAGTTGCGGGACTTGGTTTCTTCTGGTCGTTGTTTAACCCACAGAGACGAACCTGGCACGATATTGCATCGAATTGTGTACTCGTCGATCTCAGACCAGGCAAGTGATATAGCCCGCATATTGCACGAAGGATTTGGAATTTAGGGGCAAGCTGGCAAAGCAGGTTGGGCGATCGCCTGCGGATTCATAGCCATTTGCAACAGCATGTAACCCATTTTGGTTACCGAGGCTGATAGTGAACGTTCAATCTCGAACATTACGCGTCCGCCTTCATGCAATATGCGGGAAACTATCTTATTCTCCTGATCAAAGCCACGGATATCGCAATCACCAATAATGATGGCAAACCCGCACTCAATACCGGTGTGATGCCGTAGATAATACCCATCTGGTTAATGACTCTGTTGAGCACGTAAAAAGCAACTCCGATCATTACACCTATCATTATGCGCCTGCCCGTTCCACCAGTGCGTGAACTCGAAGTCAGTACAAGCGGCACGGCTATTATTAGCATACCGACACTGGTCAATGGCGTAAAAAACTTCACCCAAAAAGCCAGCCAGAAAGGATCGGATTCCAGCTCGTTTTCATCCAGGTACAAGCTGTATTGCCATAACTCAGTAGCCGACATGTCCTCAGGCTCCAGATTGAGCACATTGAACAGATCGGTACTTACCATCGCAGGCCATATTTCAGTTTCATTATGGCTGGACTTAACGCTGTCTTTTGTGATCTCACTGCTGGTCACATTCTGAAGATGCCACGCCTGATCTTGTTCGTCGTAATGCGCCTGCCCTGCAAATGTCGTTTTTTTCAGTCGCTGCTCGGCGTCGGTCTGATAAACAATGACATTCCTGAGCTGGACGTCAGGTAACACGGTCCCTATATAAACAAAATTATCGCCATATTTTGACCATAAGCCTTTTCTGTTACCCGTGAGCACCCTGCCTTCAATGGCTTCTGCGCGCATTGTCTTGGCTGTGCTGATCGCCTCAGGCGCAAGAAATTCCCCTAACAGTACAGCGATGACGATTAGCAGGAACCCCGCTTTGAGTACAGCAAGAGTAATGCGTGATATCGAGACACCGGCCGCACGAATCACCACCAGTTCGGAAGTCGACGCAAGCGCTCCCAGCGACAACAGGCCTCCAAGCAACATGGCTGAAGGAAACACCTGGTAAAGAAGCTGGGGCAGGTTAAGCAGCACGTAAATTAATGCCTGCAGCGCACCGTAGTTATTCGTGCCGACATTCTGAAGTTCTGAGACAAAGCTGATAAAGGTAAACAAGGCCCCGAACACAAACAGTGACATCATGGTTCCGCCAATAATGGCGCGTGCAATATAACGATCAAGTATCAAGTGATTATCTCACGTGTTTTTTTTACAGCGGGCCTGACCTTTTTCGTAATCAGGCCAGCGCGTCTCAGCAATATGTATAAGGTAACAGCACCAAGCACGTGCACCCAGGAGGTCCCTATCCAGAAAGGGACTATACCCTTAGCGATCCAGGCCTGGCCCACACCCAGCAGGTTGGAGTAAATAAGGTAAAGCAATATACCGAGTGCAAGCTGGGAATAACGACCTCCTCTTGGCGTGGTCTGGCTCAAAGGCAGCGCCATCATGACAATAATCAATGTTGCAAACGGCAGAGAAATGCGCCAGTCGAGTTCAGCCTTGTGTTCCGGTTTATCTGAATTCCACAGCTCTTTTGTTGATAGTGCCTGTACGCGCAAGGGGAAACTCCTGTCTTCCGGCGCAGGCACGAGCACACCGTACTCCGAATATTCAATGATCTGGTAGTCTGATTCTCCAGGCGTACCGATATAATGATGCCCCTGTTCAAACGATATGTAGTCCAGCCCGGTATCATGCGTTACGCTTTTCGCAGCCAGCGCCAGATCAATGTGCGTACTTCCACTCTTGTTAAAACGCTGGAATATATTACTCATTGATTTACCGTCCTTGCTGATATCTTCCATGAAAATTACTGCTTCACCATCCGGAGACCGATTGAAACGCCCTGCTGCAAATGTGCTGATAATGCTGACCTTACGGATATCCGCATTAATGTCGGCGCGCTGCAACGCTACCCATGGCCGCATGTAAAGCATCATCAGCAGCACCATCAGGCTGATCGGCAGCGCTACCATCAACATTGAGCGGAACCATTGTTTTGGCCCGATGCCGCCTGACATCATCGCGGTCATTTCGCTGTCCATATAGAGGCGACTCAAGGCCAGCAACACGCCAAGAAAAAGGCTGACCGGAATCAACAACACGAGCACTTTCAACTGACTGTTTATGAACAGTGGCAGCACAGTCGAGGTCGTCAACTCACCTTTCAGAAACCATTTCAGAAATTGCACGATTTCAACACTGGTCACCACGATCAACAGCACAAACATGACAGCCAGCCAGGTCGTAATGACTTCTTTGACTATGTAACGATCGATTATGCTGATGCCGAAACTCATGCCCGGATTATCACATTGACTGCGTGTCATTGGCCAGCATATGAGAAAAATTACAGGGCATTTGATCCCGGGGATAAATCAATCATGAAAAATTAAGGTGAATTTCATACAATGACCCAATTTATTCGATTTCTTTGGAGCAAGCATGGAATATACCGTCAAAAGCGGCAGCCCGGAAAAACAGCGCATCGGCTGTGTCGTAGCGGCTGTTTATGCACCCAGAACACTATCCGCCGCTGCCAAAACTCTCGACAAGGCCAGTGGCGGCCTGATCTCCAACCTGGTCCGACGCGGCGAACTCGAAGGCGACCTGGGCGCTACCCTGCTGTTGCATAATGTTGAAAACACGCTGTGCGACCGTGTCTTGCTGATTGGCTGCGGCAAGGAGAAGGAAATTGATACCAGGGCCTTCAGAACAATCAACAGCACCATGGCCGCGACCCTCAAATCCAGCGGTACAACCGAGGTGGCATCTTTCCTTACCGAGATTCCGGTCAAGCGCAGAAGCCTGGCATGGAAAATCCAGCAGTGTATTGAAGCGATCGACGACACACTGTACACCTTCAATCAACTCAAATCTGAACAGACACCACCCCGCCGGCCATTACGCAAGTTTGTTTTCAGCGTGTCGGGTCGCGGTCAGCTGACAGAGGGCGAGGAAGCCGTACGCCGTGGCATGGCAATTTCCACAGGCATCAAGCTGACCAAGGATCTTGCGAACCTGCCGGGCAATATCTGCACCCCTGATTACCTGGCGAAACAGGCGATCACCATGCAAAAGCAGTTCCCGAAAACCAGGGTCAGCGTGCTTGATGAAAAAGAGATCGAAAGCCTTGGTATGGGCGCCTTCATGTCTGTAACCAGGGGCAGCAGACAGGACGGCAAGATGATCACCATTGAATACAAGGGTGGAGACAGAAAGCAAAAACCCATCGCGCTTGTCGGTAAAGGCGTCACTTTCGATTCAGGCGGCATCAGCCTGAAGCCAGGTGCGGCAATGGATGAGATGAAGTACGACATGTGCGGTGCTGCAAGCGTGCTCGGTGCCATCTCTGCCTGTGCGGAACTGCTGCTTCCTGTAAATATCGTTGGCATCATACCAACTGTCGAGAACATGCCGGACGGGATTGCCAGCAAGCCCGGCGACATCGTCACCAGCATGTCAGGGCAAACCATTGAGATCCTTAATACCGATGCTGAAGGCCGCTTGATCCTGTGTGACGCCCTGACCTATGCAGAGAAATTCGATCCTGAAGTCGTTATCGATATCGCAACCCTGACCGGCGCATGTGTCGTTGCCCTGGGTGCGCATCCGGCCGGCTTGCTGGGCAACCACAAGCCGCTCATCCACGACCTGCTGAAAGCCGGCAAAATCAGCGGTGACCGCTGCTGGGAACTTCCCTTGTGGGATGATTACCAGGAACAGCTGGACAGCAATTTTGCAGACATCGCTAATATAGGCGGCAAGGGCGCCGGCACCATTACGGCCGCCTGTTTCCTCTCCCGTTTTGCAAAAAAATACCATTGGGCACATCTTGATATTGCCGGCGTCGCCTGGAAAGGCGGCAAGGAGAAAGGCGCAACCGGGCGTCCGGTAAGTTTACTGGTACAGTACATACTTCAACGCCTGACCGACCACAAGAAATAAATCCGGTATGAACCAGAAAAGCAAGCCGCGCATTGATTTTTACAAACTGAACAGCCAGAACAGAACCCGCATTAATGGATTCTGCTGCCAGCTTGCAGACAAGGTCGTAAAAATGGGACATCCTGTTTTCGTCAGGACTAAAGACGAAGCGGAATCGCATCTTCTGGATGACATCATGTGGACCTTCAGTGACAGCAGCTTTGTTCCACATGCCATTCAGGGCGAAACCGAAGATGCGGATACACCAGTGATCATCGGTCACAGCGCATCCGCTTCAAAGGGATATCTATTGATCAACCTGTGTGATGAATTCCCCGAAAACACGCTGAACTATGAACGCGTTGCCGAGATCATAAGTGACGCACCGGAAAATCTTCAAAAAGGCCGCGCGCGCTACTCAGCCTATAAGAAAGATGCATACCCATTGCACTATCATGAAATAACATCCTGATCACGACTTTATGACAGACAATCACACGAACCTGCCGATTCTCGACGACATCATCAAACCCGGTAACGCTGACAAGGCAGTGCATCAGCCTGCAAGCAAGGTACAGAGTTCGTTATTGCCCGATGGTGAAACAAACGGCCCATCAACAACCCGTGCGGACGCCGAAACCAGTGCCCTCCCTGCAACTGATGACCGGCCGGACACCATCGAGCTGTTTACAGATAATCAGTCCGCTATCGATGCAATTGATCGAACGCAGGTCCCGCTGGTGACAGAAACGGATGACGAGCTCGCTATAGATGAATCTGTGCTGGATGAGGTCTATGCAGAATCAGATGAAACCCGGGCGTCCGCCATTGATTTACCGGATCTCGATGCATTGACCGAGGAAATACTGGGCAACATGATGCTCGATATAGAGCAGCTGCTGAGGGATAAAATCCGGCAAACACTCAGCAGGCATTTCTCCGGCGAAACCAGCTCCGACTGAAGCGAGCAAAACCCTCTGTCATAGGTTATCCGCAGTGCATGCGGTATAATCCGGCGCTTTTAATCAATAATTGACGAGCGCCCTCGAAAAACCCATGGACAAGACCTACGACCCGCAAGCGATTGAACAGAAGTGGTACCAGACCTGGGAACAGAACGGTTACTTCAACCCTGACGCACAAAGCTGGAAACAGGGCCGGCGCGACAGCTACTGCATCATGATTCCACCGCCCAATGTCACCGGGCGATTGCACATGGGGCATGCTTTCCAGGATACCATCATGGATGCCCTGATTCGCTACCATCGCATGAAGGGTGACAAAACCCTGTGGCAGGTTGGCACAGATCATGCGGGTATCGCCACCCAGATGGTTGTTGAGCGCCTGATCAATGCCGAGGGAAAAAACCGCCACGACTTCGGGCGGGAAAAATTCATCGAAAAAGTCTGGGACTGGAAAGAACATTCCGGCGGCACCATTACCAACCAGCTTCGTCGCATGGGCGCCTCACTCGACTGGTCACGCGAACGCTTCACCATGGATGAGGGTTTGTCCAAAGCCGTCAACGAGGTGTTCATTAGCCTGTATGAAGAAGGCCTGATTTATCGCGGCAAGCGCCTGGTTAACTGGGACCCGGTCCTGCACACGGCCGTTTCAGACCTTGAAGTGCTTTCAACAGAAGAAAGCGGTCATATGTGGCACATGCGTTACCCACGCAGCAATGGCGCCGGCCACATTGTCGTCGCTACAACCCGGCCCGAAACCCTGCTCGGCGACTGCGCTGTTGCCGTTCATCCAAACGACGAACGCTATAGCTACCTGCTGGGTGAGTATCTCGATCTGCCGTTGACCGGCAGGCGAATTCCAGTCATTGCCGATGAGCACGTCGACCCCGAGTTTGGCACCGGTTGTGTAAAGATCACACCGGCGCATGACTTCAACGACTACCAGGTCTGGCAGCGCCACAACAACAAAAATGAATTGCGAGAAATGATCCATGGCGGCCTGATCAATGTATTCACCATTGACGCCGCTATTCGCGATAATGAAGAAAACGAAGGCGAGCTGTTACCCGCCAAATACATCGGCATGGACCGCTATGATGCGCGCAAACAAATAGTCGCCGATCTCGAAGCCGCGGGCCTGCTTGAAAAGGTCGACGATCACAAACTGATGGTGCCGAGGGGCGACCGCTCACACGCCGTGATTGAACCCTACCTGACAGATCAATGGTACGTCAGCGTAAAACCGCTGGCGGAACCGGCCATCAAGGCGGTGGAAATCGGTTACATCAAGTTTGTACCGGATAACTGGAAAAACACCTATTTCGAATGGATGCGCAACATTGAAGACTGGTGCATCTCGAGACAGATCTGGTGGGGTCACCGAATTCCTGCCTGGTACGATGATGTCGGCAATGTGTATGTTGGTCACGATATCGACGAAGTACGCGAGAAAAACAGGCTGCCTGCTGACTTTGCATTGAGGCAGGACGATGATGTGCTCGACACCTGGTTCTCATCCGCACTCTGGCCTTTCTCCACCCTGGGCTGGCCCGAGAAAACGCCGGAGCTGGAAACCTTCTACCCAACCAATGTACTGGTCACCGGTTTTGACATCATTTTCTTCTGGGTTGCACGCATGATCATGATGGGGCTGAAGTTCATGGGCGATGTTCCGTTCCATGAGATCTATATTCATGGACTGGTGCGAGATGCCGAAGGTCAGAAGATGTCGAAATCGAAAGGCAACGTACTGGACCCGATCGATGTTGTCGACGGCATTGGTCTTGAAGACCTGGTTGCGAAAAGAACCAGCGCTGTAATGCAGCCGCACATGATCGATCGTATCGAAAAGCTGACGCGCAAGAGCTTTCCTGAAGGCATTCCTGCATTCGGCACCGATGCATTGCGCTTTACCTTTGCCGCACTTGCAACCACCGGCCGTGACATCGTGCTTGCGCCATCACGCATCGAAGGCTACCGCAACTACTGCAACAAGCTGTGGAACGCGACACGTTACGTATTAATGCAAACCGAAGATAAAGATACCGGGATTGACAATGATGATGTCGAACTTTCACTGGCTGATCGCTGGATCGTCTCTCGCTTGCAGCATATAGAACGGAACATAGAAAAGCATATCAAGAACTACCGCTTCGATCTTTATGCACAGGAGCTGTATGCCTTTGTATGGGAAGATTACTGTGACTGGTACCTTGAGCTTTCCAAGCCCGTGTTATTCAATGAAGACACACCTGTGACAGCCCAGCGCGGAACACGACGGACGCTGGTGCGTGTGCTGGAAACAATACTTCGACTGAACCATCCCGTCATGCCATTCATCACGGAAGAACTCTGGCAGAAAGTTGCACCGCTCGCCGGACATGACATGAGTTCGGCCGGCGAAACCATCATGAACCAGCCATTCCCTGAAGCGGACACAAATCAAATTGATAATGCGGCAGAAGATGAACTCGAGTGGGTGAAGACATTCATCAGTGGTGTACGTAAAATCCGCTCGGAAATGGACATCGCTCCGGGCAAAGCACTACCGGTGTTGTTGCAGAATGCCAGCCAGCAGGACAGGGACATTTTCAACAGCAACCGGACATTCATTAACTCGCTGGCAAAACTCGAATCTGCTGAATGGCTCGATGCCGATAGTACGGCGCCGGAATCAGCCACCGCACTGGTTGGTGAAATGCAGATCCTGATCCCTCTGGCCGGACTCATTGACAAGGAAGCAGAGCTTGCCCGCCTGGATAAGGAAATAGCAAAGCTTGTCGTCAACCTGGAGAAGGGGCAGGCGAAGCTGCAAAATTCGGGATTCGTCGATAAAGCACCCGCAGCAGTTGTTGAAAAAGAACGCCAGCGCGTTGACGAAATGGACAAGGCAAAACAACAGCTAGAACAGCAGGCTGAAAAAATCCGCGCACTTTAATTTGCTGCAATAGTCGAGGTTAAAGCTGATATTCAAAACCATATTTACTCTCGAAAAGGCGCCAAGCACGCAAAGGGAAATGAATATAACGATATTATTTCAGGGTGCATCCAATATATATTACTGCTTTGTGTTCTCTGCACCTTTGCGAGAAAACAAAATATTAAAGCATTAACATAGCCAGTTTCAGCGATGTAAAATCCGACTGTAACTCTCAGATCAGGTCTGCACTACTACGACAGCAGATATACCCTGACTTGCACATCGATGCACTGACACTGTAACCTGAAGTAATCATTTATCAACCTGATGGTAGTGTGATGGAAACTCCTGAAAAGCAACAGCAGATCATTCAGACCCATGCCGGTCTTATTCTTGGCGTGGTTCAGTGCATACAAAATTCCGAGTTGAGACCGCAAATGGAACAGGCATTAGCCTTATCAGAACAAAATGGCTGGGACAAGCTCGTTGCTGCTATCCGCAAGATAATGGATGGCAGCAGGGACGAGAGCATACTCAATGGCCTGGATGATGAAGATACGGTTATTGCATCAGCCATCCTGCGCGGACTGCAGGACCCGAACACCTTGCCAAAACCCGAAGAAAAACCGGACGCCACCCTGGCAGCACCGATGCTGGCCGCGCTAATCAATGACGCAAGGCGCGGCGATCATAATGCAGTGATTATGCTAGGGGGCATGGCGGAGCAGATGTCCATGGCCGGTGGCGACATGGCCAACATCGGTGCGATTTTGAAAGACATGATCGACGGTGAACGCAATACGGATAAGCTATGCGACAGGGTAGGGCCACAGGGCGAGTCGTTGATTGTGCAGATACTGGCGGAGCTGGGCAAGCTGGAAGTTCATTAATGTTAACAAAACATTATTAGTCTACTGTTAATCAAACGCAGAGGTCGCAAAGACGCAGAGCGCGCAGAGGTTTTTTATTGATTCGTGGGAGCGACTTTAGTCGCGAACACGGGTTGATCGTGGTTAACTGCTTTTTTGCATTGATTGCAGTCACATTGTTTTATATTTTTATTATCGCGTTCGCGATAATAAATTTAATTTAACAAATTGCTGATGAGCTGGTAAGAGTAAAGTTTGATCAGCTAACAAACTAATGAACTTCGAGTTTTCCCAGTTCCGCCGGTAGCTACGCAATCAGATAGCACCCTGGCTAACACGGCTGCTACTAATCCAGATCCCAGCCACCGCCTTTTTCCTTGCAGAAGGTCCTGTTTACTGTCTTTAACCTGTTGCCGTTTTTGTATCCATCATAGAATATGGTGCGACAATCCACGGTAGCAAAATCTTCTTCCCTGGTAGATTCAGAAACAAGCTTGAACGTAGCAGAGAAACCGCTGCCTGGATTACTGATTTCCTTAGCCTCTCCCTTCGTGCCGTTATTCAATAAATAAAGCATAGCAGCTTTAATCAGATCAAGATCTTTTTCCGTAAGTTGCTTAATCTCCTCATCGCTCATACCCGTAATCGCTTTTCCTGCATCGCCAACAAGTGCAAATGGAGCGGTTACCAGCCCTTTGAAGAACCCCGTGACAGCACCGCTACTGGCTTCCTGCCCCGCTGTTCGCGCTTTATCAATCATCGCATCGGCCCTGTCCAGCATTGGCGGTATTGATTCTCTCGTGGTTTCAACTTCCTTTAAAAATTGGGGAATTAAAGGTCGAGTAGCCTTGATTTCTTTTGACATAACCACAACAGCATTCGAGGCCTTGTCGGCACTCTTGAGAACGGCGGGCATTTCCTTTCTTACAGCTTCGACTTCTTTCAGAATTGGTGGAATTTGCTGACGTGTTTGTTCAACTTCCTTGAGTATGGACGGCACCAGCTTCCTGGTTTCTTCGACTTCGTGCAATATGCCCGGGATTAGATCTCGAATCTCAACCACTTCGCTGATTATGGGCCCGACCTGCTCGCTGGTATGATCAACGCTGGTGAGTATATCCGGGATCTGTGTGCTGACACGAGACACTTCGTAGGCAAAGTATATCAACGCACCGGCAAGAGCGAACATCGCCAGCGATAACACATACGTAGCGAACAGCTGCGAACCGGTTTTTGAAGTATCTGCCATCAGTTGTCACATACGCCGCTGTATTAACTTTTGATCATAAATTCTTGAAAATTCGTTCATGCTGCCCCCTCTTGTTGACCTGTTTATTTGTACCACAACATGATGATTCATCACAGCAAAAGCAGTTCCGGAAAACCGGAATTTTGAAAACAATCAGGCGTAGATGCCGTGCTCGCGCGTTGCCAGGAAGCGGATTTCAGGCCATTTTTCCATGGTCATTTCGAGGTTCACCCGGGTTGGCGCAATATAGGCGAGATCGCTGGCGTGATCGAGTGCAAGGTTGGCGCTATGCCTGTTCTTGAATTTGGCAAGTTCCTTATCATTGTCACACTCCACCCAGCGCGCCGTGGTCACACTGACATTCTCGAAGCTGCAGTCAACCCCGTATTCGTCCTTGAGGCGGTGCTTGACCACTTCAAACTGCAATACACCTACGGCGCCCAGTATCAGGTCATTGTTATTCAGCGGCCTGTATAGCTGTGTTGCACCCTCTTCACACAATTGTATAAGCCCCTTCTGCAGCGCTTTCATTTTCAGCGGATCTCTCAGTTGCGCACGTCTGAATAATTCAGGCGCAAAGTTTGGTATACCGGTGAATGCCAGTTCCTCGCCCTGGGTAAATGTATCGCCGATACGCATGGTACCGTGATTATGCAAACCGATAATGTCACCGGTATAGGCCTGTTCCACGTGTTCGCGGTCCGATGCCATGAAAGTCAGCGCATCGGCCAGCTTGATGTCCTTGCCGATGCGCACGTGCCTGACTTTCATGCCCCTGTTATAAGTGCCTGAACAGATGCGCACAAACGCAATCCGGTCACGATGACCGGGATCCATGTTGGCCTGTATCTTGAATACAAAACCGGTAAATTTTTCTTCTTCAGGCATAACGGTTCGGCTTTGAGCTTCGCGCGAACGTGGTGCCGGTGCAAAATTATCCAGTGCATCCAGCAGCTCCTTAACGCCGAAGTTATTGATACCGGAGCCGAAAAATACCGGTGTCATTTCACCGCAATTATAAGCATCGATATCAAACTCATGACTGGCGCCCTTGACCAGCTCGATTTCCTCGCGCAGTTCTGCTGCTACTGTGCCAAGCATTGCATCGAGTTCAGGATTATCCAGACCCTTGATGATGTCACCCTGCTGCACCTTGCCTTCGTGGGTCGCGCTGAACAGATGCACGCTGTCTTCAACAAGATTGAATACGCCTTTGAACTGTTTACCCATGCCAATGGGCCAGGTGATCGGCGCGCACTGGATATTCAGAATATCTTCGATTTCATCCATCAAATCGATAGGATCACGCGCTTCGCGGTCCATTTTGTTCACAAAGGTAATAATTGGCGTGGTGCGCAAGCGACAGACATCCATCAGTTTGATGGTGCGCTCTTCAACACCCTTGGCGGCATCGATCACCATCAAGGCAGAGTCCACGGCCGTGAGGGTGCGATAGGTGTCTTCAGAAAAGTCGGCGTGTCCCGGAGTATCCAGCAAGTTGATGATACTGCCCTTATGAGGGAACTGCATCACCGAAGACGTCACCGATATACCGCGTTGTTTTTCCAGCTCCATCCAGTCGGATGTGGCATGTCTTGCCGCCTTACGCCCCTTCACTGTACCCGCCAGCTGGATAGCACCACCGTATAACAGCAACTTCTCAGTGAGCGTGGTTTTACCCGCATCAGGGTGTGAAATGATGGCGAAAGTCCGCCTGCGATTGACTTCTTCTAGGTATGACATGGGCGCCGCATTATACATGGTATTTAACGCAAAGACCGCAGAGACGCAGAGGGCGCAAAGTTTATCGACGTTTTTACGTAGGTTCACTTAAGCCGCGAATGTAATTAGTTCATATTTCTGATCATATTTTTCTTGTTGGCTGTCAGAATGTTTTCTTGAATAATTATCACGTGTAACTAAACATTGGTTTCGCTCCTGCTAGAGCGAGTTACTTTCTTTACTCGTATAAAGAAAGTAACCAAAGAAATACGCCCCGGTACGGTTTATAAACATAGGTAACACTTTAGTCCAAGGACATAGGTAACAGATTGAGTAATCTGTTGGCACCGACAAGAGGAGGTGCCTATGCCCTGGAAAGAGGTGAAACCAATGCAGCAAAAAGTCCTATTTATTGCCGACTACCTGCGCGAGGTATCGAGCATGTCCGAGCTGTGTGCAC
>Ga0316193_10002289_pt1 | contig 13392 bp, 11 predicted proteins | sample MerIslsedime2_MG_FD_207735 | JGI IMG/M metagenome (GOLD analysis project Ga0316193, IMG submission 207735) | Coastal sediment microbial communities from Maine, United States - Merrow Island sediment 2 | ecosystem: Environmental > Aquatic > Marine > Coastal > Sediment | place: USA: Maine...
TCGGGTGTACTGATCCATCACGACCATTACCCAGTGACTCTTGAGAAGAATTGACTCGCAGCGAAATAAATCAACGCTCCACAGGCTGTCCTTTGCATGGCCGATGGTAGTTAGCCAGGAAGGGCCCTGGTTGTTGGGATCTGGCTTGCAGTGATCTGCTAGAACACGCCGTACGGTGTCTTTATCAAGCTCCAAACCAAAGACCATGTTGATCTGCTGGGCAATGCGGGGACAGCCGAATCGTGGATTGCGCCGCTTCATCTCGACGATGGCATTGATGACTTCGGCCGATGGTCCCTTGGGTCCAGGTTTGCGCCCACCTCCTGGAGAATACAGCAGCCGATACTTTCGCTTCTTCAGTGCGTTGTGAAACCGCAGTAGCGTTGACGGTTTGATGATAATGGCTGACCTGACTATGCGCCGGGGATTCAAGAACAATGACCAGAATCCGAGTAGCGCGCGATCCTGTGTTGATAGATTGGGTGCTCTTTGTCTTGACTGGCTGTGGATGATCAGTTGCTGCTTCAGTATCAGGTTTTCAGCAATGACCATTCGACTGCCACCTGGCCGCAGTAGTTTAGCGAAGGTGGTGAGCAGTTGAAAAAGTAGGTAAATGACATCCTTCATGCTGCCTGAGAGTAATCTGTGTCGGCGAAAGCGACAAGGGCCAACTGTCTGATACTATTAGAGAATTATCAATTCGCCAGGGACAGGGCCGAACCGGATGTTTCTGTCACTTACATGACTTCAAGTAGTAATCACGTATTCTCGATACACGGGATATGTATGTTAGTACTGAATGATTGGAGCCTTCCCTACCCATGTATCGTCGGACAGCATTTGCATCATAGCGTGAGCGCAGTCGGCGAACGTAATCTTTGACATACCACTAAAAGCGTTAAAGCCCAAGCGGTACTCTTTTCTTTTGGGGCCGTTTTTCATTTGCAGTGGGCGAATTCCAAGCCAGCACAAATCTCTGTTCTGATCCAGCAGCGCCAGTTGATGCTCCTTGTCTGTATGTCGATGCTTGAGAAAAGTCTCGGAGTACCAGCGTACAAATCTTGCGCCAAAGGTGATGACATCGTCTTCCAGCAAATTACTACCACCACCGCACCAGACCAGCCTGGGAATATTGTTTTTTCTCATCGCCCTAAGGATGTGTCTAGTGACATCCGTACACAGATCCTGGGGCGAGGTTTTCTCATCTACGCCAATAGCAAATAATATTGCGTCGGTACCTTGCGGCATCGCAGTTATTACATCATCAAATGAAAGCGCATCACCTTCGATAATGGTAATCAGATCTTTGGCATTATCAGGCAGTTTATTTGGGCTGCGCACCAGAACGGTCACATCATGACCTGCATTCAGGCATTGTTGCAGACATTCCTGACCCAGGCTGCCGGTGGAACCCAAAAGAGTGATTTTCATATTGTCGATTTCCGCTAGTTATATGGAGTATAGCGCGGCGTGCCGGTGCGAACAGCTGAGGGGGTCGTCTGGGACCAGCGCTTGAACGATCTGCGAAAATTGGTGGCATCACTAAACCCAAGCAAGCTGGCTATTTCCGCAACTGGAAGATTTGTGCCATTGAGATATTCAAGGGCCAGTCGATAACGTACTTGATCCAGCAATTGCTGATAACGATTCCCTTCCTTCGCCAAATGACGTTGCAGCGTGCTTTCACTCATATGCAGTTGCACCGCCACTTTTGCGCTAGTAGGAAACTCTGAGCCGGCCTGTAAGAGAATTTGCTGTACTCGTTCGCTCACCATGCCCCCTTCACTGTCGCGCGATATCAGACGGTCACACTCCCGCCTGAATATATCGCGCGCTATAGGGTTCGAAGTGGAAATAGGCGAATCGAGGCTGGCGTTATCAAAAAACATGGCGCTGCGCACAGCGTTAAAACGCACCTGATCGCCGAAAATAATTTCATACTGAGTTAAGTCAGAAGGGGGCGAGTAGCCAAACCCCAGGTTTAGGACGGCCGTTTGCCGACCCAATAAAATACTGCCGCTGTTTACGATCGCGGCATAAAGTACTTCGGTGTAGAAGCGCTGCAGTGACTGCGGTAAGTGCGCCGCCCTTACCCACAACTCCAGTTTATCTTCCTGCTGCTGCAACTCAATGCCGATGCTGGGCAAAATGACTTGGTTGTAGCGCACCAAGAGTTTCAACGCATCGCCAATAGTCGCGCTGGTCATCAAGGCATATCCAAAGATTCCCTGGGAGGCGATACTGATTTGACTGCCAAATCTGAGCCCAAGTTGGCCGTCTTTTGACAACTCCAGTGCATTCGTACAAGCGATATCAAGCTGCCTGGCGGTCAGACTAAGTGGTTCCTGGGTATCGAGTTGCTGCGCACCGGTATTGCGCAGCAGTTGTGCTCGCGATATGCCGTCGGGCTCCAGCACTTTTAGCAATGTAGCGATGTAGTACGAGTGCATGACAGCCTCTTGATGGTATTTAACCCATAAGATGACCGTATTTAACTCTAAATACGGTGGTATTTAACCCTGCGGTTGATGGTATATAACCCCATGTAGGTGCTCCAGGTCAACTAGGATGTCACCTCGTTACTAACCTACACCACCGGAGCACCGTTATGTCTTCTGCCGCGCAAGCCGCCCATTACTCAAACCCGCCCTCTGCCAGTGAAGCTACCAGTCAGGCAACTACGCCGGCGAACGTGCAGATTAAGCCGCGCAATCGCTCACATGATATTGCACAGGCGCTGGAAGGCGAATGGTTGGATGACAACGCCTTCTTAACTGCAGTCTTCAATGGCATGTCGATCACCTTCCCAGCGGGTGAAAAGTTTTTCATCGACAGTGTCAGGCATTACGGTAATGACGTTACGGACCCAATCTTAAAGGAACACATTCGCGGGTTCTGTGGTCAGGAAGGCTTTCACCGTCGCGAGCATCAGCGCTACAACGAAGCGCTGTGTGCGACTCGTGGGTACGACCTCGAAAAGCTCGAGGGGAAGATGACGAAGCGATTGGCCTGGGCCCAGAAAAACCTTTCACCACTGCAAAACCTGGCTATCACAGTGGCAATCGAACACTTCACTGCCGTATTGGCCGAGCTATTATTGAGTTCCGATTCCGTTATGAACAAGGCCGACCCCGCAATGCGCGACCTGTGGCGCTGGCATGCCGCCGAAGAGATGGAACATAAGTCGGTTGCGTTCGATGTTTACCGCGCAGTCGGTGGTAGCGAATCGCTGCGCATTGCCGTCATGAAGCGTGCCTCTTTCTTTATCGGGCTGGAACTCATGCGGGCGCTTCTCTATATCCTGCGCAAAGACGGCCAACTGTTTAACGTGAAACTATGGCGCTCTGGAATCGTCGGATTGTTCGGTAAACAAGGTGCATTCAGCGGCGGCCTGTCACCTTATAAGGATTTTTACGCACAGGGTTTTCATCCATGGCAACAAGATACCCGGCAATTGCTGGTTGATTGGGCGGCCGAGGTGACTCCCCAAGCGGCTTAGCGCCAATGAGATATTGAAGATCTACTGCCTCAACTCAGTAGTCTGGAGTCCACACTCCCACCACCCGCTATGAGTCGGATGCTCTAACAGGAGTCTGGGCGAGAAGTTGTAGAAAGGTAACGAGATTTTCTGATGGAATGGGGCTGGGTAGCCCTCCGTGTCAGGCTGGTTGGCAGCAGGGTTTGTGGTGCGGCGATCCTGTGGAAAAGCAGTTCGAACACCGATGGGTGTGTTTCCGATTCAGCATGGCGATGCGCATCATTATTCCGCTTAGCGTGCCGAAGTCGATGATGTTATGCATCGTCCGAGCGTTGTGTGCGACCGAACTTGACATCGCCACACTAATATTTAATATTCGGCGACAGGCAATGATAGATAAAAATAGCTCATGACCGACTACCTGGTGCGCGCTTCTGCCCTGCAGGGCGTCAGACCCACCGTTGAACAGCTTGGCGGAGATGCCGATGCACTGCTGCGGAAAACGGGATTGACTGATGCCGAAAAGGATGCCGACTCCTGGATTTCCTACCGCAGCTTCTTGTTGCTGCTAGAGGAGGCCGCGCGGGTCACCGGCTGTCCGCACTTTGGCCTACGCCTTTCGCAGCAGCAGGACATCGGCATTCTGGGTGCAGTTGGCTTCGTTATGCAGCAGGCACCGGATTTGCGTACTGCGCTGAAGGAACTCGCCGCCCATTTCGCCCACCACAACCAGGGAGCGACCATCTCATTGCAAGTGGAAGATGCAACCGCACTCTGGCGCTTCTCCTGTAAGCTGCAGGGTTATGCCCCCTTGCGGCAACAGGCTGATCTCGTGGGTGGCCTCGCCGTTGATATGATGCGGCTGTTATGGAGACCCACGTGGGCACCCAACGCGGTCTACCTGCCGCACGCGGAGCCACAGGATATGCGGCCCTACAAAGCACGCTTCGCCTGCCCGATCTTTTTCAACTGGGATTCCATGGTAATGACCTTTGATCCGCAGATCCTGGACGCGCCGATAAGGGAGGCCAACCCGCAGCTGCACCAGGTACTGGATGATCATCTGCGCAACCTGAAACAGGATTACCGCGATGACTACCCGGCACAGATCAGGCACCTTATCAGGCAGGCATTGACCACAGGCGACTGCTCCATCGAAAAAGTGGCGGGTTTTCTGGCGATCAATAAGCGCACCCTGCAAAGGCAGCTGCAAGCGCACGATACCAGTTACAAGAGTCTGCTCGAGGAGGTGCGCTTTGACATTGCCAAGGGCTACTTGCGGGAATCCAGCGGCTCGCTGTCAGCCCTGGCCGATATGCTGTGTTATTCAGAATTGAGTGTCTTTTCCAATGCATTTCGCCAGCACCAGGGAATGTCCCCCAGGGAGTGGAAGAAACGGCAATCGCCGGGCTAGGGTTCCAGCTGGTCTTTAAGCTGTCTTAGTGCCCGACCGAAAATCCATTGCAACAACCAGGCAGTGATTTTACCGCTGCAGGGGATCCAGGCATCGAAACGGATGGCCCAACGAACCCTGGTAATACCATTATCATCGGTTACATAGACATCACCCTGATGCCTCCTGAAGGGGGCGCCGCTGCGCAGCTGATAAGCGTAGTGCCTCCCCTCCTGCCACGCTGTAATCTCTTCGATGATACGCATACCCGGTGCGGTTAACTCGCGAATACAACCGGTAGCATTCGGGTGGGGCTTACCCTCGCGCAGCAGCCTGCCTTTGAATGGGGACCAGTCGGCGACCGCCGCATGATCAGTTAGTTTGCGCCACACCTCGTCCGCAGGCGCGTAGATTGCAATCTCGTTTTCGACATAGGGTTCATGGGAATTGAAGCCGGAAATCGACCAGAACGCCTTGCGTGCGTTGAGCATCTCAATGCTAAAGCCGTGACGATCATTTACGTACATAACGCGAAACACGCCGATATCTTGCACCTCGCCATTGGGCAGCATGCCGTTATGCACGGCATGTGCAAAGGAGCGGTCATAGTCACCCCGTTCACGATAGCCCAGCGCAATATTCATGAAACCCTGATCTGCGATGGTGTAATTACCCGGCCATGGCTTTGGCGCCGGCGACTCGTACTCAACCAGCTCCAGCAGGAAGTTGTCACTGCACAATAACAGGCTTTTGTGCTTTGCACCCGGTAAGCCCCACAATGATTCGTCCTCAGGGCTATGCAGTTGAAAATCTTTTACCACTTGCAATCCCATGGCATCGACATAGGTCTGGCGCGCCGCCTCAAGACTGGGAACCGAGGTGCGCATGGTGCGCACTACCGCGGGCACCTCTGGTCGCAATACAGTCGCATTAGCGCCCTCAACCAAAGTCAACGGGTCACGCTCATAGATTTCTACCAGGTTGCCCTCGGGGTCGGCTATACAGGCACGTCGCAGCCCTGTCTCGCCAACCACCTCAGGCCCATCCCTGCCGGAAAAAGCACAGACATTGCGCAATACCTGGTCAAAGTCAGTTACAGCGATACCGACCATGTTGTAGCCGATATCACAAGGGCGCCAATCATCCGGCTTCAGCCGCGAACGCGGCGTCCAGAATTGGAAAAATTCCAGTTGAAAATAGTCCTGCTGGTCGATCAGCCAGCTGCACTTCTCCCAGGCACCGGGAATTCCCTGCACCGTGGATGTTGCAGGGGGGAAAAAAATCACCTTGCCCGACCTGACGAATCCAAATACGTTGGCATACCACTCCCGCAAGGCCGGAGCATTCAGGGCCGAAAAAGCTACCTGGCAAATATGTTTGGTATTCTCGTTGTTCATCACCGTCCACTCCGGCCCGCAAGGTGGCAGGCAGCCATTTTGCCCGCGCCGGATCGTTTCAAATTGCGCATCATTTGAACCTCCAGCGCAGTAATAACTCAGAACTACGGGCAAACAGCTCCGGGAAATGTCGGGCAATCCATGCCATCAGGTTCGCCCTGACACCGGGTACTATCACCGACTTGCCTCTGGCAATACTCCTGGCAATCTTTTGCGCAGCCACCGCCGGCTCCAAAGTGCCCACCAGGTCCTTTAAAAAGCGAGTCTGGGGCACAGGAGCCCGGGACTCTGCGGCGATCATGGGCGTGTTCACCTCGGGGGGGCATACAAGATGCGCGCTGACACCACTGCCAGCCAGTTCCTGGCGCAGTGCCTGCACCATTCCGGTGAGTGCAAATTTGGATGCTGAATAGGCACTGTAACCATACAGCCCGATCAAGCCCGCCATCGAAGACACAAAGGCGACTTGACCGCTGCCACGCTTCAACATATCTGGCAAAAGGGCCCTGGCCACCTCGCGACTACCACCCAGATTGATATTCACAATACTGTCGAACTCAGCGGCGGGCGTATTCAGGAAGGTGCCATTACCGGCCACACCGGCACAAAGTATCACCAGGTCGGGGGCGCCGTAGGATGCAGTCGCCTCGAGCAGCCGGGCTGGCAGACCGTCATAATCCATTATATCCAAGGAAAGCCCGGCGATGACCTGGTCAGCGTGTACAGCCAACCTGGAGCAAATCGCTACGGCCGAATCGAGTTTTACCTGGTCTCGCGCCAGCAACACGATATCAGCACCAGAACCCGCATAGACTTTAGCCAGGCCCAGGCCTATACCACTGGAGCCGCCAGTGATGTATACACATTGCCTGTTATTCATGGTCGGCTTGTTGCCGCTGCTTCATCTTTTGCCATATCACGCAGTTCGGAACGCACAATCCTGTCCACCAGGCCATTCATGATGAAATCAGGTAAATAACGGTTACAGAAGTAGGTTAATCTGGCTTTTCTGCCGGGGATAATGACGCTGCGGCCGGCATCCAGCCCTGCCATAATTTCGCTGATAGCCTGCTCCAGGGATAAGGAACCACCGATATCTTTAAGCCTGCGCGACACCGGGTGCATATTCTGCATCTCCTGTAACACCATGGGTGTATCGACTTCCGGTGGACAGATCAGGCAGACGTCGATGCCTTTCGGTTTATATTCCAGTCGCAATACCCGGCCCAACCCGATAACACCGAATTTTGATGCACAGTAACCTGCGTAGGAGTAGTTGGCTGCAAAACCTGCCATAGACGCGACCAGCGCCAGGCGTGAGCCTCTACTCATGGTTGGCAGCACTGCCGCGGCGAAGTTGCGCGAGCCAAACATATTTACCTGGATAACCTGCTCGAAATGCTCACGCGATAATTCTTCAAAAGATTGCGCCCTTTGTATACCGGCACAATTAATCGCCAGTTGGGGACTACCCAACGCCGCTACAGCCTGCACTACTGCGCTGTCTAGCGCGTCGAAGTCCGTGACACTGGCTTCGTATGCCAGGATTTTTTGTGCGGCGTGTTCTTTGTTCCTTTCCAACTCAGCCAGCACTTCTACCTTGACCACCAGGTCGAATATCGCCACATTCGCGCCACGTTTAACATACTGCAATGCCAGGGCGTGCCCCAGGCCACTCATGCCGCCAGTCAGAAAACATGTTTTCGGTCTACTGTTATCTGTCATATTACTCACCCGGTGTTATATAGACTTACGTCGTGAATTCACGCGACGCGCCATCGCAGCAGCTCAGGCGGCCGCCGGCGGGATGATCTCAACCAGTGCCTGGGCATCTACCTGGGCCGCTTCCAGCAGGCTTAAACCCTCAAATGCCTTAAGGAATGGCATATCCAGTTTGACGATGGTGCCATCCGGCAGGATGTTGTCGAGGTAGCGACCATCCTTGCCATCGAACACGATAAACAACTCAGCACCCTCGTCACTCCAGGGGGTATGATCGTTGCCTTCATCCTCCCAGGCGGTTTCACCGGATGAGAAGCTGCCTTCGTCGTAAGCCCAATGCCCGCTGATGGTGTAGGCAATGGCGCGACAGTGATGAATATGCCGGGGCATACGCGTGCCGGGATCGAACTTGATTTTTACCACCACCCGATCCATTTTCTCATCGGCCTTGAGTATCTTGACGTAGACACCCTCCGCACCAGGCAGGGGAATCGGCAGGTAGTCCTGCTCGCCATCTCGTATAATGCTCATTGACTCGTTGATCATGGTGTAGCCTCCTTTGCAGCTAAGCGAATGATGTATCCAATGCTGGTAATTCTAGCGTTTCTGATTGGACAGCCATTGCTATTGCGCGACACATAGTTGTAAAAAAACGACAGCACCGAGGCTGTCGCAAGAACCCGCGGGGGGATTGAAAAACCTCGCAACTTACTGCCGGTAGAGAACTTCCATGATCTGGTCCACCGTAAAACTCGCCGGGCGCTGGCGTGGCGGAAACGCCTGCAGGCTCTGCACCAGTTGCATCACGGCCACCTGACCCTGGGCACCTACCGGCGCAATTTTCTTATCCCACCAGTTGTTATACCCATTGGCATCGGTATCGGCCCGCTCCAGCGGGTCGCGTCGCAAGTTGAACAATTTGGGTATGCGCAGCGTTACGAAAGGCTCGCGCCATACGTCAAAGCGCTTTGCCCGCTGTTCTGCGAACACCAGTTTCCAGTCACCGATACGCGCGCCCAACAGCAGGCCATCGTCACTGAAGTAAAAAAACTCGCGCCGCGGGCCCTGATCACTCTGGCCGGTAAGAAAGGGGAGAAAGTTGTAACCATCCAGATGCACTTTGAAGCTCTTGTCGCCGGCACGGTGCCCTTTTTTCAATTTATCCTTGATATCACTGTCACCTACTGCCGCCATCAAAGTCGGGATCCAGTCCTGGTGTGACATCACCTCGTTACTAACACTGGAGGCCGCTATTTTCCCGGGCCAGCGTGCTAGTGCCGGCACTCGGAACCCGCCTTCCCAGTTGGTATTTTTTTCACCGCGGAAGGGTGTAATGCCCGCATCCGGCCACATGTTGAAGTGCGGGCCGTTGTCGGTGGAATAGAGGACAATAGTATTGTCAGCGATTTCCAGCTGGTCGAGTTTATCGAGCAGGGCGCCGACGTGATCGTCATGTTCCATCATGGCGTCATTGTAGAAACCCTGCCCGGAACGGCCTAACTGCGATTGCTTGACGTGGGTGTAATAGTGCATCCGCGTGGAATTGAACCAGACAAAAAAAGGTTTTTCCTGTTGGTGCGCCTTGTCGATGAATTTAAGTGCGCCTGCCAGAAATTCCTCGTCCACGGTTTCCATGCGTTTACGGGTCAAAGGCCCGCTGTCTTCAATCTCACCGTCTGCAGAGCTGCGAATAACGCCGCGAGGACCAAAGGCTTTGCTGAACTTTGGATCCTTGGGATAGTCGGGATCTTCGGGTTGCTCCTCAGCATTGAGGTGGTACAGGTTGCCCAGGAACTCATCGAAACCATGGTTAGTCGGCAGGAACTCGTCGCGATCGCCCAGGTGATTCTTGCCAAACTGACCGGTGACATAGCCATGTGGCTTGAGCAGCTCAGCCAGAGTTGGATCTTCTGGCTGGATACCCAGCGGCGCGCCCGGCACACCCACCTTGGTCAGACCGGTGCGCACCGGCATTTGCCCGGTGATGAACGCGGAGCGACCCGCCGTACAACTCTGTTCACCATAGTAGTCGGTGAATAACATGCCCTCGCGGGCGATGCGGTCAATGTTGTCGGTGCGATAACCCATCAGGCCGTGACTGTAATGGCTGATATTGAGGATACCGATGTCGTCTCCCCAGATTACCAGAATATTGGGTTTTTCTGCGGCCTGAACCCCTGCAGAGGTAACGAGCAACAGTAACGCAATGGTTTTAAGAGAACGTAGATAGCGCATTATTTCGCACCTCAGTTGTTGATCAGTTGGTCGGCGCAGGCCGACGTTAGTGGTCGGTAAATCAGCGCGTGCCTGGCGCCTCAAAAAAGCCCCCGCGAACAGGTCGACAGGGGCTGCTACTTGCAACAATGTAATGGCTAGAACCGGTACCGGGCCTGGATGGCCACCGAACGGGGGCGCTGCGGCACGCCGAAATAGCTGTTGCTGTTGGACAGGGGTACGTCATTTTTCCAGGCGTAGGTGGTCTCGTCAGACAGGTTTTTGCCTATTAACGCCACAGACCATTTGTCGTTCTCGCCGTTCAGGGCAATACGGGCGTTCCACAGGGTCGCGTCATCGTGCTTGGTGCTGGGGTCCAGGTCGAGCGCCGAGTAGTATTCGTCGCTGTAGTTCATATCGACGCTTGTCAGCAGTTCCAGGCCGTTATTGAACGGATAAATATAGGTCACGCTGAGGTTGCTGCTCCACTCGGGTGAGAACACCAGGTCTTCATCTTCCAGATCCTGTCCACCCTTTTCACCAGGAGCAATATTGCTGCCATCATCTCTCAGGCAACCCGGGTTATTGACCGGGTCTGCTTCCTGGGGAACGGTGCAGGTGGCATTCTTGAAATCATCATAGGTGGCGTCAAGGTAAGCGAGAGACCCGCCCAGGGTCAGGCGTTCAGTAAGCGCCCAGCGCCCATCCACTTCCACGCCTTGCGTGATCGCTTCCCCTGCATTACCTACCTGAAATACGTCTCCTACCAGGGAACTGGTTTGCAGATCATCAAACTCTGAGCGAAATACTGCAACATTCAATTCAGCAGCGCCATCCAGAAGTGACATTTTGGCGCCCAATTCGTAGGCCAGGACCGTCTCATCGGTTACCTCGAGGATGGAAGGGTCCGCGCCTGGTATGGTTTGTCCATTGGGTTCGCCAGTGAAAATGCCATCTGACAGGCGTATCACGTCACCCGCGCCTGAATAAGACTCATCAAAACCACCGCTCTTGAAGCCGGTGCTGACACTGGCATAGAGCATGGCATTGTCAGTGGCGTCCCACTGGGTATTGAAGGACCAGGTCCACTTGTCCTTGTCGCGGTCCAGTCCCTGCCAGTTGTGACTGCGCAGGTCGCTGATAATGGCGAGATCCCCAGGTCTGGCAAGCACGACCACGTTGGGAAGGCCAAGACTGGTGGCTCGAGTACCCACCTGACTGGTAAAACTCTTATCGAGTTCCTTTTTCTCATGGTTGAAGCGCAGGCCGCCGGTTACCCGGATCGTGTCTGTGAGATTATAGGTTAGCTGGGCAAAAGCGGCATAAGTGTCAGTGTCCTGGTCAAACTGGCTGGGCACCGGGGTGATATCCGGCAGGGCGACCAATGGCTGCACGACCAAAGGTCCGATCTGGGCAAAATCCGTGGCAAAGGTAAGACGTGCTACTTCAAGCTCCGCATGTTCGGCGTATGCGCCCACGATCCAGTCAACGGTTTCGCCGCCGGGGGACACTAGGCGAAGCTCCTGGCTCCACTGCTCAAATTTTTCGTCCTGCATACGATGCAACCCGGGTGTGATCGCATAATCGGAGTTGGTTTGCCTATCCAGGTCATACTTCGAATAGGCCGTTATCGAAGTAAAAGTGGCAAAATCAACATCCCAATTGACCGTCAGCGCCCCAACATCGGTGCGCACCGCAGAGTTGTCACTAATGTCGAAGCCCGCCTTATCCCGATCATCGATGATAGGAAATACATCCTGGCCCTCAAAATTCTGTGGTTGGTCGGACTGATACACCACCAGCGCCCGGTCGTCGGTCTGGAAGTCTCCGTATTCATATTTGGCGATCACTTCTATGCTATCGGTGGCGTCAAACAGGAGCGATGCCCTGCCATACCAGTTATCCGCATTGGGACCTTCGGCCCCGATTTCCTTGTTGTCCCACCAACCATCCATGCCGTCGTAACGCAGTGCCAGGCGGCCAGCGATTCTTTCGCTGATCTCACCGTTGAGCATCAGGTTATAGATTTGCTCACCGTGATCGTCCGAATACAGGGCATCCACCATGCCTTCATTTTCGAAGGAGGGTTTGGCGGTGGTGATGTTAATCGCACCCCCGATGGTGTTCTTGCCAAACAGGATACCTTGCGGACCCTTCAGGACCTCCACCCGCTCCAGGTCCATGGTCAATGGTACGGCCGCCAGGGCACCGCGCCCGGAATAGACGCCATCGATATACATGCCGACCGATTGCTCGAAACCGACATTGGTGCCTGAACCCACGCCGCGAATGTACAGGTTAGGCTGGGCCTGCCCCTGGTTGATATTAACGTTGGGAATATACAGAGTCAGCTCTTCCAGGTTGGTGATGCCCTGGTTTTCAATTTTTGCGCCGCTCATTGCCGCCACGGAAATCGGCACATCCTGCAGGCTCTCGGTGCGCTTCTGTGCGGTGACCACAACCTCTTCCAGCATTGGCTGGGAAAATGCCGCTAACGGTGCCAAGGCCATAGCCAGTGCCGTCACCTGAAACTGCGCGTGCTTGAAATATTTCATTATTGTTTTCCTCACTTTCATTATAGGTTTTGTTAAAGCCATGCGAGCGTGTCATTAAACACCAGGCGCCCAGCTAATACTTAATAATCTACGACAACAACTTATGAATTCGCGACAAGATCCGCCTCCAGGGCCTATCGCCGAATGAACGGCATACCCTCAGCAAGACGGATCTTTGGCTCATAGCCCAGCTGTCCCCGCCCGATAAACACTGCAGCGCCGGTAATAAATCGTTTCGATGGGAAATCCGGGATGTTATGGAGCATCCTTATTTTCCGGGATGTACCAGATTGGCGAGGTATACGCGCGCTCACGGGTGGTCATGGGTACCTCTTCGTCCATATCAATGCGGTAACGACGCGCATCGTAGGCAGTCCAGCGTGGTGTAGGAATCTCAATCACCCGCAGGTAATAAAAGGCGCCTTCCGCCGGGTCAAAATCCGGGTCGCGCCATACCGCTGACAATTGCGGGGCGCCGATGCCGTTGTCCCAGCTTGCCGCGGCCACGGTACTACCCACATCGGGAAGATCACCAGTGGCACTCAACTGACGCTCACCACTCCAGCTGATGTTATAGATTTTTTCGTGCAAGCCGCCCACGCTATCCAGCCACCCCTTGACCATCTGCACCCG
>Ga0316193_10002290_pt1 | contig 13391 bp, 14 predicted proteins | sample MerIslsedime2_MG_FD_207735 | JGI IMG/M metagenome (GOLD analysis project Ga0316193, IMG submission 207735) | Coastal sediment microbial communities from Maine, United States - Merrow Island sediment 2 | ecosystem: Environmental > Aquatic > Marine > Coastal > Sediment | place: USA: Maine...
ACCTGACATGCCCCCCCCCCGTTAATCCCCGTCCGGAACCTGATCCCCTGCAGGGATTTTTTCACCCGGCGCCCAGGTGTCAAAAAAGTTGGGTGTGATTTTTTCACCTACGTGAACCCGGTTGTTCACCCACACGATCCGGGTATGGCATTCCCAGACTCTTCTGCCTAGCTTACGCTGTCGTTTCTTCAGGGCCTTTTCGGCGGTTTCTCGGGTCTTGTGGAGTGAAATCACCTTCTTTTCGCGCTGGGCCGGATCGAATTCATCATAAATTAATGCGTACATATCGGTACCTCCTCTATCGTTGGATACCCCCTTGTTATCTAAAATTACTGCAAGCCTTATACCAAATGTATCATGCCGTATTAATTGATTCACGGCTCGCTTGAAGTGGTTATAACTCCCGCATGGACAAAGAGGCCTGCTTCTAGGTAATCGTCCGAAAAAACATCCAATATCAGCATATTAGTGGTTCTTCAAGCCTGTCTGCGTTTCCTTTTTAGGAGAGTTTTCTTCCGTTACAGTCTGAACGTGAATTTGTTAATATTGAAACTATGCGAAAGGAAATTTAGAAATTTTGCTATTTTTATCCACGAGACATATGAGGATATGAGTTTTGTAGTTTTTGAAAACGATAGCGCCATTCAAGGTGGTGGTGCCGGCATCCAGGCTGCACAGTTTTTAGCCTCGCAAGGAGTGGATGCCGTTATCACCGGCAATTGCGGGCCAAACGCCGTGCAGACCCTTTCGGCAGCAGGAATCGAATTGTTCGCCGGTCAGGCAGGAACTGTCAGGGAAGTTGTTGATAGATTTAAAAAGGGTAATCTCAGTCCGACGAGCGAGGCCACTGTAGGCAACCATTTCGGGATGAGTGACGGAGCCGGTGTCGTCCAGGCCCTTATAAAGCGCCGACTCCAGCTGGAAAACCTGGAACCCAAAGAAGCGCTCAAAAACGCACAGCCGGTTCCTTTTATTGTGAGCAAAAGCAAACCAATTATCCAGGTGCTAAAAACCATTCAACAGATTTCTTCCTCCGATAACCAGACCACCTACTTTTCCTCGTCATCCAGTCGTGCCAATATCCTCAGCAGTCCCAAAGGGGATTCGCGGAGCGATAACTTTTTGATCTCTTCCATATGCTTTTTATTATGCTCGAATTTCTTATTTAGTCTAGCCTCGTATGCCTCCTGAATGACCTCGACAAGTTTTTCAAAGTTATAGGGTTTTTCCAGGTATTTAAACGCGCCCAGTTTCGTGCATTCCACAGCCGAATTGATGGTGGCGTGGCCGGTCAGCATGATGATTTCAAGATACTTGTGCCTTTCTTTCAGTGCTTTCAATACCTGGGTGCCATCCATTCCGGGCATTTGAAAGTCCACTACTGCCACATCGAAAAAGCCTTTCTCAGCGGACGTGATGGCTTCCCCACCATTTGACACCGCAACGACATCAAAGTCATTTAGCGCCAGACGCTCGGAGACCGTCTTTAAAAATTCAGGCTCGTCATCAACCAGAAGGAGTTTTATTTTATTTTGACTGCTCATGGCGAATCCTCCAATTTGGGGTTTTGCAGATTATCTTCCCCCGGGAGACCAAATTTGAAATCTTTGTCCTTCCCTTCAATATTTTTCTCTCGAGTTGTGACAAATGCTTTGCCCTAAATCCAAAAGCTGTAACATCTCGCACGCGGTGAACGCCGTGCACTAGTATAATACCCGTTTAGACGCAGCGCCACCATTAATTGCCTATTCTAAGGGTAAATTGTGGACATTAAAGCTATCGACAACGGTAAAGCCTGCAAATCGCTGGGTATGGTTGCGCAATGATTTAAGTCGGTCTGTAAGGAGATGATTTTTTTTGTAACCATTCAACTACCCCTGTCTCATTACAGGCAAATCACAGAACGGACCGGAATAACTTGATTGGACTTTACAATTTTATACCGCTTTTCAAAAATAAGTTCTAAGATACTGAAGGCTGGTATAAGTGGTTGTAGAAATAAACGCTCAAACAACGGATCGTTTTTTAACAACCACTTTATACCGCTTTTCAAAAATAAGTTCTGAAATACGGAAGGCTGGTATAAGGAGTTGTAGCAAAAAAACGTTCGAATAACGGAACGTTTTTTTGATAATCGCTATATCGGGAGGTTAAATGGGACAACAGATTTCGAGAAGATCGTTTTTAAAAGGGGGCATGGCGGCGGCGGCAGGTGTGGCGGCCTCCAGCATTCCGGGAACAGAGGCCTTGGCGGCGCCTGATGAGAGCAAACAATTGGCAACGCTGATTGACATCAGCAAATGCATCGGTTGCGAAGCCTGCGTGGATGCCTGCTCGGAAGTCAATGCCGAAAAATATCCCAATCCTCAAAAACCATTTCCGAAAATGGTCCCCAACCGGGTGCCGGTGGAGGACTGGTCTGAAAAACAGGATGTAAATGACCGTTTAACCCCCTATAACTGGCTCTTTATCCAGCACGCTGAAGTTGAGATTAACGGCGCAGAAACTGAGTTGACGATCCCGCGGCGCTGTATGCATTGCGTTAACCCGCCCTGTGTCAAACTTTGCCCCTGGGGCGCGGCTAAACAGCTGGAAAACGGGATTTCAAGGATCGATTCTGACCTGTGCCTGGGTGGATCCAAATGCAAAAAGGTCTGCCCCTGGGACATCCCCCAGCGCCAGACCGGTACCGGACTTTATCTGGACCTTATGCCGTCCATGGCCGGCAACGGCGTGATGTACAAATGCGACCGGTGCTACGATAGAGTCGCAGACGGCGAGCTGCCGGCCTGCATCGAGGCCTGCCCGGAAGATGTCCAGACCATCGGCCCCCGGGAAGAAATCCTCAAAAAGGCCCGTGCCCTGGCCAAGGAAACCGGCGGCTATATCTACGGCGAAAAAGAAAACGGCGGCACCAACACCATTTATGTCTCGCCGGTTCCCTTCGAAGAACTCAACAAAGCCGTCGAAAAAGGCAAGGGCAAACCCCACCTGAAACCGGTGGAAGATACCATGGCCCGGGCCAATAACCTGGCGGCCGCCATGCTCATTGCCCCGGTGGCCGGTATCGCTGCCGCGGTCGGAAAATATATTAACCGGTCAAAAACAGTGAGCAAGGGAGCGTAACCAATGAATCAAAATTTAGCAAACACCAGAGTGATCGGCTTGCCTTCTCGCTGGATTTACCTGACGACAACTTTTTTTCTGGTGCTGTCCGGTTTTGGTCAGATGCCGATTTTCAAGCGCTACTATATTGCCGACATACCCGGGCTCGGCTGGCTGGCTAAGTTCTTTGTGACCCATTATATTCACTATCTGGGGGCCATTGTATTTCTGGCACTGACCGCCTTTATGATTGCAGACTATTTGATCTCCAAGCGCAATTCGAGGCACGTGACCGCCAGCGGGTATGTTCGTATTGCCCTGCTGACCGGCATTCTGATCAGTGGCGCTATGCTGGTGATCCGGAATCTGACGGGAACCAATTTTGCTCCCGAATTCATTATTTTCCTGGATCTCATTCATCTGGGGCTTGTGATGGTGTTTCTGTTTGTCAGCCTTTACTGCCTGATCTTTAAAAAACATTGGACAACTGAACGATAAGTGCGTATTTAAATACGAGGAGAAAGCCAATGAGAGACATATTAATCGTTATGGCAATCGTGGTCGCATGGTTTGTGCTTCAGAAATACGTATTGCCGAAGCTCGGAATCCCTACCTGACTGGCAGACTCTTGTCAGGTGACAAGCAGTGATGACAACACAAAAGCAAAAGAATCAGAACCGCAAAATAATCAAAGACAATGATTTTGATCTGATACAGGCGATCAACTCAGGCCAGACTGAAAAATTTCACGACCTTGTCAAAAGGTATGAACAGAAGCTTTATAACTTCAGTCTGCGGATGTGTCGGAATCCCAGCGATGCAGAGGATATGGTTCAAGACACATTCTTAAATGTTTTAAAATACTTAAAAAATTTTAGATACGAAACCAAATTTAAAAACTGGCTCTACAAAGTTGCCGCCAGCACCTGTATCAAAAAAAGGCGCAAATCCAAATTTGCCCCGGACAAAGAACTGTCTTTAGATGAATTTTTGCCCAATGATGAAGCCGAGAAACCGGAGCATGTCCCGGAGTGGGCATTGCTGCCCCTGGACAAGCTGTTGAATGAAGAGCTTTCCAGCGTTATTAACAAGACCATCATATCGATTCCGAAAAAGTATCGCGTGGTTATCGTGTTGCGGGATATTGAGGGATTCAGCACCGCCGAAACCGCTCAGATTCTGAATCTGTCGCCAGCCAACGTGAAAGTGAGACTCCACCGGGCACGGCTTTACCTGAGAGATAAATTGAAAGGATATTTTGAAAATGACCGGTGACGACCATGACCATGAACATTGTCGGGAGATGTTTGAGAAACTATCTGAATATATCGATGGTGAACTGGATCATGCGACCTGTGCTGAAATTGAAAAACACGCCAATGATTGTGTTGCCTGCTTCGCCTGCATGCAAACCCTGAAAAGAACCGTGGCCCTCTGCAAAAATGTAAAAGAGCAGCCGATCCCCCATGAATTTTCAAAAAAATTAAAAGAAATCATCCAAAATTTACCAAAAACTACTTCCCCTTAACCAACTAAGCGACTGGCAGTTTTTGACCGATTTTAAAATCGACAGCATACCATAATTTTAGGCATTTTAAATTTTAGGCAATTTAGGCATTTTTATTTATGCCCTCCCCCATCCCGTTTAATAAATACCACGCCCTCGGCAATGACTACATTGTTTTAACGCCCGATGAATTCGGTGAAGAAGAATTGACCGCCGATATCATTCGATTGATATGCCACCGCAATTACGGCATTGGATCCGACGGCATACTTTACGGTCCCTTTGATGATCCGGAGTGTGATTTTGCGTTACGAATTTATAATCCGGACGGCAGCGAAGCCGAAAAAAGCGGTAACGGGTTGCGCATCTTTACCCGTTACCTCTGGGACCAGGGGGCATTAGACAGCCGTATGGTCAGTATCAAGACGGCCGGCGGTCCGGTCAAAGCGCAGATTAGCCAACAGGGTAAAATTATCACCGTGGATATGGGGCAGGTAAGCTTTGACAGCTGCAAAATACCAGTCACCGGCGCTGCTCGCGAAGTTATCAACGAAACCATCGACCTCAATGGGCAAATACTTGAATATTGTGCGGCCACCATCGGCAACCCGCACTGTGTTGTTTTACGACCGGAGGTATCCGCCGATGAGGCCCGAAAATGGGGACCCTTGATTGAAACCGACCCGCGCTTTCCCAACCGCACCAATGTTCAATTCATGCAGATCCTGGATCGGTCAAACATCCGCATCGAAATCTGGGAACGCGGTGCCGGATATACCCTGGCTTCCGGCAGCAGCAGCAGTGCAGCGGCGGCTGTCGCCCACCGCCTGGGGCTGTGCGATCAAAAAATCACCGTTTACATGCCCGGCGGCAAGATTGAAATTGAGATTGGACCTGACTTTGCGATTTCCATGACCGGGGGCGTTACCCGGGTGGCCACCGGAACCATTGATCCGGAGATGTTTTCAGAATTGAATAGAGCAAGGGAAGAGTAGGGTGCGGTTGCTACAAAAGATAGGAACTCCCCCAAAATGGAATATTGGAATACTGGAAGAATGGAACAGTGGGTTTCGGCATAGAGGGATGATGGGATAAGGGCAAAGTTCGTTTTGAAAAGGATTTAAAAATAGACAATTTCCTTTTTAGAACCCAACATTCGAGCATTCCACCATTCCATTATTCCAATACTGAAGATAGAGAGCTTGGATTTCAAAAAAAGTTGAGATTCTCCAAAATTTATAGGAATGCGAGTTGCAGTCACTCGTAAAGTTCTACCGATATCTTAGCCGCTTCACTTTTCCTGAGGGAAAGATGATACCCTCTGGCTTTGACGTCGATGTGATCATCCCGGGAGTTAGGTCCCTCTACTTCGATAATGCTTCCCGAAGAAATCCCCAGACCGGATAACCGATTGTCAATTTCACTGTGTTGCTGGATATTGAGGATCTTGCCCCTTTGTCCGGGATCCATTTCTTCTAAAAGCACCGTCTCTTTTGGTGAAGTTCGAATAAGATCTTTTCTCTTTTCTAAATCCTCGAGACACAATGAAATAGAGCCGGCGCAACGAATTGAGGTGTCTCCTTTTTCGCAATGCCGCCGAAATCCCTTGATCCATTCCTGGCCGCCCCGGGGGCAAATCTCTACAAAGTCCACAAAATTGATAATGCGGTTCAGTATTTTATCGGAGATGGCATGTTCGATTTTACAGGAGGCTTCTTCGGCTTCATCTTCCTCCAGCAAGAGGATCTTTATGAAAAAGTCCTTCAGGGTCTCATGCCGGCGCACAACATCTTCGGCTAATATTTTACCCTGATCGGTCAGGGTAATGATGTCGTAAGGCGCATAGTTCACAAAACCTTTTTCCGAGAGCGACCGCAGTGCGCCCGTTACCGAGGATTTATTGACCTTCAGCCGATCGGCAATGTCCTTGGCCCTGGCGGCCTGCTTTTCAGATGAAATGTGAAATATAGCCTCCAGATAATCTTCCATATTTGAACTGAGCGCTGCTCGAGGTGCCATGGTTATCTATCCTATAGTTTCTTTTTAGCTTCAGGCAAATCACACGTAGACGCGTCTGTCGGGCAGGAAGTGCACCCACAGCTGCACTGGTCCTTTTTTGTGTATTTTCTATAATAGCTGCGACCGATGAAGAAGGCCGCCAGCCCGACGATGAAAATGACAAGGAGATTTTCCATTTTTCCCCACCGAAATACTTTTATTGGATCGACAGAATGCCCAATTTAGTCTCTTGATTGTAATTTCTTGGCTTTTTTTGGAAAATACTTGTTTCACCACGAAGGGCACGAAGTTTACGAAGAAAACAGAAAACCTTGTATTCTCTTTTTATCTTTGTGTCCTTCGTGTCCGTGGTGGTTTGATTTCTTTTAGTTATACAATTTCCAAGATGCCAAATAGATCAATTGGTCAAAATTCCCAATGCCGATCCGGTTTGAAAAATTAGAACGGCCAGGCCAAAAGCTAACAGGGTGTTAAAAATAACAGCAAAAGCGCCCCATTTCCAGGATCCGGATTCTTTGGTAATACAGACGACCGAAACAAAGCAGGGGGCATAAAACATGGTAAACACGATCAGACCCAGGGCCATCAGCGGCGACCAGCCGGGGTCTCTGGCCAACTTTTCAGAAAGCGAACCGCTCTCTTCCGGATCAACTTCTCCCAAAGAATAAGCTGTGCCGAGGGTTGATACCATTACTTCTTTGGCAGCGAATCCTCCGAGCAGGGCGATATTGGTACGCCAATCGAATCCGGCCCACTGCGATACGGATTCCAGAGCCGTTCCAATGCGGCCGGCCACCGAATATCTCAAACCTGCTTCTGCCTCAGCGGAATTTATAATCTGCAGTTGTTTTTTTAGATTCAGGACTGGCCCTGAAAGGTCGGCTCCTTCATCAGTGGCTGCCAATTCTCTACTTACGGATGCCGGAACAGATTCCAGCAATGACTGACGCCTGGATTCAAACTCATCCACCCTTGATTCCGGCAACATGGGAAAAGTCATCATGGTCCACAGAATGATCGAAAATCCCAGGATGACCGTCCCGGCCTTTTTGATATACTGCCAGGTTCTCTCCCAGGTATGAATCGCCAATCCTTTAAAGGTCGGCATCCGATAGGGTGGCAGTTCCATCACAAAGGGAGTGGCTTCGCCTTTGATGATGGTAACCCGCAGAAGCTTGGCGACCAGCAGGGCGCCGGCCCAGGCGCCCAGTGTAATGGCGAACATGATCGCCGCCTCATGCTTTGCAAAAAAGGCAGCGATCAAAAGGGCAAACACCGGCAGTTTGGCCCCGCAATTCATAAAGGGCACGGTCAGCAGGGTTGCCAGACGCTCCCGCGGCGATTTCAGCGTCCGGGTGGCCATCACTCCCGGAACTGCGCAGCCCCCGGCAATACCGCCGGAGACAATAAATGCCATGACCGAACTGCCGTGCAGGCCGAATATGCGAAAAACCCTGTCCAGCATAAAGGCGACCCGGGCCAGATACCCGGAATCCTCGAGAAAGGCAATCCCGAAAAACATGAACATGATCAAAGGCACAAAACCCAGCACACCGCCAACGCCGTCGATTATGCCGGAGACAATCAGGGATCGGAGCAAACCATCGGGCAATAGGGTATAAAGGCCATGACTGATCCAGCCAAAAATGCTTTCCAACCAACCCACCGGAACTTCGCTGTAAGTGAAAACCACATGAAACAACCCCGCGAGGACGGCCAGCATAATGAGGGGACCCAGAAAACGGTTGGTTAAGACTTTATCAATTTTATCTGACGAATAAAGCCGGTTTTGATCATATTTTTGATAGATGACCCCCTGTTTAAGGATGGACTTGATATAGCCATAGCGCTGGTCCGCGATCATGGCTTCCGGATAGGTATCCAGTGTATTTAATAGATGACTCGATACTTTTTTGACCGTTTCCTCGAGTCTGGCAGCCAGATCGGGGTTAATTTCTTTACCCTGGCTTAAAATCTGTTCATCCTTTTCCATGAACTTAAGCGCAACCCAGCGTGCCGGATAGGTATCGGTCAGAAAGCGGTTGGTTTCGATCTCCTTTTCCATGTCGATCATGGCAATATCAACATCATCGCCATAGGATATTTTAAGGGCGCCAAATTGCCTTTTTTCCTTCATAATGTGGGCGGCGCTTTCCATCAACTCATTTTTACCTTGGCCGATCCGGGCAATGGTGGGTACCACCGGCACTCCTAAAAGGGCGGACAATTTTTCGGCATTGACCTCGATTCCGCGCTTTTTGGCGACATCTATCATGTTTAGGGCAATGCATACCGGAATGCCCATCTCGAGAAACTGCACAGCGAGATACAGGTTGCGCTCCAGGTTCGATGAATCCACAATGTTGATCACCACTTCGGGTTTTTCGTTGACCAGATAATCTCTGGCGACCACTTCCTCCAATGAATAGGCCGTGAGCGAATAGGTCCCGGGCAAATCAACAATGTGCAATGTGAAATCTTTATGTTTATAGGTTCCCTCTTTTTTTTCGACCGTCACACCCGGATAATTACCAACATGCTGGCGTGCACCGGTTAGGGCATTGAAAAGGGTCGTTTTGCCGGAGTTTGGATTGCCGGCCAGAGCAACCGTTGCTTGCATTATACTTCAACCTCCACCTCAATAAAATCCGCTTCATTATTTCTCAGGGTAAGGGTGGCGCCTCGAATTCTCAAGGCCACCGGATCATATAAGGGTGCCCGCCCCTGGATTTTGATTTCGGTTCCCGGAACCAGACCCATTTCCCGGAGCCGCCGTCCAAGATCACCGGCTACCTTCACTGCCGCAATCGTTCCCGCTTGATTATCAGTCATCTGACGTATGTTGATCCGCATTATGAAAAACACCTCCTGGACACATATAGCGGTTGTCAAAAAAACGTTCCGTTATTCGAACGTTTTTTTGCTACAACCACTTATACCAGCCTTCCGTATTTCGGAACTTATTTTTGAAAAGCGGTATAAAAATTATCGTAATCGAAGAATGTTAGGTATAACAAACTTTATACGGTGTCAATAAAATAATTTACTATGTGCAACTTTTTCTGAAAGGGTTAATATAAGTAGAAAATATTAAAATTCAAGCAGGTTAGGTAAAGAATATACCTTAATTAGCCCGATTTGGCTTTCTAATGCGGAGTTGCTGAGCCGGATCAGATCTGGGGTATGAACAAACAAGGAGGAAGCCATCAATCAACGTGACTTCCTCCTATAAGTAATTTATTAAATTTGGGGCACCTAAACGCCCTGCTTTAGGCCTTTGCTTTGGCCGCTTTGGTCTTAACCTCCCAATCTCCAACCGTATCCACATCTTCCACCTCTTCCCAACCGCTGATCATGGCCCGGGTGTGGGCAAAGATGGTACGACCTGTGGTGATCATATATATGTGGACGATCACAAAGGAAAGGATGGCAAAGGCGCCGGCCAGATGAATCATGGCCACCACCTCCAAAGACAGGCCGGAAAGACCCCATGCCGGCCAGGAGTTATACCCCCAGTAAAACAATCCGGTGACCATCTGAACCGGCAGCAGGATGGCGGCCAGAATTAAATAAGTGATTCTTTGCAAAGGATTGTGTTTGGCGTCTTGGCGCTTGGGCACCGGGTGAGCTTCGCCCCGGAAAATCCCGTACATGTAGTAACGAACCACCGCCAACATCTTTTTGGTGGTGGGAACATACTGCCGCCATTCCCCGGTGGTAATGACCCAGAATACGAAAAACAGGAAAGCGATCAACCAGGTGTTGCCGACAAAATTGTGGACTTTGACCGCGGTCTGGAAACCAAAAAGGCTGTATAGGCCTTTGACTTCAAAACCGGTGATCAGAAGCAGCATGATCAGCACGGTTTGCAGCCAGTGCCAAAAGCGCTCGTATCGTGCATAAAGATAAATATTTTTTAAATTATTATGACCTGCCATGGAATTAATTCTCCTTTCGTGCGTTTCCATTGGTAAACATTCTGCCTTCTATCAGCAATAAGTGTACCAATGGCATGGTTGAGAACTAACTGACGCCACTGAACATACCGCTAAACGCTTAACCTGCCACGACACTCTATATATTGTATATTATATTAAGCACATACCAATAGATAGGTGATTATCTATTGGTGTATTTGAAGAAAAAAAAGGAAAACCTGGTATAATATTATCTGATTTGGGCCTTGAATTTGTTAATAGTTAATGTTAAGTTAACACCGATCAAGTTAACATTGTTAACAGTTAACGGTCATGAACGATTGGCTTAAAGCACCTAGAATCCGATGATCGTGATGGAATTCACAAGTCTTTGAAAATAGCGGCTTTGGGGAAATAACTGGCAGCTCAGCTGCTCGGTCTCGGGAGCCAATTAGCCTGGGAATTCATCAACGATCTTAACATTGCATGGAATTTGCACACAGGGAGTGTATGCTGATGGAAATTGCGAAATACTGGAAAACTATTGTAGATACCCTGCAGGATGGCCTGATGGTCCTCGACCCCTCGGGAAATATCCTGGCAGTCAATCCGGCGGCCGAAAAACTGACCGGCTATTCGGCTGAAGAACTGGTGGGCAACAATTGCCGAACACTGAATTGCACCGGCTGCGATGTGTTCGGGAAGGGACCGGGCAAACAATGGTGCCAGCTGTTTGTCTCCGGTGAGGTCCATGCCAAGAAATGTTTGATCTCCGACAAACAGAGACGGGCTGTGCCCGTGGTCAAAAATGCATCCGTACTTAAAAATTCTGAAGGAAAAATACTGGGCGCCGTGGAAACATTTACGGATATAACTCAAATTGTGCGCCAGCAACAGGAAATTGCGACCCTTCGCAAAAGCTGCCATCTGGAGGAGGGGCACCACGGGCTTCTGGGTGAGTCACAGCCCATGCAATATCTGTTTGAACTCATCGAAAATGTATCAATGACAGATGCCCCGGTATTCATCCACGGGCAAAGCGGCACCGGAAAAGAACTGGTCGCCAGGGCCATTCACGAAGAAAGCCCCCGTAATAAAAATCCCTTTATCAAAGTCAACTGTGCCGCTTTAAACGAAAACCTGCTGGAAAGTGAGCTTTTCGGCCACGAAAAAGGCGCTTACACGGGTGCCGACCGCACCCGAATCGGTCGTTTCGAAGCGGCCCATGAGGGCACGATATTTTTAGATGAAATCGGCGACATCCCTCTGTCGACCCAGGTAAAGCTTCTGCGGGTGCTGGAAGAAAAAGAAATCGAACGGGTGGGTGATCACAAGCCGATCCCGGTTGATGTGAGGATCATTTCCGCCTCCAATAGAGATTTAGAAGCCATGATCGGCGAGGGACTGTTTCGCGAAGATCTTTTTTTCCGCATCAATGTTTTTCCGCTGAAGTGTCCGTCCCTGGCAGAGCGCCTCGAGGACATTTCTCCGATCGTTCAACATTTTATTGAGCAGAATAGAAGTAAAGGCGGTAAGAAAATTCTGGGCCTCACCCCTGAGGCTATGGAAGCCCTGTTGGCCCATCCCTGGCCGGGCAATGTTCGTGAATTGCGCAATGCCATCGAGTATGCGTTCGTGCTGTGTTCCGGCGATTGGATTGGAAAACAACATCTGCCCCCCAAAATCGCCACGGTTGGCAAACGATCGTCTGCCAATCACGCCATAAGCTCAATATCATGGCAGGAAGAACGGACCAACCTGATCCAAACTTTGCGTCGCGTCGGCGGCAACCAATCCGAAGCCGCCCGCATTCTGGGTGTCAGTCGGGTGACCATTTGGAAGCGAATCAAAAAGTACGGGATTGATCTTAATTCGAATTTGGGAGGGAAAGTAAGCCTGGCTTAATTCGATTTATACCGCTTTTCATAAAAACATTTCGGCTGGTATAAGTGGTTGTAAGAAAAACCGTTTGAATAAAGGAACGTTTTTTTGACAACCACTATAAAGCGTATGGGCAGCTGCAAATTGTCAGCGATCAGAATCATGTTTAAATTGCATTGATAACGGATTGGCCCAACATCTTGTCGAATTTTACGTGGATTGAATAATCTTCAAACGGAAAAGGATAAACCCCTACAATAATCCCGCTTTGATCGATCATTTGGCCGGGCATGCTTTTGGAAGTGTTAAAGGCGATGGATACTCTGCGGCCCAATAGTAAGCGCGCTGTTTCCTCTTTTGATATTCTGATCTCAAATGATAGTCCGCCGACGGATATATCGGAAAGTTGGCCTTTGAAAGATTTACCGATGGGCTCCCCAGAGCTATTGAGCAATTGAATTTGTCCTTTGCCGGAAAGTTTGACCCGCTTTAAGGCCCGCCGGTCCATTTTTTTTGATTTTAATAACGCTGTGGCACTTGGAAAGCCCGCACAAAAATCAGATAATTTTTGTTCCAGGGTTGGAATCTCCTTTTTCCATTTCAGCAGGGACTCTTTGGTAATATATTTCAAATTTACGTTGCTCAACGAGATTAATGATGTTGTGCATACCGTATTGGAAAAAAAGTTTTCCTGACCTGCAAGCTGGCCAGGGCCCAACGTATAGAGCAGGACATCACCGGCTTTTTCCTGGTAAATCATTTTTAATTGGCCCTGGTTTATGAGATAAAGATTTGTGTTTAATTTTCCCTGTGAAAAAACCGTCTTGTTAACCTCCAGTATCGAATCTTGCATCGAATAGAAAAACTCATTTTTTTCTTCGGTATCAAGCATATCATAAAGCTTGGACCAAATCTGCATATGGATCGGATCCAGCGATTGGCTTTTCCCCTCCTCAATAATT
>Ga0316193_10002294_pt1 | contig 13385 bp, 1 predicted proteins | sample MerIslsedime2_MG_FD_207735 | JGI IMG/M metagenome (GOLD analysis project Ga0316193, IMG submission 207735) | Coastal sediment microbial communities from Maine, United States - Merrow Island sediment 2 | ecosystem: Environmental > Aquatic > Marine > Coastal > Sediment | place: USA: Maine...
TCTCCCGCGTAGAGAGTTCTATCGGCAGTGATTTCAACGGTGAAGAAGCGCCATTGAGTAGCGGCCCGGGTCCATCACGTACCGATGAAGAGATCCAGATCGTCTTCGATCGTTATAAATCTGCGCTCTACCGCATATATAACCGTGAATTACGTAAAAATCCGACCTTGCAGGGCAAGATGGTATTGCGTTTGACCATAGAGCCCGATGGTAAAGTATCGGCATGCTCGGTTGATTCCAGTGATATGGACTCAGCAGAGCTGGATAAGAAGATTGCAGATAGAGTGAAGAAATTCAATTTTGGTGTCAAAGAAGGTGTGCCAGCAATTACTATTCTTTATCCAATCGATTTCTTGCCGGCTACCTAGATTACTTTTCGATTCTTTTAATTTGTGTCATCCGTTTAGTTATCTGAAGTCATAATTCTGAAAAAAAGATGTCATTTTTCCGACATTTACAATGATAAATTAATCTTAGTTACTATACTCAATAACATGTTTCATGTGCAGGATCCTATTAAGGGCAGGCTCCATGTTTTTTATGCCATGAGACAGTCTAAATGCGATCAAATAATTAACAATAATAATTAAAACTTAGCTGTAATCAGTTGGTATTAGCAATTGTTTGATCTCGCAAAACTAATTAGTTGTATGGTTCTGTGCGCAAATTATTTATTTGCGATCAATGCATCACTGTGTCTGCGCGTTAACAGGTTAAGACAGAATTTTTTGCCGGCATCGCTGGGTCGTTTAACCTGCAAGACCATGACGTCACTAGCGGATGAAGATCCTGACCCTTGCAGTATTACTTTACCGAATAATACTCAGCATGCCGTTCATGACCGCTATAGTGGTGATCGGTTTGAGGTAAAGAGAAGCCGCTCCAGGTTTGTTTCTTCCCTGATGCTGTTCTGCGCCCTGATGTTTGGCCTGAGTTCTGTGGCTCAGGCGGGTGAGTTTTGCTCGATATTTCCCGATCCGGGTAGTCCAGGCGATGGTCTTATCGATGGTAGTGATCCCGCCACAGTACAGTTCTTCATCGATAATAATGTTACCCAGATAACTGTCGATACCAACTGTACTTTCCGTAACTGGGATCCGCTTAATGTCACCATCAACTTCCAGACTCCTGGTACCGGGGCCAAGCCGGTCTATCTGATCGTATTCGATAATGTTAACTATACCGGTAACATGGCCTGTGCCAATATCGATCACAAGATCTGGATGGTCAATGGTTCAAGCAGCGACTTCAGCAGCAAGTGTCAGGACCTGTTCATACCGGTAGAGGCCATCAATAAACAGGTTCCAGCGGGCATGACCACGGTGGGTATCGGCGAGCCCTTCACCTACACACTGACAATCCCCGTTCTTTATGATCCATTGACAGGTACTTACATAGATACTACGGGAACTGATGTTCCTATCGGCAACGTCAGGGTTACGGATGATCTCAATGCCATCGGGGCAGATCTGACGCTGTTGGGAACACCAACGGTTACATGGGCGCCTGGCAGTAGCGGCAGTGGGGCGGTACCGCATACCTTCACCAATGTGGGTGGGGTACTCAATTTTGATATTACACCTGGAGGCACAATCCCCGCGGGTGACCAGCTCCAGATTCAGATGACCCTGGTGCCTGACTCCACTAATGTCATCGGTACCCAGTTCTTCAATACCGCCAGCTGGAACTTCAGCCGTTCCATTCTCCTCGATCCAGACGGTGATGGCGTATTTGAACTCGTGTTATTCGATCCTCTGCCGGGTGAGAACGGTGTATCGGAGATACTGACCATCGGTGCCCCCGATCTGGTTGTGATCAAGAATAGTCTGGATACCGCCTTGAGCCCCGGTGCGACCGGCAATTTCACTATCGACGTGCAGAACAACGGTAACACCGACGCGTGGAATGCAACCATCGTCGATCAGCTGCCGAATAGCGCGACTGCGACGATGTGTACATTCGATCCAAGTGCAACGGTGGTTGCACAGGTTTTTGAAGCGGACGGCACAACACCGGCCTCAGCAGTATTAACACCGGGCGTCGATTATTCACTGAGCTTTGATAATTCAGCCGCAGTTCCCGCGCCCTGTACCCTGAACCTGACCATGCTCAGCGCCAATACAGTGATTGAGCCTGGCCAGCGACTTATCATTAACTATCAGGCTCAGCTCGCCATAGGCGCGTCCGTGAATGGCCAGGTGTTGACCAACTACGCCGGCGCCACCGAATGGTTCAGCGCCGATAGCAGTAATCCGCGTACCACGTTCACCAGAACGATCACAGATGGTACGCCAGCGGATGACACTGACCACGAGGACAGTTTTGATGTCACCGTCGGACTCGCCGGTTACTACTTCCAGAAAACTGTCAGCAATATCGATAGCGGAGCCAACCCGGCGACGACTGCACAGGCGGGTGACACCCTGCGCTATCGGCTGCGTGTGTTCAACGTCAACCAGACCATCAACGGTGTCTCCATCACTGACCAGCTGGATATGGCTAGCTTCGATCCGGCTATTTCGCTGGTGTCGAATCCAGCGGGCGCTACGGTGAATTTCAATGCGGGTTCCGGTCTGCTCACCATCGATGGCGGTGTCGGTAGCCTGGATGTGGCCCAGGGAACCGAACTGGTTTTCGAATTCGACATTCAGACTTTAGCTACCTTGAACAATGGTGACCTGGTCTCAAACCAGGCCTTCCTCGACACGACAAGTGGAAAGAGTACATTCAGTGACGACCCGTTCGTTAATGGTGTCGATGATCCTGATGTCAATCCACCGGATCCCGATGCCACTGTCGTGACCATCCAGCAACCCGGCTCATTGTCTAAAACAGATGGTCCGGCCAGCGCAGTCATCGGCGATACCTTCACATACACTATTACAGTACCGGAAACTCCGGTCGCGACGCCGTTGTACGATGTGCGCATACTCGACACGCTGGGTGTCGACAGTACCGGTACGACGACTGTAGCAGACGTAAGCTATATCAGCGCGACAGGTTCGGGCGGTACCTGGACACTCACCAATTCAGGTACGGCGTCGGTGCCTGTCATCGAGGATCTGGGTTCGGGTATCGATATCCCTGCCGGTGGACAGGCTGTTATTACAATGACGGTCAGGCTAGACAATACCTTGACCAACCAGGCTGGCGTTCAGTTTTATAACACCGCCACTTACACCTACAACCGCACAAACGGTGTTAACGCGTCGCAGGTCGCTGGCAGCGGTGTCACGACCGCCAGTGCTACCACCATATTCGAACCCGGTATAACCACGTTAACCAAGGTCGCCGACAACACCACGCCTACAGCCGGGGATGTCATCCATTACACCGTCACCATGCAGGCGCAGTCAGGTGCCAATGTATCGGATGTGTTTGATGTCGTGCTCACCGATAGTCTCGATCTCGGTCTGGCTTATGTTGCGGGCTCAGCTACAGTCAGTGCAGGCCTCGGTGTTGGCTCAGGTAACACCATATCGTCGACAGACGTCACCGGCGATGGCATCAGCACGCCACAGCAAATCATCTGGGGTACGTCTAACGTAGATATCGATATCCAGGCGGGTGACACCATCACATTCGAATACGATGTGCTCGTGCTCGATAATGTACTGGCGAACCAGACACTCAACAACAGCATCATCGCTCTGTGGACCAGCATTGATGGTGCAGACAGTAACGAGCGTGACGGTAGCGATGGTATCGGCGGACTTAACGATTACATAACACCACCAGCCGTCGAGACATTAACGACACCGGATATCAATACGACAATCACCAAGGTGCGCAGTGATGATACCTATGGCAGTGGCGATGACGATGTCCGCATCGGTGATGTCGTCGAATACACGCTGACCATACCGGTCCCCGAAGGCACACTGGGTAACCTGCAACTGGTCGATACCCTGCCGCAGGGCCTCGATTTTAAAGCCGTCGTCAGTATCAACGGTAATGTCGGACCATCGCCTTATACTGCAGTCGCGCCGTTCACCTATGCTGATATCCTCAACACTGATATCGTCGAAGCAGGCAACCCTGCAACCGGACCGACGACGGTGACCTGGAATCTGGGTAATATCACCAACCAGCCGAATGACGGTTTGAGCGATAACTTTGTCATCGTCTACCGCGCGCAGGTGCTGAATAATGACGTCATTGCCCAGGTCAACAGCACGCCACTGAATAACACGGTGGTAATGAGCTATGACACGGCATCGGGTACGGTTACGGCGTCAGACATAGACACCAGTATCAATGTCCTGCAGCCGCTAGTATCGGTGAGCAAGTCTGCAGTACCGGCCAACGGTGATATTTTCATCGAAGCCAACGAGGTCATCACTTACACGGTCGATGTCGTTAATAGCGGTGCCGCGCCTGCCTATGACCTGGTACTGGAAGATGTTATTCCCGCAGGCCTGCGTACTGCCGGCGTGACGACCACCAGCATCACCCGGCACACGACGTCGACCGATGCCCTGGTGGCAACACTCACCAGTTTCAGCCCTGCCAGTCTTGGCGCTGGTGTCGTGCAATGGAACTTTGATATCGGTGCAGCTGATGCGTACACCATTCCACCGGGTGAGACACTTCGCGTTGTCTATACGGTACAGGCTGATGCGGGTATCGCTCAGGGTCTTACGCTGACCAATGCAGCCACGGCGACACTGTATTACTCATTCGATGATGAGGCGGTACCTGCACAGGCCGTTGCCACTGATCGAGAAATCTACGGTCCGACGAATACGGCTTCCACCACTCTATATACAGGCGCACCACCGTCCAAAGCGCTGCTGTCACCGCTAAGTGCCCAGGCTGCCATCGGTGAAGAGATCATCTACCAGATAATGGTGCCGGGGACTGCGAGTGCCAGCACCCTGTACGACGTCCAGGTCAGTGATGTACTCGACACCAATCTGGTCAATCTTTCAGCCGCGACTATCATCACCGGCGGTACCGGGGTCACTGACAACAGCACCGCAGCCGGACTGGATCTGGATATCAATGAGATCGCTGCGGGTACTCAGGTGGTCATCGAGTTGCATGTGCGCCTGAATAATGTGCTCTCGGCACAGCAGGGCGTGGCCATCGATAACACGGTGACATATACCTATGCATACACCGCTGGCGGTGCGAGGCAGCCTGCGATGAGCAGCACCGATATCGTCACGGTCGATATCATCGAGCCGCAGCTGACAGCGTCTAAAGCCGTGACCCTGGTGACAGCGGCACCGATAACCGGTGGCTCTATCCTGGAATATGCGGTGACCATTCCGAATGCTGGCAGTGCCACCGCGTATGACGTCAACGTGGTCGATACATTGGCAGCAGGATTGACGCTGGATGGCAGCTTCACACCTACCGCGACTATCGGTGGTACGCCCGTCGCGGGGTTCATTGCGACACCGTCTGGCGCGCCGAACGGGCCGCTGGTCTGGGGTCGCAACAATGCCGACGGAAGTCTGAAAATCCCCGCAGCTAGCACGTTGATACTGACCTATCGTGTGTTGATCGATGCCAGCGTGCAGTCGAATGTCACGCTGAGCAATAGCGTAATCACCGACTGGACATCGCTCGATGGCGTGAGCGCCGATGAGCGCACGGGCGCCGATGGCATCGGCGGACTCAATGATTACATCACCGCGCCAGCGACGACCAGTGTTTACACGGTGGATAATAATAGCTTCAGCAAAGCAGTGACTGCCGATAGCGATGCAGCAACGGGTGTCGGCGTGTTGCGGGTCGGTGATACGGTGACTTACCAGCTGTCACTGAATCTGCAGGAAGGCACCACCAGTAATGTGACAGTCAGCGATGCTTTACCGGCTGGCCTGGTCTTCGACAGTATGGTTAGTATCTCACCCGCTTCAGGTGCGGCTGACTTCAGCTATACGATTGCATCGCAACCAGCGGCAGGTGCCAGCGGTACCCTGCTTTGGGATTTTGGTACTGTGGTTAATACCCCCAGCGGCGATGGTACGCCTGTCGATGCACTGGTAATCGAGTATGTCGCCCGCGTTATCGAGAATGACGCCAGCACCATAGGCCAGGCACCCTCGACCGGATTGAGTAATACCGCTACTCTGGGTTATCAGGACGGTAACGGCGTACCGGTCGTTGATCCGGCGCGACTGGAAAGTCAGGCCAGTATCACGGTATTGCAGCCGGTGCTGACTGCAGTCAGCAAGACCGGAAACGGGGGCACGAACACTGCGGCCACACCGCTGAATGTCAATGTCGCCAGTGACACTGTGCAGTTCCAGTTAGAGTCATGTAACACCGGTCTGGCGCCTGCTTACGGCGTGCAGCTCAGCGATGTGCTCGCCACTCAACTGGATCAGAGCAGTATTGCCGGACCGACAGTAACGATCAATGGCACAGTTGCGACCGCTGGTGCTGATTATATCTATACGCCACCAGCAGCTCGCGGCGGAACGCTGCAATTCGAACTGCTCACCGCAGTCAATCCCGGTCAGTGTGTCACTGTTGACTACGACATCGGTTTTTATACTGACTTTGGTGCCAACCAGCTATGGAACAACAGCGTCACGCTGACTGAATACTGGTCGCTGCCTGTCAGCAGTGGTCAGCCATATAGCCCGTCTGGCCCCGCTGAGTTCTTCATGACCAACATCGTCGGTGTCGCGCCGCTGAGCAAGGTTATCTCGTCACCTGCAGGCAGTGAAATCACTATCGGCGAAGATGTCGTATACACCATCACGGTACCAGCGGCACCGATCAACGCGGTACTGAACAACGTGATGATCACTGACCCGCTGAACGCAGTCCTTGAATATGCTGGCGCTACTGCCGTCGATGGCGGCGGCGTGCCGGTGGTTCTGCTCGATACCACAATCGGTCAGGATGTCAGCCTGAGTATTACGCAAATCCCTGCCGGGGAGCAGATAATTATCACACTGAATACACGGCTGGCCAATAATGCTGCGGCTAATGCCGGCGTCAGCTTCACCAATACCGCGGCTTATACCTATAGCGGTTCACCCGGCCCTATGTCTGCGACCAGTGCTGCACTGAAGATTGTTGAGCCTCTCATAACGATTAACAAGTCCGTCAATCCGACTGTGACACCGAAAGCGGGCGACATTCTGACTTACAGCGTGACTTTCACCGCCAGCGGTGGAACTGCCGGTGACAATTACTCCGATGCCTTCGACTTGAGTATCGTCGATAACCTGAGCTTGGGACTGGTTTACCAGAACGGTACGGCCCGCGTCGATGTTGCGGGCAATACTATTGCCGATCCAGCAGTAAACGGTGACGGTACCAGCACCGCGCAGACCCTGACATGGAACCTGGCCGGTGCCACTGCAGATATCGATGTCGTGGAAGGCACCACCGTCACCGTGAGCTATGACGTACTGGTACTCGACAGCATACTGGCCGGGCAGGACCTGAGCAACAGCGCCAGTACCCAGTGGACCGGCCTGGATGAAGCCATCGGTGATCCGGTTAATGCCGATGAGCGTACCGGCAGTGGTACCCCGGTAGAGAACGATTACTTTACCGGTCCGGTCACTACCACGCTGACCACTCTGGATAACACCACGTTCAGCAAGACTCGACTCAGCGATACCTACAATGGCGCCGATGCCAATGTTCGCGTCGGTGACCTGGTCGATTTCGAACTGCGCCTGCACCTCGATGAAGGTAGTCACAGCGGGCTGGTTGTCAGTGATGTTCTGGATCAGGGCCTGCAGTTTGAGCAGGTGGTCAGCGTTAATGGTGATACGGCAGCCCCCTACAGTTCTGTCGCTCCCTTTGTCTATAACGACATCCCCGCGCCTTCGATCACAGGCAATGCAGCTCTCGGTGCCAGCACGGTTACCTGGACGCTGGGTGATGTGGTGAATACCAGTGATAACAATGCGACCAATGACGATTTCATCATCATCTACCGGGCGCGGTTATTGAATAACGATGTGTTTACACAGACCAGCAGCACCACTGTAACCAACACAGCGACGCTGGACTATAACATCGCCACGGGACCAAAGAGCCTGAACGATAATGAAAGCGTGAGCTTGCTGCAACCGTTGCTGACGGTGAGCAAGTCTGCCGCCCCGGGCGGGGGTGACAGCGTTATCAATGCCGGCGAACTGATCACCTTCACCGTGGACGTAGTTAATAGCGGACTGGCTCCAGCCTATGACACCGTGGTCGAAGACATCCTACCAGCAGGCATGCGCCAGGGCGGCGTGACCACCACCAGCGTTTCTGTTGCTGGTGTACCGGTACTGCCGCCGCTGGCTCCAGCCTACGATCTGTCCACGGGTACCGCTACCTGGAACTTTGACAACGGCGTGGCAGATGCCTATACCATCCCGGCTGGAGCGACGCTGCGAATTGTATATACCGTGCTGGCGGATGCCGACCTCGGCCCCGGCATGACCATGAGCAATGCGGCGAAGGCGACCCTGTATTACTCCTTTGATGATGAAGATGTTCCGGTCAATGGCAACATCACCGAGCGTGAGGTCTATGGCCCCAGCAATACCGCGACGACGACGTTAACCACGTTGCCGCCGGTGGCGCTGGTGAAAGATATCACTCAGCCGACCGCTTATATCGGTGAACAGTTCAGCTATCGCATCACGGTGCCCGCGGTCAAGCAGACCACGGCGTTGAACGATGTTCGGATACTCGACAATCTCAATACTTCGACGGCTGCGATGACTTTCATCAGTGTTACCAAGATCTCTACCACTGGTATATGGGTCCCGGTCAACACCGGCGATAGCAAGAACCTGGTGATCGAAGACATCGCCAACGGCGGTATCGATATTCCCGCCGATGACCAGGCGATCATCGAGATTACGGTGGTGCTGGATGACTCGACCACTAATTTCAGTGGTCAGGTCTTCAACAACACCGCTAACTACACCTATGATGTGACACAGATTTCCGGTCTGCCAGATACCAGCCCCGATATGACCATCGTCGGTCCGGATACGGTAGTACTCGAAAAGTCTGGCCCGGCAACCATGCAGATCGGCGTACCGGGAACCTTCGTTATCGACGTGCAGAACACCGGTACATCGCCTGCCTGGGATATGACGATTACTGACCAACTGCCTAACCCGACACCGGGCGGTATGTGTGATGCCGCGCCAGCTAATATTACCGCGGAAATCTTTGCGCCGGATAAGACGACTTCGCTCGCTGTGCTGACGCAGGGCGTCGATTACACCACCAGTTTCAGCCCGAATCCAGGCTGTGTTCTCACCCTGACCATGCAGTCGACGGCGGCAGCCATCGGTGTCGATCAGTGGCTGATCGTCACTTATGAAGCTTCTATCGATAGCGATAGTATCGGAGGTGCAAGCCTGACCAATGTTGCTGCAGCGACCCAGTGGTTTAGCGGTGATACCACAGGTGCCGGCGCTACCGGGCAGATTCATACCTATACCGGCCTGCTGACTGACGGGACTGAAGGTACGCCGGATGAGCAGGGTGCACATACCGTACTGACTGAATTCCCGGTACTGGTGTTCCAGAAGAGCGTCATCAATGTCACTACGGGACAAAACCCTGGTGCCGATGCGTCGCCTGGTGACACCCTGCGCTATACCCTTGATGTACAAAATACCAGCTCATTCGGTCTCTCCAGTTTCACCCTGGTCGATGATCTGGATGCGATTAACGCTTCAGCGATGTTCGCTGCGGACAGTCTGAAGATTATTTCGGTGCCTGCGTTGGCCGTTACCAGCAATACTGATAGGACTGGCGGCAGCAAGGGCAGCGGCCTGCTGGAAGTCAGTAATCTGAGCCTGGATGCCCAGGGTGGTGCCAATGACAGCCTGCAGATCATCTTTGAGGTGACACTGGTACCGGTAATCGACAGTGGCACGGTCGTACTTAATCAGGCCTCTCTGAGGTCATTCGGTATTGACATCGGCTCCAGTGACAGTGCTGACCCGGCTCTGACCGGACCCGAAGATCCGACCCGAATAACGATTACGTCAGCGCCACTATTCCAGGTACAGAAAACCTCGACGGATATAACCGGTGACCCTGCGGTTCTCAATCAGGGAGATACCCTTCGCTATACCCTGACGGTGAAAAACATCGGCCAGGAAAACGCAGTCAACACTTTACTGAGTGACCAGATACCGGCCAATACCAGTTATGTTGCCGGTTCTACTACCCTGAACACGGTAACGGTAGCAGATCCTGGTGCAGGCATCTCTGCGCTGGTCGGCGGTATGCTGATCAATGCACCGGAAAATACCACTGCCGGTTATCTACGGGCGGATACAGACGTAGCAGCCAATAACGTGGCGACCATCACTTTTGATGTGGTCATCAATGCGACGGTGGTCGATGGCACGGTGATTTCCAACCAGGGCTTTGTCAGTGGTGACGGCACCGGCAGCGGCGTGTTCCCGCAACAGCCGTCGGATGATCCGGATACTGTACAGGCGGATGACCCGACCCTCGATGTCGTCGGCAGTTCGCCGCTAGTAGATGCCCTGAAAACGGTAGCACTGGACAATGATGTCAACAGCAATGGTTTTGTCGATCCGGGCGATACTTTACGTTACACCATCACTATGACAAATAGCGGAAACGTCGCGGCTACGGGTGTGGTATTAACTGATGCCGTACCGGCAAACACCACCTATGTGGGTAACAGTGCGACCTTAAATGGCATTGTTATTCCAGATCCAGGTGTCAACGTATCGCCTTTCATTAGCGGAGTGGCTATCAGTTCCAGTGATCTGACGCCGCCATTACCATTATCCGGCATCGGCACGCTGACCGCAGGACAGTCTGCCGTGGTAATCTTCAAAGTGCAGGTTGGTACCACGGCCGTGCCGTTGCCACCAGCCGGTACACTGATCAGCAACCAGGGTTTTGTCAGCAGCAATGAAACGCCGACTGAACCGACGGATGCCGATGGTAACGACGCAAACGGTGATCAGCCGACCGATATCGTGGTCGGTAACGTGCAGCAGCTGGCCATCACCAAGCAGGTGTTAGTGGTCGGCGGTGATACCGCCACAGCCGGTGGTCAACTGGAATACGTGGTGCAGGTGACCAATATCGGCAGCGTTCCGGCATCCAACGTGGTGATTACCGATACCCTGAATACAGCTCAGATGGGTTATATAGCCGGTTCCGGTCTGTTAAACGGCGTGCCTGTTGGTCTGACCGGTCCTGCACTCACGGCAAATTATTCCGCTACCTATGGTGATCTGCCAGTCGCCGGTGTTGCCGAATTACGCTTCCGGGTATTACTGAGTACAGCACTGAACATCAACGACACCGTGTCCAACACGGCTAATGTCGACTGGAACATACCAGCCTCGACCCTGTCAGCCAGTGTCGATATCGGTATCGGCGGTACTCCCGGTACGGCTAATTTAAACGGTCAGGTATGGCAGGATTCCAATTTCAATAATCTGTTTGATAGTAATGAGCCACTGCTGCAGGACTGGAGCGTCCAGCTGTATCGTAACTCGGTACTGCTGGCGAGCACGCTAAGCGATGCTAACGGTGTCTACCAGTTCAGCGGCCTGGCGCCTAATCTGCCGAGCGGTGAAGACTATGAAATAAGGTTTGTAGCGCCTGGTGCAACGGCCATGACCGCTTCACTTGGTACCACGAACTCTGCATTTACCGATGGCCCGCAGCGGATCAGCGATATCCTGGCGGCTTCCGGTGCCAGTGTGCAAAACCTGAATCTGCCGAGGCAGGCTAACGGCATCGTCTATGATTCCGTGTTGCGTGTACCGGTCGCGGGTGTTCAGTTAACCATGATCAACCAATCACGCAGTAACCAGCCGGTACCGGCCAGCTGCTTTACTGACCCGGTACATGCCAGCCAGGTGACACTGGCCGATGGTTATTACAAGTTTGACCTGAACTTCAGTGACCCGGCAAGGTGCGCACAGGGTGATGAATATGAGATACAGGTACAGCCGCCTGCTGATGATTTCACAGGTACTACCTCGGTCATCATTCCACCTGTTGAACCGGTTACCGGTGTCGCTCAGGATGTACCAAACTGTCCGGGCACAGCAGCAGACAAGATCCCGGCTACCGCACAGCACTGTGAGAACAGTGCCAGTGATGTGCAGCCACCAGCGACGATTGCGCCACGGACAGCGGGGACTGATTATTATCTGAAGTTCCTGTTCAATGCGTTGCCGTTTACCGGCCAGATATACAACAACCATATCCCTGTCGACGGCGTACTCGATGCTGCGGTTGCGATCTCGAAAGTAGCAGGCAAGTTAAATGTTACCCGTAGTGACCTGGTGCCCTATACCATCACCTTCAATAATACCCTGGGGGTACCGTTATTCGATGTCAGCATCATCGATAACTTCCCGGCAGGCTTTAAATATGTGAGCGGATCTGCACGGGTCGATGGTGCTGAGATAGAGCCTGAAGTCAATGGCCGCTTGCTGACCTGGCCTGGTCTGAGCGTCGACGTCAATGAGAGCCGTGTCATCAAGCTGTTACTGGTCGTGGGTTCAGGTGTCGGTGAAGGTGAATACGTCAATACGGCACGGGCGATAAATACGCTCACCGGTGGTGATGTCTCCGGTGTGGCAACGGCCACCGTCCGGGTGATCCCGGATCCGACATTCGACTGTACCGATGTCATCGGCAAGGTATTCGATGATAAGAACCTGAACTCATACCAGGATCAGGGTGAGAGAGGCATTCCGGGCGTTCAGGTTGCAACGGCAAGGGGCCTGCGTGTAACCACTGATAGCAATGGTCGCTTCCATATCACCTGTGCCATCGTCGCAAACGAAGTGCGCGGCTCTAACTTCATCATGAAGCTGGATGACCGTACCTTGCCATCCGGTTACCGTGTCACTACCGAGAACCCGCGGGTGCAGCGAGCTACCCGCGGTAAGATGATGAAGTTTAATTTCGGAACCGCCATCCATCGCGTCGTGCGCCTTGATCTTGCCGATGGTGTGTTCGAGAAAGATTCGACCGAGCTGCGTCCACAGTGGCGTTCACGTATCGATCTGCTGATCACCGAGCTGCAGAAGGAAGGGTCTATCCTGCGACTGTCTTATCTCGCTGAGAATGAAGATGAAGATGATGTCGATGACCGACTCGATGCCATCGAAGACTTGATCAGTGCACGCTGGGAAGACCTGGATTGCTGTTACAAGCTGGTTATCGAGAAAGAAGTATTCTGGCGCAAGGGCAGTCCGTCAGCTGGCAGGGAGTTTAAAGAATGACAAACTTCCTGAAGCGCAAGACCAGGGCAAGAGCAGCGAATCCGTTGATGCTGCTGATGCTCAAATCAAAAGCAAAACGATCAATGATGATCATAATGCTTCTGTGTGCAGCTAAATCAGCACATGCGGAAGAGTGGTATAGCCTGGCCGAAGAGC
>Ga0316193_10002297_pt1 | contig 13382 bp, 15 predicted proteins | sample MerIslsedime2_MG_FD_207735 | JGI IMG/M metagenome (GOLD analysis project Ga0316193, IMG submission 207735) | Coastal sediment microbial communities from Maine, United States - Merrow Island sediment 2 | ecosystem: Environmental > Aquatic > Marine > Coastal > Sediment | place: USA: Maine...
AATATTTTTTAGATCTTGGGGTAGATATAAACATCCATGATGAAGAACAAATCGGCGAAACTCCTCTGGGTGCGGTAGCAGAAACATGCTCTTATAAAATGGTTAAATTTCTTCTTGAGAATGGTGCAAATCCACTTATTCCAGGCTGGATGCAAATTAATGCACTATATCGGGTTAAAAAACGCAGTGAAGACGATGTTGAAAAAGAACCTATAATTGAGTTAGTAGAAAGAGCAGCAAAGAAATATGCGACATAACAAGTCAACCAAATTCGCGCTTACGCGCTGGACCGCCAACCCGCTCCGCGGTTTGTCGGCCATTTGTTTCAAACGTTATACCTCAAGGCAAACCAGAAATGGTATAGGGGTTTTATGAAATCCGTTCTGCTTAGATCGATTGTCATAGCGCTATCGGTGAGCTTATTGGTCACTGTTTTAACTAGTGTAGTTCTATATACGTACACAGCGCAGAGTTCAGTTACGGGTTTCACGCAAGTAGTCATTGGAATAGAGGCGGTCAAATCTTATATTCAGGCGTTTGGTATGCGTGCTTACGCCACATCGGTTTTTCTGGCCTACACAGTTTCTTCGGCGGTCCTTTTTGTAGCGGCCTTTGCTCAGGGTCTTTGGTTCCTTAGGTCGCCGGTAAAATGAGGTATAACAACCACACCCAGTTAGCCGCTACGCGGCTGGGACGCGGCAAACTGCGCCGCGCCCCTGGTGTGAAACGTTAGATTACTTCGGTATGGCTAAAAGGATATTCGAAATTGGCGCAGCACCTGAGTCAGAAGTAGAAGGTGTTCGTTCCGCCCTTCGCGAGTACGGGGTTGCGTTTTATGAAACGCCGCGGGGTAATTATGGCCGGTCCATGGCGGCGCTCTGGGTAGAGAATGATGCCGATTATTCACGGGCACGACAGGTTATCGAGCAGTACCAAGCCACGTATCGAGCAAAGGTAGGGGCGGAAGGTGCGAAATCGAAGCATAATTGGAAGTTGGTGCCTTGGGGTGTTCTGTTAGTCGTCCTGCTGGTTTGGATGCTGGCCATGGGATACAGCAGATGAATCGCAATCTAACCATTGCACCAAGTGCGCCCCTTCGGGGCTGGGACCGCGCTTACAGCGCGGCCCCTTGTGCAAACCGTTAGGCAGTTAACAGTATTTATCGAGTTTGTTGAATTTTAGAAGGTATTCTGATGCGTAAGAGAATTATCAATCCAGTTAAGAAGCAAAACGTATATTCTGAACAGAACTGGTTGGATATTGAGAAACTTGCGGTAGCTGAGGTTACCTCAGAGGATGATGCTTATCCAATCGAGTCCGCATTAATGCCTGGCAACGATTCTGGGTGGCGCGCCTCAAGTCCGGGAGAGCAGATGATAAGGCTTCTCTTCGACAATCCTCAGAGGCTCCAATGGATCAGGCTGAACTTCGAAGAGTTAGATATTGAACGTACGCAAGAATATGTTTTGCGTTGGTCTCCGGACGGCGGACATTCGTATAAGGAAATTATACGTCAGCAATGGAACTTCAGTCCCGGAGGTGCAACCAGTGAGATTGAGGATTATCAAGTAGAACTCCCGGCAGTTTCTATTCTTGAGTTGAGCATCAATCCAGACATAAGTGAGAAAAAAGCATTTGCGTCTTTAGCGGAGTTGCGGCTTGCCTAACGAAGGCGGCCAAGCAGACAAACCTCCGCGGGGTTCGTTCGTGCTTAACAGCACAATCCTCACAACGCTACGGCCTGCCGCTTACCGCCGACGTTAGCCCAACAAGACAAACAATATGCGCACTAAAGGAAAAATCACAACTTGGAACGACGAGAAGGGCTTTGGATTTATCACGCCTAGTACTGGCGGGAAACAGGTCTTCGTTCATATCAAAGCCTTTGGCAACCGAAATCGGCGCCCGGAGATTAATCAGTTGGTGACCTATGCATTATCTTCTGATGGGAAGGGCCGGCCATGCGCCATAAATGCCACGTTGGCTGGCGATCGACTTCCAGAAAGGGTTAAACGCTCAAATGATTCACTATTAGTCATAGTGGTTGCCTTCTTTTTAGTCGTCGTCGGTGTTTCTGTTCTTACAGCCAAGATACCGCCTTTGGTTCCAGCCCTTTACATGGTTGCTAGCCTACTCACGTTCATAATGTATGCAGTAGACAAATCTGCAGCCCAGAAAGGAGCCTGGCGAACCCAAGAGAATACCTTACACTTGCTGTCACTAGCTGGGGGCTGGCCTGGCGCGCTCGTTGCTCAACAAAAGTTACGCCATAAGTCAAAGAAACAGTCCTTCCGCTCGGTATTCTGGTTAACAGTGTTGCTGAACTGCGGGGTATTCGTTTGGCTGCTCACGCCAACTGGCGCTGACACACTAAGAGCGTTGATCAGCTAGTATAGTATGAGGTCTAACAAACCCATCAATCCGACGCTCACTTCGCTGCGTTCGCGCTGAACCGGGGCGTTAGGTAATATTTACAAACAATAATGGTGTAATTCAATAACAGCTACTAGGAATCGAAGAATATGACAGACCATAAAAATGATAAGTATGTTTATTATACTAGAATGGCATGGACTATTTATACTCTGATAACCGTTGCTATTATCGTTGTATTAGTACTATTTGTCGCTCAGGATAACGAAGAAAGATTTTTCTACGGGTTAATGCCTGCGGCAGCAGCTTATGTATTTCGCCCAATGAATAAACCTTTTAGCAAACTCATATTTAAATTCACCGGCGTTTCTTATCCCACAGAAGAAAAATGAGCTGCCACATATCTAAAGATGTATAACGAGACACGGGGTCTCGTTAATACCACTGTTATATGGTTTTGAGGAAAGTATGAGCAAGCAACTCAGATTGCTATTACCGTTTTCATTGCTGTATTCGACTTGTGGCATTTCTAATGCGGCTAGCGAAATGCTCGCATGTAATATGAACAACGGTGATGAACTTCATCTTATTTTTACCGCAAACACGAATAAGGCAGATATGGTATTAAGCGACTATCACGTAAGCGGTAATCTAAAAGTTAAAGAGCACCATTACTATTTTATCTTCCCAAAAACGAATAAACGGTACGAAACGCATATAACAGTTAATCGTTACTCGGGCAAATTATCATGGGAACATGGTTCGCCACCTTTTGGATCTTTATCAGTAGATAACATTCATCTGTCTGGTGCTTGCAACAAAAGCGAAGCAAAAAAGCTATTATAAAAACGATATATAAATCATTTAACAATTCGCTCAATAATGGCTGCTCCTAATCGACGCGCCACTTGGCTAAACCATTAGATTTGGATAACAGAAGAATGAAATACCTGGCCGAAGATCGGAGTTATCATTATTTTGGGTTGGCAATGCTATGAGACGAACGGGCCGACATACGCGATTCAAGAGATTTGTTAAGGATGTCTCTGTTCACACTCCGTTTACGAAAATGGTGCTTTTATTATTGGTGCTGTGGCTAACGTTTTCTGCTGGCTTTTACTTGGCAGAGCGGGGCATTGAAGGAACATCTATCGATTCGTATGGAGATGCATTATATTGGGGGGTAGCCGCATTTTCTACGGCTGGAATCGCTGATGCGCCGATTTCCGGAACCGCTCAGTTATTTGGCGGTCTATGGATAGTCCTTGGATCAGTGTTGTTCTTCGGAACCATCGTCGCAACTGTTACAACCTATTTTATGAGGCCAATGCAGGGCCCGCATAAGAAGATAATCGATACGATAGAGTACAACCTTGAGCAGTTAGAAGATCTGACGGTCGACGAGCTCGATTTATTGAAGGAGACGGTTGATGCGCTTATCGTCCACGTTGAGCACTTAAAGGAAAAACAATCAAGAGGATAGTCGAAATCTAACAATGGCTTTGACAATGATTGGTTTTTCTCTGGCGCTTCAAATCCAGGCTCTCAAGCCAGACGTTAGGCGGTTGGCGTAAACGACATAGAATTAGAAGGAGTGCCTGGATGAAAATACTCATTGTACTTACCTCACACAATCAACTCGGCGACACGGGGCAAAAAACCGGGTTTTGGCTAGAGGAGTTTGCTACTCCTTACTATATATTCAAAGATGCAAATGCAGACGTCACACTTGCCTCACCTAATGGAGGACAACCACCTCTAGACCCAAAAAGTGATGAGCCCGACTTCCGAACAGAAGCAACGGAACGTTTCAAGGGAGATGCTGACGCCCAATCGGTGCTGGCAAATACACAGAAACTATCAGACATTACACCTGATGATTACGATGCAGTATTTTATGCTGGTGGGCATGGGCCACTGTGGGATTTAGCGGAAGACCGCAAGTCTATAGCCCTGATTGAGACAATGTATGCATCTGGAAAACCAGTTGCCGCAGTATGTCACGCACCTGCAGTTCTCCGCCACACCAAAGCCCCGGATGGTACCCCCTTGGTAAAAGGAAAGTCTGTCACTGGTTTCAGCAACACAGAAGAAGACGCTGTTCAACTTTCAGAGGTTGTCCCATTTATGCTGGAAGATGACTTAAAAGCGAAAGGGGCAAACTACTCAAAGGCTGATGATTGGCATCCATATGCCATCACTGATGGCAACCTGATAACTGGTCAAAATCCAGCGTCATCTGATCCCATAGCGAAGGCGGTGCTAGAGATAATCAAGCAATAAATGCCTGACAAAACATTACGGCGTAGTAAGTCGCTTAATGCGGCATTACGTTTTCTTTCCACCAGCAATATTTATGGGGGCAATATAGCTAGTGAAAAAGTCAACGAAAGCAGCCCTGTTATCAGCTTTTGTGTTTCCTGGTGCCGGGCATATTTACTTAAAGAAGTATACGGCTGGAGCCTTATTGGCAGGAACGTCTTTTGCTGCGATATATTATCTGGTTTCAAATGCCGTAGAGAGAGCTTTTGAAATCAGCGAAAAAATCCAAAGTGGTGATGTTCAACTGGATATCAACGCAATTACAGAATTAGTATCACAACAATCAACTGGCACCAACGTTCAACTCCTGAATATTGCTACGACCGCCTTAATCATTTGCTGGCTAATCGGTATCATTGACGCATATAGAGTAGGTTGTATGCGAGACAAAAACGATGAAGTGTTGGTTAATAGGTAAACATAACACGCGCGTCGAGTACGCCCGACTTTTGCGCAGGCACAGACCTTGCTTACGGGAAATCTCTCACGCAAGGCGTTAGGTTTATTGCCGGGGCAAACCGCTTAAACAAGGGGAAGGAAATGCCTCAATACTTTATTACTTATCTAGGCGGCGCTGTTGATCGCAAAGGCGTGCCCTTTTCTTGCTATTGGCGGTTCACTTGAGGTGTCAGAGTTGATGCAGATGCCTGGTTAGAATGAACATCACCATCGGCTGGTGAGTAAGGCCTGGCATTTGAAAATCAAGTGTTGTCGCGGCCTTAGTGCCGCGACGGCAGGATCGAGAGTCTGAATAAACCTTCAGTTGCTGAATCGCTGGTGAAGTAAAGCGCACCGTCCGGACCAATCATTACGCCCACGGGACGTGCGAGGCGCTTGCCGTCGGCGCGTTGAAAGCCACTGATAATATCGAGAGCTTCCAGTGTGTTTCCGTCCTCGAAACGCACCATCATCAAACGTGGTGGTCTTCGCGTGGCCGGACTGCCGATGAAACCACCCGTCGGTTTTGTACCCCACGAACCCTTGAAGGCAACAATCGCATTGTGCGTAAAGCGTGCATCAAGCGCGTTTTCTGGAACAAAGGCGACACCCATCGGTGCGTTGCGTGCCGGAAAGGTGGCAACTGGAAGCGTCACCTGTTCAGCGGGTCGAGGTGGTGGGGTTGCTATACAGGCATCCCGTTGAAGCCTTTTGCCATCGTATTGAAACCAGGGCATGCCGTGAAAAGAGTCTGGCTTTAGCGCCGAAAAATATTCCGGAGGTTGTTCAAAGCCCAGGTGGTCCGGGCCGTTATTGCTCGCATGCAATATTTTGCTCACCGGGTGCCAGTCCATGCCGACCGGGTTGCGCAGGCCGGTTGCGAACGGTAGCAGTCGTTTCTTTGCAGTAGATTCGTCGAGCACCATGACACCGCCACGCTGGCGGTCAAAGGGGTAGCCACCACTTATATACTCGTCGCTGCAGTTGCCGCTGATGCCGAGTGAAACGTAGACACGCCCGTCGGGTCCGATGGCCACGGTACGGCTGTTATGGCCACCACCCATGGGGAGTGGTGCTATAAGATCAACATTGTCCTCATCAATGCCGGCCTGCCCGGGTTGATAGGGTGTTGAATAGAGACCGTCAGTTTGTGCTATCAGTAGCTCACCGTCCCGGTAGGCAACGCTATGCGGATAATCAGGCAGGTGAACCAGAACCACTGGATCGGTATAGGGTGGAACCACCCGGTAGATGTTGCCGGACCGCGAACCGACCAGCAGGTCGCCATTTGGCAGGAAGGTCATCAGCCGGGGGCTGTCCATCTCTGTGGTCAGCAGCTCGAGTTGCGTCCCGGAAGGTATATTGAGCACCCAGCGTTGACCGTCGACACTGAGTGCCTGGGGCTGAGTGTTTAGAGCTGCCGTGCTGCCTGGCATGGATACCATGCAGCCAAGCGACCATGCTACACAGATTAAAAGTATGCGCGTCATATCATTTGGCCTGGTGACAGGCTGCACGCCAGGTGTGGAAAATGGCGCGCCCGACAGGATTCGAACCTGTGACCCCCGGTTTCGGAAACCGATACTCTATCCAACTGAGCTACGGGCGCTGAGGGCGTGTAAGAGTATCTTCTTGAAGGGGATTCGTCTACGGGCAATAGCCTTTTGTTAACTGTTTCCAACCTGTACTTAGCGGTAGCACAAACAGGGTGCTGGCAACATACCTGTTAAATGGGCCGGTAAAAGCGGAATTATAATTGCATTGCTGGTGGCAGTTAGCTCGCCAACCAGTGAATGTGATTGTGGATATCAGCAAAATACCAGGCATTATGCGCGAACCGGAGGGCTTCCTGCCCAATAGCCTGGCGCTTGGATATGCCTTAACTGCGCAGATTATAGGACTTTTTCTGATAACACGCAGTTCCACCGCGGCGATTGTGCCGGGCATTCTGTTGACCGCGCACAGTATGGTGATCGCTTCTTACCTGATCCATGAGTGTGCACACATGACCCTTTTCAGGGCGCAGGCAGTGAACCGGCGGGTCAGTGAGCTGATGGCCTGGATCAGCGGGGCATCCTATGCCTCGTTCGAACGTATCCGCCATTTTCATATTCGCCACCATCGCGATCGGGCCGACGTGGCGCGTTTTAATTACAAGGATTTCCTGCGGGCGCGGTCACACGTGTTGCTGCGACTGGTGTATGCGCTGGAGTGGGCTTACATTCCGGCTATCGAGCTGATCATGCATGCCCAGGTTATGCTGCGCCCGTTTATCGACCCCAGGGTCCGGCAGGAGCGTCGACGAGTACTGGTCATGCTTGCGAGCCGGGTCACTTTGTTCGCCCTGCTGTTCACTATCCAGCCGTTGTCGTTGCTTTGGTTTGCCGTGGCGTACCTGCTGTTCGTGAGCGTGATGAGTTTTTTTGATGCATTTCACCATACCTTTGAACAGTACTATATCGATGACGATGAAGCGCCGTTACCCATGCAGGGCAAAGACCGGGTATACGAGCAGGCGAATACCTATTCCAACCTGGTGTCTGTGCATCACCCATGGCTGAACTATCTGACACTGAACTTTAATTATCACAACGCGCACCACGAACGCGCCAGCACGCCCTGGTATCGCTTGCCGGCGTTACATCGGCAGCTTTATGGCGCTGAAAATCGACAACTGATCACGTTCACGGAGTTGTTACGCACCTTTCATCGCAACCGCTTGCGGCGCATTCTGGACGACGATTACGGCTCGGTCAGCGAGGGCGCGAATCGCGCTGACCAGTTCGCGGGTGCGCACGGCGTTTCCCTCCTGACGGTCGTTTAGGACCGGTGCCCATATCATGACGCAGGTAACCCGCTTCTGGCCGCTGCTAACCGGCACGCACCGTTACGAAAAAACCCTGTCAACGCGAGGGCGCGGCGAAGGTGTATTCATCCAGGCACCGATACTGGCCTACCTGATCGAAACGCTTAACGGCCGCATTTTGTATGATGTAGGTTGTGATTACAGCAAGATCACCAGTCCGACGCTGCGCCAGCAGTACTACGAGAACGAGGCATTTCCCTTTGGCCCTCCGGAAATGACCGAGGAGCAGCGTTTGCCCAACCGGCTGGCGCAGCTTGGCTTGAAACCGCAAGAGGTGGACCTGGTGTTTGTCGGACACCTGCACTTTGACCATGGCGGTGGCCTGTGCGACATGGCGCATGCGGAAATTCATGTGCACGAGAAGGAGATGGCCGCAGCGCTTGAACCCGCTGATGAAGCTTATTTCGCCAATGACTTTACCGGCGACTATCGCTGGAAGATGCAGGCTTCCGAGTACGATCTGGTAGGGGGTGTGCGTGCGATTGAATCGCCCGGTCACACTGCAGGCCATATGTCGATGCTTATCGAGTTACCCAAAGGGCCGCCGATCCTGCTTGCCGGCGATGCCGCTGATCTGGAGGAGAATCTCCAGGATGAAGTAGCACCGGGGCTATGCTGGCATGACCGCGAGGATATGGCGTTGGCCAGTATTCGCAAGCTCAAGCAGCTTGCGGCCGACACTGGAGCGCATTTGTGGCCGAATCATGACATGGCTTTTTATCGTAATTGCCGGCCGTTTCCGAAGTTCTACGAATGAGGGCAACCTCGGCGCCCGTGCTGGTACTGTTTTTCAGCTCCATCGGCTGGGGGCTGACCTGGCTGCCACTTAAATACCTGAATGGACAGGGTATGGAAGGGCCGTTCCTGGTATTGCTGGCGTTTGGTGCTGCCGGCTTGCTGTTGTCACCCGTGTTCTTCAAACAGCAGAGCCACTGGCGCGGGAAGCTTCATTACCTGGCGCTGATAGCGCTGTTCGGTGGCTTCGCCAACCTGGCCTTTCAGATCGCGCTCTACGAGGGCGATGTTATTCGCGTGATGATTTTATTTTACCTGCTACCGGTGTGGAGCGTTCTGGGCGGCTGGCTGTTTTTGGGTGAGCGTATCGATGCCATGCGCATTGTTACCGTTTGCGGCGCACTGGCGGGTGCATTTCTGATTCTGGGCGGCACCGCTGTGTTCGCAAGCTATCCGAGCTGGATAGACCTGTTGGCCATTGGCTCGGGCATGGCATTCGCCGCGAACAATATCGTCTTTCGTGCCACCCAGTCAGTTCCCGTGGCCAGTAAAGTCACCGCAATGTTTGGCGGTTGTGCGCTGCTTATCGGTATCTACCTTGTGACATCGTCGGCGGTTATACCGGACTATCCACCGCGCACCCTGTTGTTGACGATGGCCTACGGTATTTTCTGGCTGACGGTTATTACCTTTGGTACACAGTGGGGGGTTACCCGGCTGGAAGCGGGTCGTGCCTCGATCATTATTATCATGGAGCTGGTAGCTGCAGTGGTCTCGGCCAGCCTGCTGCTGGGTGAAACGATGGCAGCAATGGAGCTGGTCGGCGGCACACTGGTTGTTGGCGCAGTACTGGTCGAAACGTTCAGAGAACCCGGTATGCAGCATCCGGTCCAGGAGCCTTCCTGAGGCCGTTATGCACTGTTTTGTCGCACCAATACAGAACAAGCGGCACCAGATAGGCGCGTGGCACTATCAGGCCGGGCCTGCCTGCTTTCAGGTAACCAACTGTAATATAGCTCTATTCTTCAACGATAATTTTTGGCACAGCGCTTGCTCACGGGATATTACCTGATTCTGAAATCGTAATACCGACCGGAGCGCACAATGAAAACGACTGTTCGTAAAACCCTGGGCATGCTGATCGGAGCAGCACTGCTTACCCTGTCTTCACTCAGCAATGCCGAGCCTTTGAAAATTGGATACAGCGACTGGCCTGGCTGGGTGGCTTGGGAAGTCGCTGTTGATAAAGGCTGGTTCAAGGAAGCCGGCGTCGACGTCAGGTTTGAATGGTTCGATTACGTAGCCTCGATGGACGCGTTTGCCGCCGGGCAGCTGGACGCGGTCAGCATGACCAACGGTGATGCCCTGGTGACCGGCGCCACTGGTGCCAAGAGTGTCATGATCCTGATGAATGATTACAGCAATGGTAACGACATGGTTATCGGTGCGCCGGGTATTGGCTCAGTCAAGGATCTGAAAGGCAAGAAAGTGGGTGTGGAAGTCGGCTTTGTCGGTCACCTGCTACTGTTGAATGCATTGGAAAAAAGCGGCCTGACCGAGGCGGATGTGGAGCTGGTTAATGTACCGACCAATGAAACGCCGCAGGTGCTGGCCTCAGGTGAGGTTGACGCGATTGTCGCCTGGCAGCCAAGTTCAGGTTCTGCACTCGACCTGGTACCTGGCTCCAAGGCCATTTATACCAGCGCCGATGAACCTGGACTGATCTATGACCTGTTGTGCGTGTCACCGGCAAGCCTGGCTGCGAATCGCGATGACTGGAAAAAAGTGGTCGACGTCTGGTACCGCGCTGTTGACTACATCAAGGACCCCGCAACTTTTGATGATGCTGTGAAGATCATGGCTTCACGTGTTGGGCTGCCACCAAAGGATTACAAGAAGTTCATCGCGGGCACCAATATTCTGACCCGCGCCGAAGCGAAGAAATTCTTTGCCAAGGGTGATGGCTTTACGTCCGTATACGGCTCTTCAAAGATCTCTGATGACTTTAATGTCGCGAACAAAGTCTATGATTCACCGCAGGATATTGACGCCTATCTTGATCCTTCATTGACGGACTGATCGTTTCTGAACCACAGAAGTGTACCCGTTACCTGAATCAGCAGTTGCCAGGATAGTTGCGCATGTCGTCGAGTCAGTGGTTTGCAGTACGCAAGGAATTACGGCCAAGGTCGCGAGTTGCCATTACTGTCATGAGTTTTATCCTGCCACTGCTGATCTGGTCGCTGGTCAGCTACGTGCCGTGGATATGGCACCCTAAAGTCGATATCAGTGATCCCGGCAGTGTGCCCTACTTCAAGGAGGGCATGCTGGTTGACCGGGAAGTGTTCGACAAGGAATCCGTAACTGCCAGTGAACAGGGTGCAGCCCTGCCACAGGGAGCACCTGCCAACCCGATTTACCTGCCGGCACCGCATGAAGTTGCCGCGGCCTTTTACACGGCATTTTCCACTGAACCGAAACGGCGTAACGAAAAATGGTTGCACGAAAGTCTCTGGGACAGCATCCAGGTTATTTTCTGGGGCTTTTTTCTCTCCTCGCTGTTCGGTGTACCACTTGGAATTCTTGCCGGTACTTATGATTTTGTTTCCCGGCTGTTCGAGCCCTTCGTGGAATTCTTCCGTTATTTGCCGGCTCCGGCGTTTGGCGCGCTGGCGGTTGCTATCCTGGGTATTCACCATGCACCCAAGATCGCCATTATTGTTATCGGCACCTTCTTTCAGCAGGTGCTGGTGATTTCCAATACGACGCGAAAACTGGATCCGTCCCTGCTCGAAGCTGCACAGACACTGGGTGCGAAGCGCCTTGCATTGCTCTTCAAGGTGGTTGTTCCCGGTATCATTACCGACCTCTACAAGGATATGCGCATTTTGCTGGGCTGGGCCTGGACTTACCTGATTGTCGCCGAACTGATTGGCAGCAGCTCCGGTATTACCTGGTTTATCACCCAGCAGGCGCGCTATAAAAACTTCGATAACGTTTTCGCAGCCATCATGATGATCGGCATTATCGGTTTGACCACCGACCTGATTCTCGGTTGGCTGGGCAAGCGCATCTTCCCCTGGCAGCGACAGACTGCGCGGGCCTGACGGGCATCACTATGCATCATCTTGAATTACCCAGTTACCTTGAACAGTCCGATGAGGTCAAAGATCGCTTCACCCGTCTGAAGCAGCGGCCCGTGGTGCTGGAGGTCAAGGGCCTGAACAAAGACTTCGAAGGCCATCAGGGTACGGTGACGGCGCTCAAAGATATCAATTTCAAAACACACAAACGCGAGTTTGTTTGTGTTATCGGTCCTTCAGGTTGCGGCAAGTCGACGTTGATCCGGATTCTGGCGGGCTTGGAAACGCCGACTTCCGGGCAGATGCTGCTGGATGGAAAAGAAGTACACGGGCCGGGTCCGGACCGTGGCATGGTATTCCAGGGCTATACACTGTTTCCCTGGCTTACTGTCAAGAAGAACGTCATGTTCGGCGTGGAAATGGCCGGTCGCGGAAAGATGGCAGCAGAAGAAGAGGCTATGCAGTGGATAGAACTGGTTGGCCTGACCAAGTTTGCCAAAAGCTATCCACACGAGTTATCCGGTGGTATGAAGCAGCGTGTGGCGATTGCACGGGCCCTCGCTAACCAGCCGCGTATCCTGCTGATGGACGAGCCGTTCGGCGCGCTGGATGCCCAGACGCGCGCCAAAATGCAGAACTACCTTCTGGAAATCTGGAAGAACATCGATATTACCGTTCTGTTCATTACCCACGACCTCGATGAAGCTATCTACCTTGCCGACCGTATCCTCGTGCTTAAAGCGCATCCTGGTGAGGTGGAGGAACTTATTGAGGTTCCGGTGCCGCAGCCGCGCTCGCCGGAACAGTTTCTTTCACCTGAATTTCTGGCAACCAAAAAGCGCCTCGAAGAATTGATACACCCGGTGGAAACCGAAGATGACAGCAACGGTGACCACCTGAACATGGTGCGCATGGTTTCGGTGGACGATGATGTGGAGAGCGTGTTTTGACCTCGACTCACTGGCATCAATTAACCTGGGAGGAAATTGGCGCTCTGCCTGCCGGAGGCATGGATGGCGTGATCCTGCCTGTAGGCGCTACCGAGCAGCACGGCCCGCATCTCGGCTGCGGTGTCGATACAGAAATCGCACAGCAGGTATGTCACAAGGCAGCCGAGCTGAGTGGTATCCCTGTGCTTCCGGCTTTACCTTATGGCTGCTCAATCGGACATTCGCAACGATGGCCGGGAACGCTTGCCTTGCAACCGAAAACACTTATCGACGTCGTCAAGCAGGTTGGTGACTGGGTCTATCTGTCCGGTTTTCGCCGGTTGTTCATTATCAACAGTCATGTAACCAATCTTGCCCCGTTACGTTGTGCGCTGGAAATGCTGCGTGCCGAACACGATGATCTCAAAGTTGCATTGATTAATACCGGCACGATCAGCCAGCGTGTACGTGACCGGCACTTCGAGGATGCGGATGACTGGCACGCCAACGAGGCCGAGACTTCCTTGATGCTCTCGATGGCACCGGACATGACGCGGCCGGAACGCTTTGCCGATGCCGACGACCCCGATCGCACCGGGGGTTGCGTGTTTTCTCACCCGGTTAACAGAACCAGCA
>Ga0316193_10002298_pt1 | contig 13380 bp, 10 predicted proteins | sample MerIslsedime2_MG_FD_207735 | JGI IMG/M metagenome (GOLD analysis project Ga0316193, IMG submission 207735) | Coastal sediment microbial communities from Maine, United States - Merrow Island sediment 2 | ecosystem: Environmental > Aquatic > Marine > Coastal > Sediment | place: USA: Maine...
GGCGCTCTACGGCATCGACTCCGCGTCCGAGACGAAGCGAACCACCTTCCTCGACCGCGTCGAACGCCGCCTTTCCCGCCTCGCCTGATCTCACCTCCCACACTCGTCGGATGAGCCTCAGCGCGGACAGGTCGCGCCGGGACTCATCGCGGCGGGTCAGGGAGCGGCGAGGGCGACGGCGACCTGCGCGGCGACGGACGCGTTGTGCTCGGCGAGGGCGAGATTGGCCGGGATGCTGCGGCCTTCGGTGGCCGCACCGATCCGACCGAGGACGAACGGGGTGACTGCGGCACCGGTGAGACCAGCCGCATCGCAATCGGCCAGTGCGTCGCGGAGCACGGCATCGAGTTCGCCGGCGTCGAGTTCGTCGGCTTCGGGGATCGGGACGGCGAGCAGGACCCCTGAGTTCGGTCGACTCCGCGCCGAGAAGATCCGTGCGACCTCGTCGGCGGCCTCGACGCGGTGTGGGATCGGGAGTCCCGACGACCGGGTGTAGAACGCCGGGAAGTGGTCGTGCTGCCAACCGAGCACGGGAACACCCGCAGTTTCCAGGAATTCGAGAGTACGCGGCAGATCGAGGAACGCCTTGGCACCCGCCGACACGGTGACCACCGGATGCGAGGCGATCGCGTCGAGGTCAGCGGAGATGTCCCCGGTGACCTCGCTCCCACGATGCACGCCGCCGATCCCCCCGGTGGCGAACACCGGAACTCCGGCTGCCCCGGCGATCGCGACGGAGGCTGACACCGTCGTTGCTCCGACACCCCAGCCCTGACCGACTGCGACCGCAACGTCGCGTTCAGCCGCTTTGCGCGCCGGTCCGAGGATGCGCTCGTGCTCGGCGTCGCTCAACCCCAGTCGCACGACGCCATCCAGGACTGCCGTGACCGCCGGGATCGCTCCCCCACTGCGCACCGCAGCGATGCAGCGATCCAGGGCCTCACGGTTGTGGGGCGACGGCAGCCCGAGATGGGAGAAGATCGTCGACTCGAGCGCGACGACCGCTCCCCCACCGTGGAGCGCGTCACGGACTTCCTCGGAACAGACCGGTGTCAGCACCGCGACAGGTTACGCGGATTCAGCCACGCACCGGCGGGGACTGGAGCGACAGGTGGTGCCGGGTTCGGTCGGCGACGAGCCGAAGAGCAACGTCAGTCAGAAGGTGCCGACGAAGGCACCGTCAGGATTGCCGTCGCTGATGACTCCCGGCGACTGCTCGATGGTGATCGCCAAGGCGCTCACTTCACCTTCGACGGTGAATGTCTCGATCTCAGGATTCGGGCCGAAGATGCCGAGCGAAATGACCTGCCCGTCGTTGACCACGCCCCACAGCTGGTAGGTCTCATCCTCTTGCAGGGTCGGGAGATCCCGAGCGAGCACGTACCCGTGACCGTCCTGATCGATGATCGCCTCCGCTGACCCCTCGGTGCCATCGGCCACCAGGACGGTGGTCAGCGAATCACGATCGGCCCGGGCGACCTCGACAGCGTTGGCGAGCGGCTCGTTCGGTGCATCGGCCCGGTCGGCCAATCCGATGGCCACGAAGGCGATCACTGCCGCAGCGGCCGCCGACACGATCCATGGGACCACCTTGGAGATCGCCCGCCGGCGCGAATGGTCGTCGAGCGACATCACCTTGGCGAGTTCCGGCCCCGGTGGCGGTGCCTGCTCGCCGATCTCGCCGGCGATCCGACCCCAGAGGTCGTCAGGGGCATCCATACCGGTGAACGCCAACATCGTGGCGACCTCACGGTGTGCCTGCACCTCTGCAGCCGCGCGAGGGCTCACCTCGAGGTAGTCCTCGACCCGACGACGATCGTCGGCATCGACGGCGTCGAGGGCATACGCCCCGAGCAGTTCGTCGAGTTCGTAGGTGTCTCCGGCACTCCCGGCCATGTCATCCATCGCTCCACCCATCGTCAATCACTTCCCACACTGACACCGGCCTGCACGAGTTCGCCCCGCAGGCGCTTGAGACCTGACCGGATCCGGCTCTTGACCGTGCCTTCCGGCTCTCCGAGCCGTTCGGCTGCCTCCTTGTACGTGAGCCCTCCGAAGTAGGCGAGCTCGATCGCCTCACGCTCGCCCGGCTGCAAGGTTTCCATGGCCTCGCGGACGTGGCCGGCGAGGGCAAGATCCCAGACTTCGTGGGAGATGTCGTAGCCGCCGACCGCTTGCTGACGTGCTTCTTTCTCCTCACGGTTGCGGCGGGCAGCGTCTGCCCGGATCAGGTCGACCGATCTGCCATGTGTGTGCGCGAGCAGGAAGCTGCGCAACGTTCCGCGCTCGGGGTCGTACCGGTTCGGCTCGTTCCAGAGCCGGACGAACACCTCCTGCACGATCTCCTCGGCGCGGGCATGGTCGTTGAGAAGACGCTTGGCGAGCCCGAAGGTTGCCCCCGCATGACGTCGATACGCCTCGGCGAGCGCCGCCTGCTGGTAGCGCCCGATCGACACGACGAGCGCAGCGTCGGAAGCATCGGTGTACTCGCGTCTCACATCGTCTGTTCGGTGCAGGGTGCCCTCCTGGATGACGGAACAAGAATATTTTACGGGACGTCCGAAGTGAACCTCGTGACGGTCTCGACGTGGTGGGTGTTGGGGAACAGATCGAGAACCTCGACGCCTTCGGGCCGATACCCGGCATCGGCCAACAGGGAAACATCGCGGGCCAGAGATACCGGGTCGCAACTGACCAGAACGAACACCGGAGCACGTGCGGCGGCAAGCGCGTGGACGCCCGGTTTTCCGAGACCCGGTCGTGCTGGATCCGCCACGACGACGTCGACCGGGCGGGTCGGTCCGTTCGCCGAGGGCGGCACCCAACCGGTGACCTCCGCCCGAACGACTCGGGCATCACGGTCCGAGAGGTTGTGCTCTGCGTCGAGACATGCGGACTTGCCCGATTCGATCACCGTGACATGGGCGGCGGTCGCCATCGCGGTGGCGGCGAAGAGCCCGACGCCGCCATAGGCATCGAGAGCGTGCTCGGCGACCGCCAACTCCGGAGCGGCCTTGGCGACCGCCGCAACGAGCAACTCCGCCGCCTGGACACCGGATTGGAAGAACGATCCGGCGGACACCCGGAGTTCGCGACCCGCCACCCGTTCCATCAACCACGCCCGCTCGCCGATGTGAACCTCCGACGGAACACCTCGGATCGCCTTGCGAAACCGCTTGTCCCAGATCGCCGTGACTGCTCCGGTTGCCACCGAGGTCCGCAACGTCAGTTCGGCGCCCTCGTCGGCCTCGATCACTGCGAGCAGGCGTGACAGCTTCGACTCGGCGATGGGACAACTGGTGACCGACACCACCTCGTTGGACCCCTGCGCCCGATAACCGACCGATCCACTCGGTCCGCCGACGACACGGATCGTGGTCCGGTATCCGAACTGGGAGACAGCCTCGCCTCGTTCGACCAGGTCATCGACCAGGTCGGGGGCCAGGCGACCGATCCGGCGAAGCGATTCCTTGACGATCTCGACCTTCGCGTCGAGTTGAGCCGCTGGCTGCAAGTGCATCCAGTCGCATCCACCACACCCGGCACGGCGATGCGAGCAGGACGGCGCGTCGCGTTGGGGAGAGCGCTCGATGACGTCCACGAGGGTCGCTTTCGCGAAGTCCTTCTTCGCGGTCTGGATGTCGACCTCGACCAACTCGCCAGGCAAGGCCCCTTCGATGAAGACCACGCGACCATCGGCATCCCGCGCCATCGCGTCGCCGCCTGCGACGAGTCGGTCCGGAGTCAACTGCATCCATCCAGCGTACGGCGACCGAAGTTCGAACCGTGGCCGCCCGACGCGCGACACTGAGGAGGTGAGCGACCACGACACCTGGTACTGGGATCTCGAACGCAAGGTGGCCGTTCGGGCCGACGAACGCGGTGCGGCTGATCACCTGCTCGGCCCGTACCCGTCGAAACACGAGGCCGAGAACTGGAAGGCCAAGGCCGAAGAACGCAACGACGCCTGGGAGACCGACGACGAAGCGTGGGAACACCCCGACGCCGCCACCCCCTGACCTCGACCATTTCCCCAACCCTGTGAGCGATGTGTGGCCTGAGGGCCAGCACCGCTCACAGCACCCTGGTCTTCGGCGGAAGATGTGAGCGGTGTGGGCCGCCACGACGAACACCGCTCACAGCGGGTGGGGGCGAGGTTTCGGCCGGGGCTAGGTTGCGGGGTCGATGAGCCGCCCGATCCAGATCGTCCCGTCCGTTCTGCCCACCGACTTCTCCCGCTTGGGCGAGGAGGTCGCGGCGCTCGAGGCCGCCGGGGTCGACATGATCCAGTGGGACGTGATGGACGGCCAGTTCGTCCCGAACCTCACCTTCGGCCCGGACGTCATCGCATCGGCGCGACGCCACACGTCGGTTCCGTTCGAGGCGCACCTGATGGTGCTGACCCCCGACGTCATGGCCAAGGAGTACATCGACGCCGGCTGCGACCGGCTGATCGTGCACGCCGAGGCCTGCAGCCACCTGCACCGCACGCTCGGGAACATCAACGACCTCGGAGGGAATGCAGCCGTGGCGTTGAACCCGGCGACACCCGCGTCAGCGATCACCCACGTACTCGACCTCGTCGATCTGGTGCTCGTGATGACGGTGAACCCCGGCTTCGGCGGCCAGGCGTACATCCCGACGATGGAACCGAAGATCGCCGAGGTCCGAGCGATGATCGACGCCGCCGGGCTGTCCGACACGGTCGATGTCGAGGTCGACGGCGGCATCGGCCCGGCAACGATCGCCGGGGCGGCGGGCGCGGGGGCGAACGTGCTGATCGCCGGCAGCGCGCTCTACCGTGACCCGGAGGGCCTCGAGCACGCGGTCACCGACCTTCGCGCCCGCGCCGAAGCCGCCCGACCCGCCTGAAGTTGCGACGCTTGGTCTGACCCCGCGTCTCAACTTGCCGGGCGGTACATGCCCCACATGTGTGGGCCGGTCGGGATGTCCCACTCGGACCGCACCTCGAACCCGCGATGGAGGTAGTAGGCGACGTTCTCGACCGTCTCGGTCTCCAGATAGCACGGAAGCCCCCGGGCGTCGGCGCGCTCGAAGACCGGCTCCATCAGGTGGCCACCGATTCCTTGGCGCTGCCAGTCCGGATGCGTGCCGAGCAACTGGAGGTACCAGTGGAGCTCGGACGGAGTGTGCTCCGCCATGACCGCGCCGATGATCCCGAATCGTTCGAGACGATCGGCAGGGGGTTCCGGCGCTGGCGGGTCGACCGTGAAATCGATCTCCGGTCGACCCGGCGGGATCCACACCGCAACGCCCACACCATCGTCGGTGCACAGCACCTCCCCGAGCCCGATCCAGCCGCTCATGGCCGGACGGAAGACCTCGCCGCCGCGAGCCAGGAAGAGGTCATCCTCCGGGTAGAGCCAGCGCATCACGGGATCGTCGACGAATGCCCGCATTGCGGTGACACGAAGGGCTCGCTGGTCGTCCAAGGTCGCTCGCCTGATGGTCATCGACCGATCGTAGATCGCGGGCTGTGACACCCCTTCTCTACGATCGACGATGTGACGATCTCCGCGACCCTGGTCGCCCCCCGCCAGGCGCTCGCTGCGCTCGCTGGTGCGATCGCCGCGGCCAAGGGCCCGGACCCACTCATTCCGGTCACCGTTGCGGTTCCGACCAACACCTGCGGGGTGATGACTCGTCGGGCACTCGGGCGTACCGGCGGCATCGCCGGTGTCGACATGGTGACCCTGAATCGGCTGGCCGAACTCATCGCCGGGCCCGAATTGGCCGCCGCGGGGCGGTCGCCGATGTCGACGCCGGTGGTCGACCTCACGATCTCGTCGATCCTCGACGCCGACCCTGGACCGTACGCCGCCGTCGCACGGCACCCGTCGACGGTCGTCGCACTCCGCGATGTCCACGACGAACTCCGCCTCGCCGGCCCCGCAGCCACCCGACAACTCGCCGAGGAGTCCCTTCGAGGTCGTCACGCCGTGCGAGTGAGCACTGCAGTCACCGATGCCCTCTCATCGGCCTGGTACGACGAGGCCGACCTGTTCACTCGGGCCACACAGTCGGTCGAGCAGAGCACGCCCGTCGGGTTTCGCCACCTGATCCTTCACCTTCCCCAGGAGTTGAGTGGTCTCGCGCTCGACTTCGTAAGAGTGCTCGGCGCTGCCATCGACATCGATCTCATCCTGCAGGTCACCGGCCACCCCGACACCGACGCGGACTCGCACGGGATCGTCGCCGCGCTGAACGCTCAGGCAACGAACCAGCCCCTGCTCGACTCGACCGAGATCCGTCCCGTTGCACTCGTCTCGACGACCGACGCCGACGACGAGGTGAGGATCGCCACCCGGCTGGTGGTGGACGCAGCCCGTCGCGGCACATCGTTCGAACGCATCGCCGTGTTGTGGCCGGCGCAACGCCCGTATGCGCGGCTCGTCGAGCACCACCTGACTGCAGCGAACATCCCGTGGAACGGTCGGCCCGGCACCACCGTCGTCGAACGGCTCGCCCCTCGACTCGTCCTGGATCTGCTCGACGTCGATCGTCGGGGCCTGCGCCGACGCAGCCTGTTCGACCTCTTCGCCGACGTACCTGCCCGCGACGCCGACGGTGCGTACCTCCCGACGGCAAGCTGGGAACGCGTCAGCCGTGAGGCTGGAGTGGCCCGCGATGATGACTGGGACCGGCGCCTCGGCTCGATCTCGGCCGATGACCGATGGCAGGAGTCGGCCGAGTCGTTGCGCACGTTCGTCCGGGATCTTCGTTCGCAACTCGGCCGCCCCCACGCCACTCGCACCTGGGCCGACTGGGCAGCGTGGTGCAGCGACCAGGTCGAGCACTGGCTCGGACGACACACCATCGAGCGGCTGACCGAGCCCGAGTACCGTGCATGGGAGACGCTGACCCGCGCGCTCGACCGTCTGAGCCACCTCGACCCGGTCGGCGACGCCGTCACCCGGCACACGTTCCGGTCAACGCTCGTCGCCGAGCTCGAAGCCGCCCCAACACGCGAAGGCCGGGTCGGCAACGGGGTGACCGTCGGTCCACTGGCTGGAGCAGTCGGGCTCGACGTCGACGTCACCATCGTGCTCGGGGCGGCCGAGGGGCTGCTGCCTCCCACACCGAAGAGCGACCCACTGCTGTCCGATGCCGACCGCATGATCGCGGGACTCCCGACCGCCGATGCCCGCGGCCTGCGGTTGCACCGGCTCCTGCTCGCGACGCTCGCCACGAGTTCGACAACCCTGACACTCCCACGCGGCGACCTCCGAGCCACCTCACAGCTCCAACCGTCGCGGTGGATCAGGGCCTGGAGCGACGACATCGAGGAGATCGCCTCGCATCACGCCGGACTCGAAACCATGCAGTTCCCGGCGAGCGACGTCGAACACCGGCTTCGCCGGCGTTACCAACAGGTCCGGACCGGCACCCCACTGCTCGCAGCGGTCGACAACGACGAAACGCTCCAGCGAGGCATCACGTTGGCCGATGCCCGGCGGCGCAACGACCTGACCGTCTACGACGGCGATCTGTCGGAAGTCGACGTTCCGCGGCTCGCTGAGGCCGTCTCGCCGAGCCGGCTCGAGGGCTGGAGCGCGTGCCCCCACGCCTACTTCGCCCACTATCTCCTCGGGGTCGAGCCGATCGAGGAACCGAGCGCCGCCATCAGCATCTCGGGGCGCGATCGGGGAACGACGCATCATCGTGCGCTCGACCAGTTCCACCGAGCTGTCATCGCTGGCGACCTCCCCCAGCCCGGCCCCGTGGGGTGGACCCCCGAGCACCGAGCCGCGCTCGAACGATGCTTCGACGATGTGAGTGATCGCACCGAGCGACGGGGTCGGACCGGCCGACCAGCGTTCTGGGCCGACGAGCGCTCCCGCATGCTCGCCGATCTGTTCGGCTGGCTCGAACGCGACAGCGAGTTCGTCCGACGACGCGGATCGATCGTGCTGGCCTCCGAGCTGCGGTTCGGCGGTGACGGCCTCGCTGCGATCCGCCTCACGAACGGCCGCGCCATCGAACTGAAGGGATCCATCGACCGGGTCGATCGAGCCGCCGACGGATCACTCGTGGTGACCGACCACAAGAGCGGCCGCAAGGACGACTTCACCGCGATGACCCCAGACGACCCGACGGCCGGCGGTTCACTGTTCCAGCTCCCTGCGTACGCTGCAGCGGCACGGGCCCGGTTCGGCGACGACGACACGCCGGTACACGCCGAGTACGGGCTGATGCGCAGGGGGAACTACGAACGGCCAGGCTTCGCTCTCACCCCCGAGGTCGACGAAAGGGTCCGGGCGGCGCTCGAGCTCGTCGTCGACGGAATCGAGACCGGCTACTTCCCCAACCGTCCGGAACGACCGGGCTGGCGGCTCTTCGTGCGCTGCGAGTACTGCGAACCGGACCACCTCGGAGCTGCCGAGCGGTTTGCCGAGTGGGAACGCAAACAGCACGACCCGCGTCTGGCGACCTGGTTCGGGCCGACGGAGCCCACTTCATGAGCATCGACGAGGTGTTCCCACCCGACGAGGCGTCCCGCGAGCGCATCCGGACCGACCTCACGAATACGTTGTTCGTCGAGGCCGGAGCCGGTGCGGGCAAGACCAGTTCCCTGGTCGCTCGAATCGTCAACCTCGTCCGCTCGGGCGTGCCGATCACCTCGATCGCTGCGATCACCTTCACCGAGAAGGCCGCTGCCGAACTCCGCAGCCGGACCCGCCAACGCCTGGAGGACGACCCGAGCCCGGAAGCTGCGGCTGCGCTCGACCGCCTCGATCACGCGCCGATCGGCACTCTCCATGCATTCGCCCGACGCATCCTGTTCGACTTCCCGATCGAGTCCGGGCTTCCCCCGGGCTTCTCCGTGCTCGATGAACTCGAGAGCGGTGTGGCGTTCGAAGAGCAGTGGGATGACCTGCTCGATCGGCTGCTCGACGATCCCGAGCCGCCCGCCGGGATGACCGCCGGCGGACGCGGACTCGTCGAGCTGTGCGAGTTCGACGGGTTCGGAATCGACAAGGGCGCCCGCCGGATGGCACAGGACTTCCGCTCCAACTGGGACCTCGTGGCGGACCGAGTCGACCTCACCGATCCCGGGCCGCTCATCATCGACACCACGGCACTCGTCGGTCTCGCCACCAGCATCGTCGACACGCCGGTACCTGCAGACGACCAACAGGGGAAACACCTCGTCGAGATCCGCGACCTGACGGAGTTGCTGACCGCTGCCGACAGCATGCGCACCCGCCTCGAGGCACTCGCCGAGATCGACCGCATCTACGGCCATTGGGCCACCCGCAAGAGCTTTCCTGGTGCCAAGGCCAAGTGGACCAAGGAGTTCGGCCCCGGCGGAGCGGCCGAGCTCGCTGCCCTCCAGGAACGCGAACTCGAGTTCGGCGTCACCGCCCGAGAGCTGATCGAACACGTGCGGCACCACCGCCGGATGCTGCTCGGAGCGATCATCGGGCGCTTCGTGCTCGACGGCGCCGCCGAACGGGCGGCAGCCGGCCTCCTCGAGTTCCACGACCTGCTGGTGCTCGCCCGACGCGTGCTGACCCAGCGCCCGCACGTGCGGCACATCCTGCACGACCGCTACACCCGGGTCCTGCTCGACGAGTTCCAGGACACCGACCCCATCCAGCTGGAGATCGCCGTTCGCCTCACGGCCGAACCAGACGACCCGTCACAAGCCAGACAGGACCCACCCGGCGATGATGGGCGATCGTGGCGCGATCTCGTCCCCATCCCCGGCCGCCTGTTCATCGTCGGCGACCCGAAGCAGTCGATCTACCGGTTCCGGCGGGCCGACATCGCACAGTACCTCCGAGCCGCCGGCCAGGTGGGCGCCGAGAGGGTCACGCTCTCGGCGAACTTCCGCTCGACCCGAGCGGTGATCGACTTCGCCAACGAGGTCTTCGACCGGCTGATCGCGTTCGAACCCGACACGCAGCCAGCCTTCCAGCCGCTCGACGCCTGCCGACCCGCCGGTCGACTCGACCACGGCAGCGTGTGGGTACTCGGCTGCGAACGCCACGATGACCTCGGCTCCCAGCGAGGCGCCGCTGACGAACTCCGCGTGCGTGAGGCCTCGGACGTCGTCGCAACGGTCACCACGGTCCTGGCGGAGGGATGGCGCGTGCACGACGAAGAACTCGACGCGCTCCGACCCTGCCGCCCAGGCGACATCTGCATCCTGCTCCCCACCCGTATCTCGCTGCCGTCGTTGGAGAGCGAGCTCCGCCGAGCCGAGATGGCCTATCGCGCCGAGAATTCGTCAGTGGTGTACGCCACCGCCGAGGTGCGCCACCTCATGATGGTCCTGCAGGCCGCGGACGACCCCACCGACGAACTCTCGCTCGTGGAAGTGCTGCGGAGCCCGCTCTATGGATGCAGTGACGTCGAACTGTGGGAATGGAAGCGAGACGGCGGATCGTGGGCGCTCTGGGCCGCCCCACCCGACTCCCTCTCGGATCATCCCGTGGCCGCAGCCATCGCCCACGTCCGCTCCGTTGCCGAGCGCATCGGGTGGGTCACCCCGGCCGACCTGCTGGCGGCGGTCGCCGACGAACGGCGGGCCTTCGATCTCGCCCTTGCCGGGCCGGATGTTCGTGACATCTGGCGGCGTCTGCGATACGTCATCGAGCAGGCGCGGGCGTGGGCCGACGCCGGCGGTCACGGGGTCCGTCGATACCTCCAGTGGGCGCGGCTGCAGGCCGAGGAGAGTCGGGTCGCGGACACGATCCTGCCGGAGAACGACCACGACGCCGTTCGGGTGATGACCATCCATGCCGCCAAGGGCCTCGAGTTCCCGATCACGATCGTTGCCGGGCTCACCACGAAGCCGAAGCGCGCCACCACGAACGGCGTGGTATGGGCCAACGACACCTGGATGCTGGCCGGACGCGGCGATGACGGGGTCTTCGACGCTCAGTTGCCGATCGATGAACAGATGGGCGATGCCGAGCGGCGCCGATTGCTGTACGTCGCATGCACGCGCGCCGCCGACCACCTCGTCGTCTCTCTTCACCGAGGGACACCGACCAAGACAAACGCCGACTACGCCGATTGGGGCCCGTTGACCTCGGCCGAACTGCTCATTGCGGCTGGAGCGTCGGAGTCCGGGGCCGGGCTCGCATCGTTCGAGCTGCAGCCCGTCACATCGGTACCGCCCGATCCACGTCCGGTCGAGTGGACCGACGAACGGGAGTGGCGGGCCGAGCGCGACATCGCCTTCGCCCGCGCCTCCCGGCGAACCGGAATCGCCGCCACGCGGCTCTCCGAGGAGTTGGCCGGCACACCCGACACTGCCGCGGTCGATGACCCCGGACTCGACAAGCGGCCCGTGAACGTCGAACTGCCACCGTGGCAGCGGGGGCGATACGGCACGAGCATCGGTCGAGCCGTGCACGGCGTTCTCCAGTTCTGCGACCTGGCGACCGGTACCGACATCGACAACTTGGCGCGTGCGCAGTGCGCCGCCGAAGGCGTGATCGGACTCGAGGCGCAGGTCGCCGCCCTCGCTCGTTCGGCGTTGGCCGCCCCGATCGTGCAGAGTGTGGTGGCCGGCGCCGAGCACTGGCGCGAACTCTTCGTCGCCGCCCCCGTCGGTGATCGGGTGCTCGAGGGCTACGTCGACCTGCTGGTTCGTACCGTCGATGGGCTCGTGATCGTCGACTACAAGACCGATCAATGGTCCGGTCCGGTTCAGTCGGCCGAACGGGTGGGCCGGTATCGCCTCCAGCTCGCGGCGTACGGCGCGGCCCTCGGAACTGCGCTCGGGGAGCCGATCAGCGGTGGAGTGCTGGTCCGCTGCGCCCCCCACGGCGATGCCGAACAGATCGTGATCATGGACTGGGCCGAGGCGATCAACGAGGTTCGCCGCGCGGTCGCGTGACCAGCGCGGGCGAGTTCAGTGCACGTCGGACGATTCGGGCGTCACGTCGACCGAGTCGACCGCCCGATGTGACCGCACTCGAACCACCCGGTGGTCGGGTACCGGTGTCACAGCCGCCCGGCCGAGCTGCCACACCCCGCTCATGGCGAGGCGACCGAACATCTTGAGCACGACAAGGGCGAGCAGTGCGGCGAACACGAGCGCAGCAGGAACCGCCAACGTGGCCAACAGCAAGCGCCGATCCTCGGTCAGGAGGCTGAGCACACCGGAGTTCACGCTCGTGCCGTCGACGTTGAGCGTGCGGACCGGGTCGTCGATTGTCGGGCAGATGATGGAGACATCGTCGACGCCGATCACATCGTTCCCGCCGAACGTGGGCTCGGGCGGGCGAACGGTCGATGAGAGGCTGCCGTACACGGGGTCGAACCGCGCTCCGACGAGGTACTGCTCACCTGTGTCGAGGAATCGGTAGTCGTCGCCATATCGAATATCGATCAGCCCGTCGATCGCCCAGGGCGATGCCGACCCGGCTCGGAGTTGATCGATCCGGAACCTCACCACTTGGGTCACGTCGTCCTTGCCGATCATCGTCCCGACGAAGGCCACCGCTGCGGGCTCAGGCGTCGGGCAACCGAGAGGAACCGGGATCAGCGAGGACTGCGCTCCATCGTCCACCGGAGCTGGCGGAGGCGGTGCTGCCAGGGCCGGGGCAGTTGCCGCGACCAGGCCGGCTGCACACAACAGGCCACCGAGGCCGATGCGCGCCAGGCGAGAGATCACATCGCCAGGCTAACGAGCCGGCAACGACGGTGAACGGCAGTCAGTGCCCGGCCGAACCGCGCCCGGTCGTGCTGCTGTGCAGGCGCTCGGCGTGAGGGTTGAGACCGACCAGCTCCACCGAGATGCCGCGCTGGGCGAACTTGTCGACCACGGTGTCGAGCGCGACCACTGCGGAGGTGTCCCAGACGCGAGCGTTGCTCATGTCGATTTCCACCCGCTTCACCTTCACAGCGTCGTAGTCGAAGGCGTGGATGAAGTCGTTGCTCGAGGCAAAGAACAGCTCGCCGCTGACGTCGTAGAGACGCTCGACGTTGTCGGGGTCGACGACGCTCGTCACGTTGACGACGTGAGCGACGTGGCGGACGAAGAACACCGCCGACAGGGCCACTCCGGCACCGACGCCGTACGCCAGATTGTGGGTGAACACCGTGACGCCGACCGTGGTCAACATCACGAAGATCTCCGGACGTGGTTCGACCCGCAGCGTGCTCGGCCGCACGCTGGCCCAGTTGAACGTGCCGATCGACACCATGATCATCACCGCAACGAGCGCGCCCATCGGGATCTGCGCGACGAAGTCACCGAACACGAGGATCAGGACGATGAGGGACACACCCGATGCCATGGTCGACAGGCGCGTCCGGCCGCCGGTGCGGTAGTTGATCATCGACTGGCCGATCATGGCGCAGCCGGCCATTCCACCGAGGAATCCGGTCGCGACGTTG
>Ga0316193_10002299_pt1 | contig 13378 bp, 14 predicted proteins | sample MerIslsedime2_MG_FD_207735 | JGI IMG/M metagenome (GOLD analysis project Ga0316193, IMG submission 207735) | Coastal sediment microbial communities from Maine, United States - Merrow Island sediment 2 | ecosystem: Environmental > Aquatic > Marine > Coastal > Sediment | place: USA: Maine...
TCATAGGCCCAGCAATCGAAGCGGGCGCCGGCAAAACGGTCGAGCACGTGGAGGTAGCGACCAGAGTGTTCGGCAAGGCCGTGGACGACGAGCAGAACCGCACGCATATCCCCTTCAGGCGTGTGTCGGCGCCAGAAGAGGCGATTGCCGTCCGCACTCTCTGTCCAGCCTTCTTCGATCTTCATTTCGTATTCTCCCTGCGGTCTGCGCGAACCCGCTCCACTGCGCTACGCCACCCCTGATAGAGGCGATCTCGTTGGCCCTGATCCATCCCGGGTTCGAAGCGCTTGTCTTCACGCCACGCCCCTTCGAGTTCTTTGGCATTGCGCCACATCCCCACACCGAGCCCGGCGAGGAAGGCGGAACCCGCGGCGGTCGTTTCCAGGAGTCGCGGCCGTACGACCGGCACACCGAGGATGTCTGCCTGGAATTGCATCAGGTGATTGTTGGCAGCGGCGCCGCCGTCGGCGCGGAGCTCGTGCACCGTGGTCGAACCATCGCAGTTCATTGCATCGACCACATCCCGGGTCTGGTAGGCGATGCTGTCGAGGGTGGCGCGGATGATCTGCTCGCGTCCGCTGCCCCGGGTGAGGCCGACGATGGCGCCCCGCGCATCCATGTCCCAATAGGGCGCGCCAAGACCCGCGAACGCGGGCACGACATACACACCCTGAGTGTCTTGAATCCGTGCCGCGATCTCTTCGGTTTCGACGGCACTGCCGATGAGGCCCATCTCGTCGCGCAGCCACTGGATCGCGGCGCCGGTGGTGAAGACCGAGCCCTCGAGCGCATACGCAGCGCCTCCGGTGGCGTCGCAGCAGACCGTGGTGAGCAGTCCGCAGCTGCTTCGCTGGAGCTCGGAACCGGTGTTGACCATCACAAAACAGCCGGTGCCGTAGGTGTTCTTGACCATTCCGGGCTGCCAGCAGCCCTGGCCGTAAAGTGCCGCCTGTTGGTCACCCGCGATTCCCGCGACTGGCACGCCGCCGGGCAGCGCGCCTGCGGGGACTGTGGTTCCGAAGACCCCGGAGCTCGGCATGACCTCTGGCAACATCGCCTCGGGAACGCCGAAGATCTCGAGCAGCTCGGGGTCCCAGGCCAGATTGCGGATGTCATAGAGGAGCGTCCTGCAGGCGTTGGTCGGCTCGGTTGCGAGGACCTCGCCGCCGGTGAGCTTATAGAGCATCCAGGTGTCGATGGTTCCGAAGACCAGCTCGCCGGCCTCGGCCCGGGGCCGCGCCTCCGGGTAGTGATCGAGGATCCACTTCACTTTGGAGCCCGAAAAATAGGGATCGACGACCAATCCCGTCCTCTCGCTGATCATCGGCTCGAGGCCGTTGTTCCGGATCGCCTGGCAAATATCGGCGGTCTGCCGGCTCTGCCAGACAATTGCCCGGTGCAGGGGCTCGCCCGTCGCCCGGTCCCACACGACGGTGGTTTCGCGCTGGTTGGTGATGCCGATGGCGCGGAGGTCCCCCTGAGCCAGTGACGCCTCTTCGAGGGCCATACCGATGACCTCGAGGCTGACCCGCCAGATTTCTTCCGGGTCGTGTTCCACCCAGCCCGGCTCGGGGTAGTACTGAGTGAACTCTTCGGTTGCGCGGCCGAGGACCCTCCCGTCGCGGTCGAGGACCAGCGCCGTCGAGCCCGTCGTTCCCTGATCGATTGCGAGCACCGCTTCTGGCATGCAGCCTCCCGGTGGTAGTGTAGCGAAGCATCTCCGCTATCATGCGGCAGCGATACCGGAGTCCGGGAGGAGAAAAGAGATGGAGAAGCTGATCGAGGTTGTTTTGAACCTGCTGCCGATGACGGTGGTGATCGTGGTCGGCTTCAGCGTGCTTGGGTTCCTCAACCGCCGCCTGGTGCGCAAGTCGAAGGAACTCGCGGGGGAAGGCACCTTCAGACGCCAGATGGTGCTCACCTTCCTCTCGCTGTTCTTCATCGTCGCCATCATGGTGACGGCACCGCTGGAGGACGGCATACGGGGGAACCTCATTTCCCTCTTCGGCATCGCTCTCACCGGCGTCATCGCCCTGTCGTCAACGACCCTTGCTTCAAACGCGATGGCGGGTCTGATGCTGCGGGCGGTGCGCAACTTCAGGCGTGGCGACTACATTCGTTGTGGCGAGTTCCTCGGTCGTGTCACCGAGCGCGGTCTCTTCCACACCGAGATTCAGAACGAACGCTCAGACCTCATCACCATGCCAAATCTCCACCTGGCCACCAACGCGGTGACCGTCATCCGCCCATCCGGGACCTTTGTCTCGGCCAAGCTTTCGCTCGGCTACGACCTCCAGCATGGCGAGATCGAAAAGCTCCTGATCGAAGCCGCCAGGCATGCCGGCCTGGTTGATCCCTTCGTGCGCATCCGCGTGCTCGGTGATTTTTCGGTGACCTACGAGATTTCGGGTCGGCTCGGCGACACCAAAAAGTTCCTGGGCTCGAAGTCCGCTCTCCATCGGGCGGTGCTCGACAAACTCCACCGCGCCGGGGTCGAGATTGTTTCGCCGACATTCATGAACCAGCGCCAAATCAAGGGAGAACGTGCCTTCATACCTGAGATTGAGGACGACAAACCGATGGAACCGACCCGTGACAGTTCTCCGGACACCCTGGTATTCGACAAAGCCGATCAGGTCGAAAAGGTCGAGGACCTCCGCGCCAGGCTGACGGCCCTCGACAAGGAGATCGCCGAGCTCGAGACGAAGGTCAAGGCCGCCGAAGGAGACGAAGCGGAGAAGATCCAGGAGACGGTCTTCCTCCGCCAACGGATCCGCGAGCGGCTTGTCGAACGCATCGCGGACATCGAGAAAAAGGTGGGGGAGTAGCCCCCACTCGCCCACCCAATTCGGAATTAGGAATTAGGAATTAGGAATTCCCACCCAACCACCCCGGGTCACGGAATGACGTTTCATCTTCTGAAGGGGCGGCAAATACGCCGCCCGCCCTATTTTTTCGAGCTGAATTCCTGGCGAAGGCCGCGATCGATGGCCCACATCATCTTGTCGATATGCTGTTGCTGCTCGAAGACGGCTTCCATCAGGACCTTGAGCGGCAGCAATCGCACGTGAGCCGCGGCGTCGAGGTTGACCGTTTTCATGGACCAGCCGGGGAAGAGCCGCTGCGTGAAGTCTTCTTCGATCCCGAGCACCACGAGGTCGGTGTGGCGTTTGTCCGCCCTGATGGCGCCGAAGATCTCGTCGACGGCCTCTTGCGGTCCCTCGAGGACCTGGTAGAAGAGCCCACCTGACGTGATCAGAACACCGGTGATGTCGAGTTCTTTGTTTTTCTCGGCTGCCTTGGCTCCGAGCTCTTTGAGCTCGCTCTCCCGGAACGGCATGGCGAAACGACTGACGTATTTAATGCGTTTCATGATCGCGAGATAGTACCGGACCGCTCTCGCATCGGTCAACGACTCCCACCACCCACCCGATCCTGGATGCTAGATCCTAGATGTTGCATCAGCCCGCCCTCCCCTTGAAATCTCAGATAAAGGGCTTACGGTTTGGTGCATCCAGCATCCAGCATCCAGCATCCAGCATCCAGCATCCAGCATCCGGAATCGGACTGCGAGCGCTTCTAATCCAGCACCGCGTCAAAGACCTCTATCAGCCTTTCAATCTCTTCAAGCGTGTTGTAGTGCACCAGGCTCGTGCGGACGACTCCGTCCTCGGGTTCGAGGCCCGCTGCCTCGCACAGGTGATAGGCGTACATGTGGCCATGACGGATGCCGATGCCGGAGCGGTCCACCGCAGCGGTGATCTCCGCCGAGCTCTTGGAATCGTGCACGAAGCTGATCGTGCCGACCCGCGAGTCGCCATCGTCGGTGGGGCCGATGATGCGCACATTGTCGCGAGATCGCAGGTACTCGATGATCCGCGCCTGCAATGGCAGCTCGCAGGCCGTCATGATTTCGAAGGCGCGCTCGATTGCCGGCCGGTCGAGCGTGTTCGAGTCTGCCTCACCGACCAGAGTTGCCAGGTAGTCGCGCAGCCCGCAGATGCCGGCGCAGCCCTCGTGGTTGGCACCACCGACCTCGAATTTGTAGGGCAAATCATCGTCGGGCACGAAGAAGTGGTTCGGGCCGGAGAGCTCTTCGAGCGCATCCCGGCGCCCCCACAGCGCCGCCATGTGCGGGCCGTAGACCTTGTAGGTCGAGTAGGCGTACCAGTCGACGTTCCATGCCGACACATCTATGGCGCGATGAGGGGCGTAGGCGACGCCGTCCACCACCACCCGTGCACCGGCCTCATGGGCGAGCGAGGTAATAGCTTCGATGTCTACGATTTCACCGAGCAGGTTCGAGACGTGCGGGAAAGCGACCAGAGCAGTCCGGTCCGAGAGTAGATTTTCGAGGTCGGGGAGTGGACAGGTGCAGCTGGTCGGATCCATCTCCCACCATCGCAGCGTGAAGCCGAGCCGGTCGAGCATTTTCCATGGGCCCACGTTGGCCTCGTGACCCGTCTGCGCGACGACAATCTCCGAGCCCGGTTTCAAAACCTCGGCGTAGCAACGGGAGAGCATCTGCAGGAGGACCGACGTCGACGACCCGAGGATGACTTCGCCGTCTTTGCCGTTCATCATCAAACGCACGAAATCGTGGGCTTTATCGACGAGGTCGGTCGCCCGCTGGGCCACGGGGTAACCGGCGCCGAGCTGGACGTAGCTGGTCAACATGTAGTCGCGGATGGCGTCGGCCACGACCGCTGGCACCTGCGAGCCGCCCGCATTTTCTAGATACACCGTTTCGCCGGCAAGGGCCGGGAACTGCGCACGGATCCGTTCACGATCATCGCTCGAAATCTGGGTGGCCACTGCGCCCTCCAATTGCCGCCGGGTTGCCGACGGCCAGTTTGACGATTATGGTCGAGACCCGCTTCCAGGTCGAGGTCTTTTAGAAACCCGACTGCTGCAGCAAGCGTAAGTGTTCGTGGAGGGACCGTGGAAGAAAACCAGCAAGCAGAAATTTCGACCGACGAATCACTGATCACCGAATCTCCAGTGAAGCCGGGCGTCATCGCGCGGATCTTCCGCAACCGCTTTGGTCATTGGCGTGCCGGCTGGCGGCTCACGGTCTATGCCATCGCCATCTTTGTGATTGGCAAGGCGATCAGCGCGCCAATCAAGCTGTTCGTACCCGATGCGCCCGAATCCGACTTCCTGTCGTGGACCCATACCCTGGTCTATGTGGTCGCAAACCTGGCGCTGATTCTGGGTGGTTTGGGGATTCTGAGGTTTTTCGATCGCCGCCCGCCGGCGCTGTTGGGACTGGGCTTCAGCCGAGGGTGGTTACGCGAGTTGGTGATCGGGCTGGTCGCCGGCCTCGTTGTCACCGGGGCGCTGGTTCTCACGCTGGTTCTTTCAGGGTCGGTCTCGCTCGCTCTCTCCCCGGATCTACGGGCCAGTCTCGGCGCGTTTCCGTTCTTTTTTGTCCTCTTCACCCTCGCGGCCGCGGTCGAGGAGCTCATGTTCCGGGGATACCCACTGCAGGCGCTGGCCGAGGGGAGCCGGCGGTGGATCGCGGGCATCCTGCTCTGCCTGCCCTTTACCCTGGGCCACGCCGATAACCCCGACGTAACGATGATCGGCGTTGCCAATATCTTTCTCGCCAGCGTTATCCTGGTGATTCTCTATTTCCAGACCCGCAGGCTGTGGCTTCCCATCAGCTTTCACCTGTCCTGGAACCTGGCCCAGAGTTGGCTGTGGGGCTTCGATGTCAGCGGCATCAAGATCGAGAACCAGCTCTTCGTTGTGACGCCGACCGGGCCCGACCTCGTCACCGGCGGCGAGTTCGGGCTCGAAGGCAGCATCCTGTCAACCGTTCTCTTTACCGCGGCGGTGGTGTGGTTTCTGGTGAAGCCGGTTCTGCGGCCGACCGCAGAAATAGCTGCCCTTTGGGCTCGATATCCAGCCGGCTTCGGCATTGAACCCGCCCAACCGCCCGATGCTGGATGCTCGATGCTGGATACTCGATCCACCCGCCCGCCCGAGAGCGACAACGGGCCCGGTTCCACCGAAGACGGAGAGTCGAGTATCGAGGATCGAGAATCGAGTATCTAGGGTCTTACGCGGAAGTGGGCTTCCCTTCATTCCACTCGATCAACCTGTCCAGGTAACGTGACCCCAACTGTCCACTGGCCATCCTCCGTTTGACCGGCGGCAAACGGAGGATAGATCCGAGAACCGCGGCCATCGCGCGGTGGCTGGCGAGGGCGTGATTGTCGAAGATCAAATGCTGCAGGGTGCCGCGTTCGACCGCCATCGCCACTGTTCGGTGGACCGAGTCAACCGGCGTGATGACTCGCTGCTCGCGCGGTATCAGGCTGATGCCGTCTTCCGGGCAGGCCGGTACGCAGACCCCGCAGCCGAGGCACAGATCTTCGTCGAGCGTCGCGGCCTTGCGCTTGGGCTTTTCGGGATCGTTGGCCGACACCAGGGCCATCGCTTCGACCGGACACGCCGCCACGCACTTGCCGCACCCGGTGCAGAGTTCGGCATCGGTCGAGGGCAGGAAGTTTGTGGTGTGAACCGGGTGCAGGTGGCCAAAGCGGCGGGCCGCGATCATTGCCTCGCAGCAGCACCCACAGCAGTTGCAGATGAAATTGACCCGCTGCTGTACGTTTTCGCCGAACTGGACCAGCCCGAGTTCGCGCGCCTCGGCGAGAAGATCGAGACACTCTGCCGTGTCCACAACCCGGGCATGGCCGTGGCGGGTCAGCGAGGCCGCAGTGTTGTTGAAGGTCATGCAGATGTCCATAGGCGCGGAACACGCCCGACCCATGTGCTCCATCTTGTGGCGGCAATAGCAGGTGCCGACGCCGATGTGGGTGGCGCTCTCGACGACGTGGCTCGCCCGTTCGCAGTCGAGGACCTCGAGAGTAGCGTCGATCGGCAGCGAGGTCTCCGCCACGAAAGTCCTTCCAAGCTGGGTCTCACCTTCGGTGAACAGATTTCTGATGAAATCCTCTTCGACGTTGAGGTACTGGTAGAAAAGCTCGGCAAGGACTCTCTGGTCGAGGTCGCCTCGGATCCGCATCATCGAGAACTCGAAGAAGCCGGCCATTGGCGGCGGCAGAGCGTAGGTAACGCCTTCCTCTGATTCGATATCGATCAGGACCGCCCGTCCGGCGAGCTTATCGAGCACTCCTCGCGCCGAATCAACCGGCATCTTCCACGCCTGGGCCGCCCTCTCAGCCGTGAACGGCCTGATGGGGAGTAGCGAAACCAACTCCGCCTCGCGTTCCGAGAACAACATTTCCAGGATTTGGTAGAGAAGTTCCGACGGCGGTGCACCCTGAGGAAAGCGGTTGATCCGCTCTACCAGGTCGAGGTAGCCCTGCTTGACAGTGTGGTGTGCCATAACCTTGTTCGGAGTCATTATCGCAGATTCCGCCCGCCCACCCGCCCCTCCGGATACAAGATGCAAGATGCAAGTCCCATCCACCCAACCTCACGGACTCACTTTCCTGAATAGGGGGTGGGTGGGCGGCCTTGTATCTTGCATCTGGGCGGGTGGGGGAAGCCTTACTGCCCGGGTGGGTGGGCGGCCGGTATTGCCTTTCATGCCATAGATATTTACAATACTATTGGGACGCCAATCATGACACGACAAAGAATGCGCAAGGTCACCTACTCGCTGCCTGAGGAATTGCTGGACGGGGTCCGGTCGGTAGTTCACGAGGGCGCGGCGCCGTCGTACAGCGCTTTCGTCCAGCAGGCTCTCGCCGATGGCGTCAGCCGGGCTCGCGAGGCGCTGCTTGCGGAGTCGTTTCTCCAGGCGTCCCGCGACCCGGAGTTCCTCGAAGACGTCGATCGGGCTCTGCGCGACTTCGGAAACGCCGACGACGAGGAGGGCCGCGATCGTTGATCTCCGCGCCGCCGTTTCAATGGTCGGTCTTCACGATCGACATCGATGGGCCGCCCGGCTCGGGGGGCAGTGGATCGTCGCCCGTACTGGTCGTGTCGCGAGAATCGGCCAACGAAGCTCTGCCGGTGGTGACCGTCCTGCCTCTCACAACCCGGAGAACGGACCGGCGCGTTTATCCCAACGAGGTCCTGTTGCGATCCGGAACGGCGGGGTTGAAAAAAGATGCCATCGCGATGGCGCACCAGACCCGGACCGTTGCCAAGAGACGATTGACGGAACCGCTTGGAACGATCGAAGACAGCGATCTGAGGTCGGAAATCCGCCGCGCGATGTGCGTTCAACTGAATTTGGAGCAGGGTTGACATCGGTGAGACAATTAGAGGATCGGGGGAGTCGAGAATGACAATGCAAAGGGTCCCGAGCAACGACGCCCAGAACGAATTTCAGTTCGTGATGGATCAGGTCTGTGCCGGCCTCGGGCCGGTCTTGATCACGGGCGCGAGAGGCAACGCCGTCCTCGTCTGCGAGGAAGAGTGGCGGATGCTCCATAGAAAGCTCGAGGCCCTTCTGGTCCCGGCCATGCGAGATAGCACTCTCGATCAGCTCGAACGAATCGTCGAAGCGCATACCAGCGGAACCACCGCTCACGACTGAATCCCACCCACCCCTCCACCCGATACTCGATTCTCGATACTGGATACTCGATCCGCCCACCCACCCCGTTTTGCCCGCAGATGACGCAGATAACGCAGATAGAGACCCGGACTTTTTGTGATGGTATCTGCGTCAATCCGCGTGATCTGCGGGGAAAATATTGAATGCCGACCGAGCAGAGCGATTACGAGCGGGTTGACCTACCATTTCGCAGCATCGAGCATCGAGCATCGGCTGGAAGGTTCGTCGGTGGTATCCTCCTCCACGTCACAACCATGGAACTGATTGGTCTTTACCGCGAGATGTTGCGGGCTCGCAGCTACGAGCTCGCGGTCGAGGATCTCTGGCACCGCGGGCTCATCGCCGGTGAGATGCACCTCGGCACCGGAGAGGAAGCGGTGGCGGCCGGGGTTGTCACCCTCCTCGGAGATGGCGACGGCCTCGCTCTGACTCACCGCTGCTCGCCTGCGTTGGTGGTCCGGGGCGTGCCCATCGTGCCGATGCTCCGCGAGTTGCTTGGGTGCGAGGACGGGTTGTGCGGTGGTCACGGCGGACACATGCATTTGTTCTCGAGAGAGCACATGGCTGCGACCTCCGGAATCGTCGGCGCCTCGTTGCCGACCGCCGCCGGTTTCGCACTCGCCAACCGTCGGCTACGCGCCAACAAGGTGGCAGTCGCATTCACCGGCACTGGCGCCATGAACTCGGGAATGGCGCTCGAAACCCTCAACCTGGCGGTTGCGTGGTCGCTGCCGTTGATCGTTGTCTGCATCGACAATGGTTGGGCAATCACCACCGCCTCCGAGGCCGTGACCGGCGGCAAGCTCGTCGATCGCGCGCGTGCGTTCGGTTTACGCTCGGACTCCGTTGACGGCCGCGATGTGCGGGCGGTTCACAAGGCAGCGGGAAAACTCATCGATTTCTCGCGGCGCGGTAAGGGCCCCGCTTTCCTCCTCGCAACCTGCCCGCGCCTCGACGGTCACCTCCTCGGCGATCCGTTGCTTCGCATGGCGCGGCAGCCGGTGGCAGAGGGTAAGAGCACTTTTGCCAAGGTCATCTCCTCCGCCACTTCCCGTGGCGGTGGCGGTCTCAAGGATCGCGCCGGAGGCATGACCAGGATGATGTCGGTGATGGCGAAAGCGCGTAGGGGTCCCACCCGCGAACGGCGTGGCGATCCCATGCTCGCCACGCGGAAGGCGATGAAAAAGAACGAGAGTGAGCGGGACCGCATCGACTCCGAGGTCGCGGCCGAGATGGAATCGGCGGTTGAAATAGCGTTGGCCGATTTCGGAGAGTCTGCCGATGCCTGATATGACTCTCGGTCAGGCGGTAGATCGCGCGATCGAAGACGCGATGGCGCGGGATGATTCCATTGTCCTCATTGGTGAGGATGCGCCGATGCTGCGTGCGCCCCTCCTCGCACGCTTCGGGGCCGACCGAATCCTCGCCGCGCCGATCAGCGAGTCGGCGTTCTTCGGCGCCGCTGCCGGCGCCGCGATGGCCGGGTTGCGTCCGGTGGTCGAGCTCTACATGGTGGACTTCATTGCTGTCGCCTTCGACGCGGTACTCAACCATATCGCCAAGGTCGAGCGTTTTTCGGGCGGCAAATGGAAAGCCCCGCTCGTTATCCGCGCTCCGTCAGGTGGCGGGTATGGCGATGGCGGTCAGCACGGCCAGTCCCTGTGGGGGACCCTGGCCTCGATTCCTGGTTTGACGGTGGTCGTCGCGTCGACACCGGCCGACGCCTATGGCCTCATGACCACTGCCCTTGGCCATGACGGCCCGGTGATCTTCATGGAGCCAAAGCTTCTGTCAGAGAAATGGCTCGAGTTCCTCGGCAGCGGCGGCCGTGACACCGTAACCTTCGACGTGCCTGCCGAGGGCGCCGTCGGCTCGGTACCGAAACAGCCGCACACAACTCCATTCGGCAAGGCGGCGGTTCGACGCGAGGGAGGGGACGTAACGATTGCGTCGGTCGCGGTCGGGGTTCACCGCGCGCTCGAAGCTGCGGAGAAGCTCCACGGCAGCAATGTGTCGTGCGAGGTCATCGACCTTCGCTCACTCCGACCGCTGGATGTCGAGACCATCGTCGAGTCGGTCGCCAAGACTGGCCGTCTGCTGGTGGTCGATGAGGACTACCGCGAGTTTGGCCTGGCGGGCGAACTGGCGGCCGTTTGCCTCGAGGCCGGACTCAGCCCACGCTACGCCCGCGTGTGTGTCGAGGACACCCTGCCATACGCCCGTCACCTCGAAGATGCCGCCCTGCCCAACGTCGATCGGATCGTCGAGGCGGCGACGTCTCTGGCCGACGCCTGATCCGACCACGCTGCCGATTCTCGATACTGGATACTCGATCGCCCGCTCGCTGAGGACTGCCCACAGATGACACAGATGTACGCAGATCCAAACAGAAAAATCCATCTGTGTGATCTGTGGGTTGAGTTCGGGTGGGTGGATCGAACATCGAGCATCGGGATGGGTGGATGGGCCTCAGTACCAGTCGACGACTTTCAAGCCGGAAACGCGGCTGAACTCGCTGGTGTTGTGCGTGACGAGGAGCGCTTGGTTGGCGACAGCAGTCCCGGCGATGAGTGTGTCGATGGGTCCGATCGGTTTGCCCCGTTTCTCCAGGGCCGCCCGGAGCGCGGCGGCTGCCCTGGCCTCGGCATCACCAAACGGCAGGAGATTGACCAGATCCACCAACTCGGAGAGCTGCTTACGACGTTTCTTGGGGGACGACGATTTTGCGATGCCGACCTCGAGTTCGTAAAGCACGATTGCGGGCACACCGATCTCGGACGGAGGAGTGGCAAGGAGTCTTTCAGCGACCTGTCCCTGCCCCTTGAAAAAATAAATCAGTGAATTCGTATCGAGGGCGAACATCACAGCGTTTCTCTCGACAGGTCTTTCGGCTGCCCAGAACGGATCTGCTTCACATCAGGAAAATCGGACCACGCGCCAGCCAGGCGACTGACATTTTCGGGCCAGTGGTTCGAGATCTTCCTGCGTATGAGGCCTGCGACAAGACTACTCACCGACATTCCGGAAGACTCTGCGACGGATTTCAGCTTTCGAGCGGTTTCGTCCTCGAGATAGAGGGTGATCTGAGCCATGGTCACCTCCAATCCAAGTATACTCTAACATATACGTGGCCTGCAACCGATGGATTCATCCTGCGCTAGGCGACATTTATCCCGCCCTGTCGCGGGTCACCAGCTCAGGCGCACCGCTTCCTCCGCAATCCACGAGTTGCTCACCATCGGCCAGTCGTGATCGCGACTCCAGGAGTTGAGCTCGCGCAGCAGGCGGCCGTACTCCCGGCCGGCGTCGTCAGGCCATTCGTCTCGATTATCAGGCAGCGCTTCGACAGCAGGGAAATAAGGTGTGGCGTTGTGTTCTGCGATGGTTTCCATGACCACCTCCAATCAACTTCGGACAGTGGACGTTGCCCGGATTTACACTATGGCATAAATAAGGTGTAAATACAAGCGAAAATTCACGAATCCAATCGCGAGATCTATTTTTGCGCTTGTGAAGCGACCTCGTCGCGCAACAACTGAAGCTGTTTGGATACTTTTACCGGATAGGGCTCGAGGCCGGTTTCGAGGCGACGCATGGCCGGTAGGAGTCGACGCAGCTCATGCGATGCCCGGTCGCGCGCCGCATCCAGAGATTCACCGCCGGATGGGAGTCGCCGCCCACTCTCCATTACCGGCACCAGCAACGGTCGGCCTGGAAGGTCCTCGTCTGCCAGCCCAACAGTGTCTCTGACCACGACTCCGTCGTTGTCTTCGTCGCGCCACACTTGCTTGACGCCCGGCAGGGTGGCCTTGTCGGGCGACAGCTTGAGCAGCGGTTGATCGTCGAGTTGGGCCAGCTTGTAGACGATGTCGAGGTTTGGAGCATCCTCGGAGGTGCCGAGGCGGGTGCCGATGCCGAAGGCGTCGATTGGCGCCCCGGAGCGCACGAGTTCCTGAACACGGTACTCATCGAGGTTGCCGGAAGCGAAGATCTGGACCCGTTCGAGTCCGGCCGCATCGAGGCGCTCTCGCGTGGCCCCGGCGAGCGCGACGAGATCACCCGAGTCGAGACGGATGGCCCGTACCCGGAAGTTGTCGCCGAGTTTTTCGGCGAGGGCGATGACTCGCTCCACACCACGAATCGTATCGTACGTGTCGACCACCAGTACGGTCTCCGGGTAGGCCTCGACAAAGCTGCGAAAAGCCTTCTCCTCGTCATCCAGAGCTTGCACATAGCTGTGGGCCATCGTCCCGGTCACTGGGATGTCGAAGCAATGTCCGGCCTCGACGTTGGAGGTGGAATCGAAGCCGGCGATCCGCGAAGCGCGGGCACCCAGGAGCCCGGACTCGGTGCCATGGGTGCGGCGGAGCCCGAAGTCCACCAGCCCGCGGCCATCGGCGGCCAGCACGACTCGCGCCGCCTTCGAGGCGATCAGGGTCTGGAGGTGGACCAGGTTCATGACGACGGTCTCGAGAAGCTGGGCCTCGATGATCGGCGCCGTCACTCTGAGGATCGGTTCGCCGGCAAAAGCCACGGTGCCCTCGGGCATGGCCGCTATATCTCCCGAGAAACGAAGCTGGCCCAGGAGTTCCAGAAACTCGGTGCGGAAGTGGCCGAGTGAATCGAGGTACTCGAGATCGGAGGCGGTGAATCGAAGTCTCTCGAGACGTTCGAGGACCGTGGTGAGGCCGGCCACGAGCAGGAAATCGCGGTTCGCTGGAAGCCGCCGCACAAAGAGATCGAAGGTCGCCCGTCCTTCGATGCCGTTGAGGTGATAGGCCTGCATCATGGTCAGCTCGTAGAGGTCGACCACGAGGGCCGAGGGATTCCGGGGAG
>Ga0316193_10002300_pt1 | contig 13374 bp, 11 predicted proteins | sample MerIslsedime2_MG_FD_207735 | JGI IMG/M metagenome (GOLD analysis project Ga0316193, IMG submission 207735) | Coastal sediment microbial communities from Maine, United States - Merrow Island sediment 2 | ecosystem: Environmental > Aquatic > Marine > Coastal > Sediment | place: USA: Maine...
ATTCGTTCGTGGGAGATCGAGAGACTCTGCTCGCCGCGAAGGAGTACACCGAAAACGTACTGGTTCCGGTGACCTTGTGTGCTCCGCTCAACCGACGGGCCTACACGAAACCCCTGGGCTACCCGGGTGACTACCAGGTGATGCTCTACTACTACGCGAACGCCTTCGAGGGTGACAGCGTCTTCGCAAAGGTGCTGCACAAGTTCGCGGTCGAGCATCCCCTTTCCAACGGCGTCCGCACGCGGAAAGACCTCATGATCGAGATGATGGATGGTGAACACCAAAGGGTCATCGAGCGAGACGGCGATGACGCTAAGTTCCGAGTCGCCAACCTGGGATGTGGTCCGGCCCGCGAGGTCTCCGACTTCATCTCGACCAAAAAATCCTGGCCGGGACGGGTGGTGTGGACTCTCATCGACCAGGAGGAGCGGGCGCTCAGTGTCGCCTACCGAACGAGTCAGGCGGAAATCAGCAAGTGGGGATCCGCCGGAGAACTGTTTCTGTTGAATCTCTCCTTCGTGCAGTTGCTGAGCGAGGGCGTACCGTTCCAGGAACCGGGAACTCAGAATTTCGTCTTCTCAACGGGTCTTTTCGATTACATCCGCGAATCTCGCGCCCAAACTCTGATTCGCGCCCTCTATGATCTGCTCGCCGACGGAGGTCTGCTGGCCATCGGCAGCGCCCGTGCGCCACAGGAGATGTTCTGGAGCGCCGAGTTTCTGGTTGACTGGACCATCCTCTACCGAACCCGGGACGAGATGCTCCGTCTGGCGGCCCTGCTCCCGGAAAGCGCCGAGGTCGACGTGGTTCTGGAACCCGGGGAAGCCTACTACTTCTTGACGATTCGCAAGCGCTGAGATCGGGAACTCCGGACCCGGGCCCGTGCGGGCTCGATGTGCGATTCGAGGAGTCAGAAGAGAGCCGGGCGCTAGTGTACCCCGCCCATCTCAGTCGGCGTCCCCACGCCGCGTGTTCGGCGACTCGGGCGCTTCTCTTCTCTCGTCCAGCAGATGCCGTATCGCCAGATACGGATGGCGCCAGATCATCCGCGGACCGGCAAACCGCATCACCTCGCGCACCCGCTCTCTCTTTTCCGGTCCATAGCAGTGGATGGGGCAGTTCGTACAAGCGGGCTTCTCACCACCGTAGGGGCAGCGATGGAGCTTGCGGTCGGCATAGTCGGCGAGCTCCGCACACCCGTCACAGAGCTGCCGGCTGCCGTGATGGCGGCGGCAGTAAATGGCCACCATGGCCCGGACCGTGGTCCGTTCCCGCCGGATGCGCGGTGAATCAGGCGTTTCGATCATCGTGTAGTTCAACATCGGGGCGCGCCCCCGCATTGCCACACGTGACACTGCTGATATCAATTTTCTGAGTCAGCCGCTTTTCCACGAGTTTCACGCCGACTTTGAGCACCGGCTCTGCTATCCTCACCCAATCAGAACGGTCCTCGGACCGCCAAAAAAAGGGGGAAGGAAACCATGGATAACGCAGCAACGGGGCGTCTGTTCCGCCTCTTCATGCTGGTCCTCGTGATGGTCGCCATCGGTCTGCCGGCCGGTGCGCAGGAGGCCGCCGAAGAACCGGAGGATGAGGAAAGAGCCATGCCGGTGGTGATCGAGGAGATCGTCGTCACCGCCCAGAGACGCGAAGAGAACATCCAGGACGTTCCGGTCGCGATGACGGCGCTGCAGGGTGAGGACCTCGAAGCCATCTCCGCGGGCGCTCCCGACGTTCGCGTCCTCTCAGGCCGGGTCCCGAGTCTGGTCATCGAGTCCTCCTTCGGCCGCGCGTTCCCGCGCTTCTATATCCGCGGTCTCGGCAACCCGGACTTCGACCTCAACGCCTCGCAACCGGTGTCCATGATGGTCGACGAGGTGGTGCTCGAGAACCCAGTCGTCAAGGGCATGCCGCTGTTTGACATTGATCGCGTCGAGGTTCTGCGCGGACCGCAGGGCACCCTCTTCGGTCGCAACACCCCGGCCGGCGTGGTCAAGTTCGAGACCCGAAGGCCGACCCTCGGCGATCCCGGCGGGAACTTCCGCGCCTCCTTCGGCACCTTCAACACCTTTGACGTGAGCGGTGGGGTCAATGTGCCCCTGGGCGAGACGGTCGCCATCCGCCTGTCGGCGCTCTACCAGACCCGCAACGACTGGGTCGACAACGACTACGACGCCGGGCCGGAAGACGAGCTCGGCGGCTACACCACCGGCGCCGGCCGGTTCCAGCTGCTGTGGGCGCCCACCGACAACTTCGACGCGTTGGTCAACCTGCACGCCTGGGACGTCGACGGCACCGCCCGGATCTTCCGCGCCAACATCCTCGAGCCCGGCGGCGGCGGTCTGGTCGATGATTTCCGCCAGGACACGGTCTACCACGACGGGAAAAACTCGCAGGTCATCTCGGCCTATGGCGGATCGCTCCGCTTTGACTGGGACTTCGGCGCCGCCACGCTGACCTCCATCACCGGCTTCGAGAAGATCGACAACATGCTCAGCCGCGGTGACATCGACGGCGGCTTCGGCGCCGTCTTCGCGCCGCCCTCCGGCCCCGGCTTCATCCCCTTCCCCTCCGAGTCGGCGGATGGGATCCCCAATCTCGATCAGCTCACCCAGGAGTTCCGGGTTGCCAGCAACGGCAACGACGTCGTTGACTGGTTGGTCGGCGCCTTCTACTTCAACGAGGACTTCCAGGCCGACACCTTCAGTTTCAACACCCTGGCCCCCGGAAACCCGCGGGATGGTTACGCCTTTCAAACCCAGGAGAGCACGTCCTACGCCCTCTTCGGTTCTCTCGACTTCCACCTCGGCGAAAAATGGGACCTCGTGGCTGGGCTGCGCTACACCAGTGACGAAAAGGACTTCGCGGCCGAACGGCCGGATCCGACCTTCCAGCTTCCGACCTTCGCCCCCATCACCGAACACACCGACGCCGACAACGTCAGCTGGGACCTCAGCGCCACCTACAAGGCGAATCACAACGTCAACATCTACGGACGTCTGGCCACCGGTTTCCGCGCACCGTCCATCCAGGGCCGGATCCTCTTCTGCGCCGACTTCGAGGGCGGGCTCAACCCGGCCACCAACTGCGTCACGGTCGCCGACAGCGAGGAGATCATCTCATTCGAATTGGGCGCGAAGACCATCCTCGCCCAGAACAAGCTTCGCCTCAACGTCGCCGCCTACATGTTCGAGGTCACCGACCAGCAGATCACCGCCGTCGGTGGCGAGTTCAACACGGCCGCGTTGCTCAACGCCGCCAAGACCGAGGGCTACGGCCTCGAGGCCGATATCGAGTGGACCCCCTCGGCCCACTGGCTCATGACCTTCGGCGCGAGCTACAACCCGACCAAGATCAAAGATCCGAACCTCACCGTCGCACCGTGCGGCGGCGGCTGCACCGTTCTCGATCCCATCAATGCAGATGGCCTGGCCCTCATCGACGGCAACTCGCTCCCGCACGCCCCCGACGTGATCTTCAACGGCATCATCAATCTGCGGTCGGATCCGGTGAACAAGGGACTCTTCGCCTCCCTCGATTGGGCCTACTACTCCAAGAAGCAGTTCATGCTCTACGAGTCGGCGGAGTTCCAGGATGACTCTCTCGAAATCGGCCTCCGGCTCGGCTACGGCTGGAGCGAGGCAAAGTACGAAATCGCCCTCTTCAGCCGCAATCTCCTCGACGAGAAGATCGTCCGCGGCGGTATCGACTTCAACAACCTCACCGGTTTCACCAACGACCCGCGGATCATCGGCCTCGAGTTCGTCGGTCGTTTCTGATTCCGTATCTGGCAGATCGGCGCCCACTCTTTTGAGAGTGGGCGCCTTTTTCGTGACCGGTACCGCCTCTGCCCCGGTCGCTTTGGATCGATTGTCGGCAGCTCAGGAATCCCCGTGGAAGATCGCTTCGCTCCTTCCCCGTGAATTCCTGAGGTTTGAGTTGAGCTGGAGGACGTTCCCAATAGTTCACGTCTTCCAAAGCAACCGATTGGTATGATCGTTCTCGGCTGTCGGCCTTCGGCCGGTTGTCCATCGCACGCTACAATCACGGCCATGACGAAACCACCATTCGAAACCGATTTGCGGCTCGAAGGTTGGCGGCTCTTTTGGGCGCACCTCGAGGTACAGAATGTAAACAGCGACACTCTCGCGGCTCGGCGCGGGCAGGTTGCCGAAACGGCCCGCCAGCGGTTCTCCGACACCCCGGCCATCAGCGGGAACCCGACCGCGGCCGCGCTCCGCAGACTCTTCCGGGCCGCCGGATGCGATCCCACCCGCTATCGACCGGCTTCTGAGGCGCTGCTTCGCCGTCTCGTCAAGGGTGGCGAACTGCCGGAGATCTCCCCGCTCGTGGATCTCAACAACTGTCTCTCGGCCGAGCTCGCGGTGCCCTGTTGCGTCATGGTCGAGGGCTCTTTCAGCGCTCCGCTCACCTGGCGTTCGGGGGTCGAGGGCGAGAGCTACGAGTCACTGCGCGGTCCCTTCAACCTGGAAGGCAAGCCGGTTCTCTTCGACCCGGAAGGCCCCCTCGACACCCCCATCACCGGCAACGTGAGGGTCAAGGTCGAACCCGACACCGGAAAAGCGTGGCTGGTGGCGTACATGCCGGCATCGGAGCTGGACCTGGAGACCGCCGGGGCGACCCTCGAACGGTTGGCCGACGGAACCGGGATCACCGTGACGTATTGACCGCAAAGGCGCAAAGGACGCTATTAGCCCTTAGCCCTTAGCCTTTAGCTGTTAGCTCCATCGCAAAAGGATCGGTGCGACTGCGAAAGAGCTAAGCTGAGCCACCTGCAAGATCCCGTAGTTTGTCACTCTGAGCGAGCGCAGCGAGTCGAAGAATCTCCTCCGGGAAAGGGAAATGTTCTTTATCAGGAACTGTCTTGCTTGACTTGTGGAGACCCTTCGACTCGGTCGTCGGACGACCTCGCTCAGGGTGACATGCAGGGTTGACCTTTCTTGCAGGCTGTTTCTTGAATTTTGCAGAAGGCTGAGCCAACGGCTAACGGCCAAGAGCTTACGGCTGAGCCTTCTGCAAAAACCCTCTCTTGCGATGGTTCGTGGTCTCTGTGCCGGCGAGACGCCAGCACTACAAAGGGCTGAGATCCATTGTAGGGCCGGCGTCTCGCCGGCCTGATGGTGAGGAAGGTCGGAAGACCTTGGTCCCTGATTCTTGAATTTTGCAAGAGGCTGGGCTATCAGCTGTCTCCAATGTTTGGCGTCCTTCACGCCTTTGCGGTGAATCACGGCTTGTAGTGCTGGATCCTCGAGTTCGGCACCCGCTTCGACAGCCTCATCATGCTCTCCCCCACCCTGGCTTTAATCTCCTCGAGATCGAGAGTGAGGAGCTTTCGATCACGCATGATGACCTCACCGTTGCAGATCACCGTCCGGACATCGGACGCCCGGGTCGAATAGACCAGATTTGCGGCCGGGTCGTGTGTCGGCTGGTTGTGAGCGCCACCGAGGTCGATGAGGATCACATCCGCCAAAAAACCCGGCGCCAGGCACCCGAGATCGTCGGGCATTCCGTAGACCTTCGCGCTTTCGCGGGTCGCGATTGTCAACGCGGCGCCCACCGGCATCGTCCGAGGGTCGCCCGACTCGTGCTTGGCCACCAGGGCCATGAGCCGCAGGGACTCGAGGATGTCGAGGGTGTTGTTCGAGACGGGGCCGTCGCTGGCGAGACCCACCGGAATGCCGGCGGCGCGCATCTCGAGCACCGGCGCTGCTCCCATGGCGAGCTTGAGATAGGTCTTGGGCGCGTGCGCCACGCCGCACGGCCGACCCGCCATGAGCTCGATGTCGTCGACGGTGACACCGCAACAGTGGGCGAGAATCGCCGGTCGATCGAGCACCCCAGAGTCCGCGAGAACCTGGATGGGAGTGCGGCCATGTGCGGCCAGGCTCGCCTTGGTCTGGCCGACGGTCTCGGCGGCATGGATGTGGATGCCGAGATTCAGGCGCTCGGCCTCGGAAGCCACCGCCGACAGAAAAGCATCGTCACAGGTGTACGGCGCGTGTGGAGCGAGCCAGGTTGTGATCCGGCCTCCGGCCGCGCCGTTGAACTCTTCCGCGAAAGCGACCGTTCGGTGAACGCCCTCGGTTCCCTGGCTGCCGAAGACCGCCCACCCGAGGGCGGCCCGGGTCCCGGCCTGCTCGACGGCAACCACCGCCCGATCCATGTGGAAGTAGTGGTCCGCCACCGCGGTGACACCGGCCGAGATCATCTCGGCCAGGCCGAGCTGCATACCCCAGTAGACATCATCCGCCGTGAGGTTCGCTTCCAACGGCCAGATGTATTCGTTGAACCAGGTCTCGATGTCGACATCTTCGGCGAGGCCGCGGAAGATCCCCATGGGAACATGGGCGTGAGTGTTGATGAGTCCGGGCGCAGCCAACATCCCGGCGGCTTCGATGACCTCGAACCCCGACACGACCTCGATTGAACCCGAGGGCTCGACGGCGGTGATTCGATCGCCTTCGACGCGGATATCGTGGTTCGTGAGAATGCGGCTGGAGTCCGACTCGCATTGCAGGACATCGGCACCCCGAACCAGAAGCTTGTTCATGTCAGGCCAACGGCGCTCCCACTGACTCCGCCGACAGCTCCTCGGATGTCGCCTCACGCAGCGAAGCGACCGAGACCTCGAAATGGAGGGTCTGTCCCGCCAGGGGGTGGTTCCCATCGAGGGTCACCTTGTCGCCCTCGATCTCGGCGATGAGCAGATGCTGCTCACGACCATCCGGGAGCCGCGCCGCAACCACCGTCCCGACTTCGGGATCAAAGCCGAGCTGTTCTTTGGTGACCTCGACGATCTTGTCGGGTTCGTGCCTGCCATAGCCTTCGTCGGGGGGAAAAGTCACGGAAAGTTCGGATCCCACCTCGCGTCCGTCGAGGGCCTTCTCGAGCCCGGGGATCAAGTTCCCGTAGCCGTGGAGATACTCCATCGGACCACGCTCATCGGTATTGTCGATCAGGGTGCCGTCCTCCACGGTCAACCGGTAGTTGATTCCCACAACGACGTCCTTCTCAATCTTCTCGGTTGCCATCGAGCCCTCCATTCGGCGCCCGGCGCCGATCAGTCGATATCGGTTTTTCTATGGTTCGCGGATCTCAGCGGATTCCCTCAGCTGGGTGACCAAGCTCGACACTGCCTGAGCAGTCCGCTGATGGCGAAGAAGATCCTCCACCATCGGCCGAGCCTCTTCGAGGGTGGCGGTCGGACCGATCACGATCTCCTCGACTTTGATCACGTGGTATCCGAGATCGCTCTCGACAACCTCGGAGATCTCGCCGGCCTCGAGAGTCCACACCGCGTCGTCGAACGACTCGACCATCTGACCGCGAGCGGTGAATCCGAGGTCGCCGCCCCGGGGAGCGTTCGGACCCTCAGAGAGATCTTTGGCCAGAAGGGCAAAGTCCTCCCCCTCCACTGCCCGCTCGTGAGCCGCGGCCGCTTTCTCCCGCGCAGCCTCACGTTGGGCCGAGCTCGCGCCGGCATCGACCAAAAAGAGAATGTGCCGGGAGTGGATCTTGTCCGGGCTCTTGAAGAGATCTGAATTCTCCGCATAGAAGGCCGCGGCATCCTCTTCGGACACATCGATGTCTGCGCCGAGCTTGTTCTCGACCAGGGACTGGACCAGATCCGCCTGAACGACGGTTGTACGAATCTGTGCGTATGTGACTGTCGTCTTGATGAGCTCGGCCTCAAAGGCGGCGCGCCCTCCGGCTCTCTCGGCCATGGTGGTCATCTTCCCATCGATTCGGTCGGTATTGGGTTCGATCCCCTGTCGGCGAGCCTCCTGGGCCAGGAGACGACTGTCGATTGCCCGCTGCAGGGCGATCTTGATGAGAATCTCTCCCTTGGACTCCAGACCCTGGCTTGCCAGCTCGGCCTGGACCTGCGGCAAGAGCAGCCCGATCTCCCAGGTGGGGATCGGCTCTCCGTTGACGATGACGGCGGCCTCGTCGGGTCGGCCCTGTGCCGTCGCCGTCAACGCGCCACAGAACAGAAGAGCGGCGACCGCAACACACAAACGATCTCTGAGCATGGGAACTCCTCGTCAGTTGATCAAGAACGGAGACGGGCCGAGGCGGCCAGCCGCCCCAATCCGCCCTTTCCGGCGCAACACGGTAGCACACTGACGGCACCCCTCAGGCTCGTGGCCCTGGCCCTCAGTTCGGGGCCCGCCACATGGTTCGCGCCTGGGCGACCGTCACCCCATCTTCCCGACGCACCAGCTGATGCCGGATCTCGCAGCCACCGTCATTTCCGGTCACCTGGCTCAACGACACGACGGTCTGACCGTGGTGGCACTCCGAGAGATAGGCGATCTCCAACTCGGCGAGATCGTTCCCCTCCCAGATCGCGTCCGGGACCGCTTCCACAACCCATTCGACATAGCTCGTGTTGTTGACGTGGCCAGCGACATCCAGATCGCTCCGCCGAACCGTGAATCCAATCCCGGCGCCCCCGGGATCCGGCGCGCCCAACTCCTCCGGCCGCATGGGCAAATTCCCCAACGCGAGGCGTTGAAGAGCCTCAACCACGGTTGCGGGCAGCCGGACCGGCCTTCGCAACTCCAGATCGAGGACGAACCAAAGGGTGGCGGCCGTCCCCATGATCGCGCCGGTCGAGTCCGTAACCTCGAAACGCCGTTCGGTGAAGAGACGATTTGCGGCCGCGGGCCAGGTTTCGACAACAACCTCGTCCTCCGCCCGTGGCCAGCGCCGGATGAAGAGCTTCATCCGCGACAGGACCCACGCCAAGCCATCATCCATGAGGGTCTCCACGGCCACTCCGAGCTCCGCTGCGTGGGCGGTCGCCGCTTCCTGCAGCAATCGGCACAGGATGGGCGCCTGAAGCCGACCCTGTTGATCGGTCTCGTATGAACGAACACGGAATAGCTGGCGGTGTTTGGTCTCCACGATCTCTCCGGCCGAAGGCTAACATGCTTCAAGCGGGGACCCGCCCTCTATGGCGCAGGGTCTGCGCAACGCCGGGGCGTCACCTCCTCCTCAGCCGTGCACGACTCGCCCAAATCCTCTCATCCACTCGAGCTCATCCCTCGACAGCGGCCCCCGCCGCACAGCGTCGAGATTGGCCTCGAGCATGGCCAGGTTCTTGGGGCCCGTGAGGACCACCGAAACCTTCGGTTCAGTCAGGCAGAAGCGGTAATGGTTGCGGGTCCTTTCCGCTGTCGGTCATCGATGCAATCACCCCGATCTCCAGTGTGACTGTATCTCGTCACGATCTCCCACGGTGCTAGAATGGCAGAATATGACACGAGTTGGCTGCAAACGGGATTCACTGCGTCCGAACCCCGGCCGGCTCGCCTGGAGCCAACCACCTCCATGATCGAGGAGTTCGAATCCACCACTCCTGCGGGGCCCAAGGTCTGGGCCATCGGCGGGGGCAAGGGCGGCGTCGGCAAGTCCATCGTCACCGCCAACCTCGCGGTGGCTGTCGCCAGGAGCGGCCTTCGCGTCGCCGTGATCGACGCCGATCTCGGCGGCGCCAATCTCCACACAATGGTGGGGGTACCGTCACCCAAGGTCAATCTCTCGGATTTCATCTCCCGGCGAGTTTCGACTCTTGCCGAGATCATGACGCCGACCCCCATCGACAACCTCTGGCTGATCAGCGGCGCCAAGGCCCTGCTCGAAACCGCCAACCCGAACTACGGCCAGAAAATCAAGATCGTCAACCACATCTCCAAGCTCGAGGTGGATCACGTCTTTCTCGACCTCGGCGCTGGAACCGCGTTCAACGTCCTCGACTTCTTCCTCGTCGCCCGCAAGGGCATTCTGGTGGTGGTTCCGGAAGCAACCTCCGTTGAAAACGCCTACTTCTTCATCAAGGCGGCCTATTTCCGAAAACTCAAACGCGCTCAACCACGCGCGCAGGTCAAGGCCGCCATCGACCGGGTCATGAACACTGAAGCGAGGAAATCCGTCCGCACACCACGCGACTTGATGGCCCAGGTGATGATGGTGGATGCCGAGGCCGGTGCAGCGTTGATGGAGGAGGCTTCGACCTTCAGTCCATCGGTCATCATCAACCGGGTCGAGCGCTCCGAACAGGCGCGTCTCGGTACCGAGATGGGCTCGGCGTGCCGCGACTACTTCGGAATTCGGCTCCGGTGTCTGGGCACACTGCCCTTCGACAATCTGGTTCGACGCTCGGTGGGCGAGCGTCGTCCGGCCGTGGATATCTTCCCGCAGAGTTCGTTTGCGAGTGCCATTAGACACACCGCCGAGAGCTTCACAGAGTCTCCCACCGGGGAGGATGGATGAGCCACGCGCGGTACGAAGACTGGAAGCTGCTCGATCTCTCTCCCGGAGCCGATCTCTCGGAGGTCAATCGCGCCCTACACTATCGCCGCGCCCTGTACCAGCCCGGTGCACTGGCGACCTACAACCTCTTCGACGAGGACGAGCGACTTCGGATGCTCGAGCGTATCGACGAAGCGTACCGGCGCATCACCTGCAGCGAACCTCCCCCCAACCAAGGGCCACAGCCGAGCCGCGTTGCAGACGAAGCCGATACTGAGGCGCTATCAGGACCGCCGCCGGATTCGCGCGCCGAGCCGGGCGCCCATATGCGCTACCACCGGCGAGCCAAGGGCCTGACCCTCGAACAGCTCGCCACCGAGACCAAGATCCGCGCAACCCTCCTCGCTCAGATCGAATCCGAGGCCGTGGACGAACTCCCTGCGGCGGTCTTCGTCCGCGGCCACGTCCTGCAGTACGCCCGGGCGCTGGGGCTCAGCGACCCCAATGAAACCGCAGCGCGGTACCTGGCGAAGCTGAAGTTGGATTGAGGCCGCACATCTCATCGAGGCGGCCCATGCCTTCGAGGTCGCGACCGGGCACCGCAGACCGCCTCAGATCTAGCCCGCAGTCGAACGGCCGGTGAGAATCGCGGGTCAACCCCGACCATCGGTGACGTGGATCGCGGCGCCCGTAGCGGCGGCAATCGACAATGGTGGTCGGGGGATCACCATGCAACGAGCCATGTCCACCTTGTTCGTCCTTCTGCTGGCCACCGGCGCCGGTGCGGCGGGTCTTGCTGATCTGGTCGCCGCAACACCCATCTCGCTGGGACACTCTCTCGAGAGCTCGATTGCGAGTTGGGGCACGTGGGGAGCCACTTCCATAGGGCCCAGACTCTATCTCGTTCCGAGGTCCGACGGATCGCTCTTCCTCGGCTGGACCGACTCCTCGGGCACCGGCAGGATCAGCCTCCTCGCGAACGGAAGCGCCACCGGCGTCGACGGCTTTACAGGTGACAAGCTCAAGGGTCTGGCGGTTCACAGCGACGGCAGCTACGCGGTCTTGCGGTGGAACTCGCCCAGCGAAACCATGCGGCTCGCAAAATACAACCTCGGAGGGACGCAGCTCTTCAGCACCGTGGTCGACACGGTCAACACCGAGTTCGACGACTGGCTGGGGGACTCGAGACTGACGTACGGGAATGGGACCTACGCCGCCTACTACACCGTCTACGGCACCGGTTCGTGGATGGCCGGTCACCACGGCGATCAGCTGCGCTACCTCAACAGCTCGGGTTCCATCACCGGGGGGTGGGAGTGGGGCTGCTCTCACTCCATGGCCGAGCTCATCTCCTGGGATGAGGATCTCGGTTTTGTGGCACTCTGTTCATCGGACGCCTATCCTTCCGAGGGGCTGATCAAGAACAACTCGCAGAACCTTGTTGCCGCGGACGGCAACGCCGGTGGCCTGGTTTCGCTCCAGCTCGGCCAGATGGCCGCCGGCGACGGCGAGTGGAAGGCCGTCTTCAACGCCATGGATACTGCCTGCTGCGATGGATTCGGCGTCGGGTTCGTGCGTTTTGGAGGCGCCGGCGGCACCGACGTCACCTGGCTGACCAACACCAACGGGGCCTACGAGCGCGATCCCGTGATGGCGCGGCTTCCAGATTCGGCGGGAGGCGGCGATCGATACCTGGTCGGCTGGCGGCTTTCCAACACCGGCGAGTTCTACCTTGCGGTGGTTTCCGGTGACGGCACGATCCTCGAGGGCCCCGACGCGGTCGGCGGTGACGGCATTGCCTGGGGCAACCGCGATGACTCCTTCCAGGTTCGACCGGACGGCTCGGTGAGCTGGGTCTACGGGGGTCCAGGATCATCGACGATCACCCTCTTCACCTACCGCGAGGACACTGTCTTCGCCGATGGTTTCGAGTCGGGAGGTCTTTCGAACTGGTCGAGCTCGGTTCCGTAGGAACGCCTACAATTGTCGCGTGACCTTCAACAATCGCGAGAACGCGCAACCACCTGTCACCGTTACATACGGAGAAGAACTGTCCCGCTACGGATTCGGCCACGGCCACCCGTTCTCGGTTGACCGCCTGGGAGTCTTCTGGACCGGGATGAAGGAGCGCGGACTGATCGGACGAGTTGAGACGGTTCAACCGGTTCTGGCCGGCCGGGTCGAGATCGAGACCTTTCACTCAAAGCAGTACATCGACCAGGTGGTCCGACAGTCCGTCGAAGGCGAGGGCTTTCTCGACTATGGCGACACCCCGGCCTTTCCCGGGGTCTACGACGCCGCGGCCTGGGTCGTCGGCAGCACCCTGGACGCGGTCCGGCGCCTGATGGATGGGCGGGCTCGACGCGCCTTTGTTCCCATCGCCGGGCTCCACCACGCCCGTCGCCACACGGCCGGGGGCTTCTGCGTCTTCAACGACTGCGGCGTCGCCATCGAGCAGTTGCGGTTGCGGCACGGCGTTCGACGAATCGCCTATGTCGACATCGACGCCCACCACGGCGACGGTGTCTACTACGCCTTCGACGATGACCCGGAGTTGTTCATCGGCGACATCCACGAGGATGGACGCTATCTCTATCCCGGTACGGGTCGGGCCGCCGAGAATGGAACCGGCGATGCGGAAGGCACCAAGCTCAACATTCCGCTCCCACCGGGCGCCGATGATCGCTCATTCTTCGATGCATGGGAACGGGTCGAGGACCACATCGAGGCCGCCGAGCCCGAGTTTGTGATCTTCCAGTGCGGCGCCGACGGTCTCGCCGGTGACCCCCTTACCCACCTCGAGTTCACGGCGGCGGCTCACCGGCGAGCCACCTCGAGGCTCTGCAAGCTCGCCGACCGCCACTGTGGGGGAAGGCTCCTCGCTCTCGGGGGCGGCGGATACAACCCAAGAGGCATCGCCGACGCGTGGTGCGCGGTGGTAGAGGCGATGGTCGAGGCCTGATGCTGGATGCTGGATCCCACCTTCTGGTGGGCGTCGTAACCCATCCTGAGCACCACCGACGCCGACTGGAAAGTCGGCGCTACAATACCCACCTCCACGTCGACTATTTTCCTTTCGCGAGCGGCCTTTGT
>Ga0316193_10002302_pt1 | contig 13373 bp, 10 predicted proteins | sample MerIslsedime2_MG_FD_207735 | JGI IMG/M metagenome (GOLD analysis project Ga0316193, IMG submission 207735) | Coastal sediment microbial communities from Maine, United States - Merrow Island sediment 2 | ecosystem: Environmental > Aquatic > Marine > Coastal > Sediment | place: USA: Maine...
ACCCTGCACATTGTTCTGACCACGTAGTGGATTAACACCCACGCCTTCACGTCCGATATTTCCGGTTGCCATGGCGAGATTCGCAATACCCATCACCATGGTCGAACCCTGGCTATGCTCGGTAACACCGAGGCCATAATAAATCGCGCCATTCGCCTCCTGGGCAAAGGCACGCGTGGCACGGCGAACGGATTCCGCAGGCACACCGGTTACCTCCTCGTTGTATTCAGGTGAGTTGATCGGGTCCTGAATAAACTCACGCCATTGCTGGTAGCCTTCGGTACGTTTATTAATAAACGATGTGTCTTCAAGACCTTCCGTTATCACGACATGGGCTATTGAGTTAATCAGTGCGACATTGGTGCCGGGTCTAAGCGGCAGGTAATGATGCTCACCCAGATGAGGCGTATCCAGCAGGTCAATGTGTCGGGGGTCAGCCACGATCAGGGTCGCGCCCTGGCGCAGTCGGCGACGCAGTTGCGAAGCAAACACGGGATGGGCATCGGTGGGGTTCGCACCGATAACCAGTATGGCGTCGGCCTGCATGACCGAATCGAAGGTCTGCGTACCGGCGGATTCACCCAGGGTTGTCTTCAGGCCATAACCGGTTGGTGAGTGGCAGACACGCGCGCAGGTATCGGTATTATTATTGCCAAAGCCGGCGCGAATCAGTTTCTGCACCAGGTAGGTTTCTTCATTTGTGCAACGCGAAGAGGTGATGCCGCCCACGCTATCGCGTCCATATTTTGCCTGGATAGCCTTGATTTTATCCGCAGCAAAAGCAAAGGCCTCATCCCAGGATACGCTTTTCCAGGGTTCTTTAATGCTATCGCGAACCATGGGTTGGGTCACACGGTCCTTGTGGGTGGCATAACCAAAGGCAAAACGACCTTTGATGCAGGAGTGCCCATGATTGGCCTGACCCCCTTTATAGGGCACCATGCGGATGATCTGCTCGCCTTTCATTTCCGCTTTAAAAGAACAACCGACACCACAATACGCGCAGGTGGTGACGATGCTATGTTCCGGTTGACCGTGTTCGATGACCGTGTTTTCCCGCAGGGTTGCGGTTGGGCAGGCTTGCACACAGGCACCGCAGGATACACAATCGGAATCGAAAAAATTCTGTTCCGCCGTACCGGCGCTGACCTTGGAGTCAAATCCCCGTCCTTGTATGGTCAGTGCGAAGGTACCCTGGACTTCTTCACAGGCACGCACGCAGCGCGAACACACAATACATTTTCCTGGTTCGAAGGTGAAATAGGGGTTTGAGGTATCCTTGTCTGCAGACAAATGATTCTCACCCGCATAACCATAACGAACTTCACGCAGGCCGACTGCACCCGCCATGTCCTGTAATTCACAATCGCCATTGCTGGAGCAGGTCAGGCAGTCCAGTGGGTGATCAGAGATATACAGCTCCATGATATTGCGGCGTAACCTGGCAATCTTGTCATTCTGGGTGGTCACCTTCATGCCCGGTGCGACCGGTGTGGTACAGGAGGCGGGCGTACCACGTCGTCCTTCAATTTCCACCGCGCACAAGCGACAGGAGCCAAAGGCCTCCAGGCTGTCTGTTGCACAAAGCTTTGGAATATTGATTTCGGCAATGGCCGCAGCGCGCATGACGGACGTGCCTTCAGGCACGGTGACCTCTACGCCGTCAATTTCCAGGCTAACCTGTTGAGTCGCCTGGTTGGCAGGCGTTCCATAATCTTTATTCGGGTTGAAATGACTGATCATTGTCTGGTCTCCCATCTAGCGGTTGAAGTCTTCGGGGAAATGCGTATAGGCACTACGCACGGGGTAAGGGGTCATACTGCCCATGGCGCACAGCGAGCCATCGATCATGGTGTCGCAAAGCTCATCCAGCAGGGTCATATTCTTATCGTGTTCGATATTATTTTTAATGCGATCTATAACCTCCACACCACGCACCGAACCAATTCGGCAAGGCGTGCATTTTCCACAGGATTCTTCAACACAAAATTCCATAGAAAAACGCGCCTGTTCCAGCATATCGACTTGATCATCAAAGACCACGACACCACCATGGCCCAGCACCGCATTAACCGCGGCAAAGGCCTCATAATCCAGCGCCGTATCAAATTGACTCTCAGGCAAATAGGCGCCCAAAGGCCCACCCACTTGCACGGCACGTATCGGTCGGCCGCTTACCGTGCCGCCGCCGATATCCTCGATTAATTCTCGCAGGGTCAAACCAAATGCCAGTTCATACAATCCGCCTCGCTGTACATTGCCCGCCAGCTGAAAAGGCAGGGTACCGCGTGAACGTCCGCTGCCATACCCATGATAGGCGGCGCCACCACGCGCCAATATATAAGGTATAGCTGCCAGCGAAAGCACATTATTAACAACAGTCGGGTAGCCGAACAGGCCTTCCAGTGCAGGCAATGGCGGTTTGAAACGCACCAGACCACGCTTGCCCTCAAGGGATTCCAACAAGGATGTCTCCTCGCCACAGATATAGGCCTCGGCCCCCAGGCGTAGCTCCAGGTGGAAGCTTTTGTCACTACCGCAAATGCCTTCACCCAGATAACCCGCGGCATAGGCCTGGTTGATCGCCTGAGTCATGATCTCAAAGGCGACGGGATATTCAGAACGCAAATAGATATAACCCTTGGTTGCACCGACCGCGATACCGGCAATGATCATGCCTTCGATCAGCATATAGGGATCCGCCTCCATGACCATACGATCCGCAAACGTACCGGAGTCTCCCTCGTCGGCATTGCAGACGATGTATTTTTTCTCGGACAAGGCATCGTGTACGGTTTGCCATTTGATCGCCGTTGGGAAGGCGGCCCCGCCGCGTCCGCGCAGGCCCGAATCTTTAACCTCATCGATGATTCCCTGGCTATCCAGCGCAAGCGCCTTTTCAAGCCCTTTAAAGCCCTCCATTGCCCGGTAATCCTCTATGGAAACGGGATCAATAATTCCCGCGCGGGAAAAGGTGAGCCGTTGCTGTCTTTTGAGCAAGGGGATTTCCTCGGTAAACCCCAGGCATAAAAAATGATCCTGCTTACCCTGAAATAAACCCGACGCCACCAGATCAGCCACCTCTGCTGGCTCAACAGGACCATAGGCTACCCGACCCTGATCGGTTTCCACCTCCACCATGGGCTCCAGCCAGAACAATCCGCGCGAGCCATTGCGCACCAGTTCTATATCTACATTGTACCCAGCGGCCTGTTTGATAATGGCCTGCGCAACCTCGTTTGCGCCCAGGGACAAAGCGGTGGTATCGCGCGGAACAAAAATTTTTATACTCATGTTGTTACCTCGGTATAGCTTGTAATGATGCGATCAAACTTATCCTTGTCCACCTTTCCCACGACATCATTATCAATACGAATATTGGGCCCGGTCGAACAGCAACCCAGGCAATAAACGGCATTCAGGCTGATGCCGTCGTTTTGCGTCGTTTCATGGTAATCAATACCCAGGGAGTTTTTTATATGTTGCTCTAACTGGCGTGCACCACGAGCCTGACAGGCCTCGGCACGACAGATTTGCAGTTTATGTTTGCCGGCCGGTTTGTTGCGAAATTGGTGATAAAAACTGATAGCGCCATGGATCTCCGCAGCCGTTTGCTGCAAAGCATCCGCGATCTGGGGAATAGCCTGCTCAGGGATATAACCCAGTTCATTCTGAATCTCATGAAGAATGGGTAATAACGCACCATCCTGATGTTTTAATGCTTCGACAATGCCTTTAACGCTTGCCTGCTCGGTGATTGAAATGCTGTTCATACTAAGCCTGCCTTTGTGTCTTATAGTTGGTGTAAACCAATGTGAATAACCTGGCGATGGTTTGCTCGATCCTGTTCATAAATATCGTGCTTCTGTTTTTTAAAAGTTTTTGGCTAAACCCGGGAATCGCCACCCCGGCCTGCTGGCCGGAGTGGTGAACCGAGTCGAACATTTAACCCGCTGTAGCTGTTGCCGGGTGTGTATTATCGACATGATGTTTCTGATGCACAGGACGAATCATGAGGTTAGAGAAGAACGCGACCACCAGAAGCGCCGCCATAACATACATCGTCGTGTTATACAGGCTGGGGGTCGGGTCGATGGTTCCCGCCGGGGCGATTTCCATAAGCTTGCTGACCGTAACGGTTTTCGCCGCCACCAGTTCATTAAGCTGGTTCAGGGGAGAACCGAATTTCGCCTGGAAGGCAGCCGGATCGACCTTTGCGGCCAGATTACTGATCGCATCGTTAATCGACATATTACGCAGATAAGTAATCGCGAAGGGCCCGAGGACACCTGCTGTAGACCATGCCGTGAGAAGACGGCCATGAATACCACCCACATGTAAGGTACCGAAAATATCGGCCAGATAAGCGGGTATGGTTGCAAAACCGCCGCCGTACATGGTGAAGATAATCATGGTAGCCCCATAGAACATCACCAGCCACATAACGGAAGGATCAGCACTCACCGCTGAAGCGGCATAGGGTATGGAAAGATACAGCAAGGCACCGATCACAAAGAAGCAATGGTAGGTGTTTTTGCGACCGATGAAATCAGACATGGAGGCCCAGAAAAACCGCCCGCACATATTGAATACCGAGATCATCAACACGTAGGTACCCGCAAAGGCGGCCGTGGCTACCGAGGGCAGGGTCGAACCAAAGATCTCAGTCATCATGGTTTTCGCCACACCGATGACGCCGATGCCTGCGGTGACGTTGAAGCAAAGCACGATCCACAACATCCAGAATTGTGGTGTTTTAAGTGCCTGGTCAATATGCACGTGATCGTGTGAGATCATGCGTTTGGCGGACTCGCTCTTTTGAGGAGGATTCCATCCAGCCGGTTTCCAGCCTTTTGCCGGGATGCGATAGGAGAACGCGGCGATCATCATGACGACGAAATAAACAATACCCAGAGTCAGGAAGGTACCCGCCGCACCGGTATTACCGGTCCCTACAACGTAGACACCCGCATCACCGGGAATCGCCATTTTTGCCGCTTCCGACGCACTGGCGATAACGACTTCCAATTTACCGGCAGCCGTTTCGGCAAAACGCCGTCCACCTTCCGTAATCAGTTGAATCGCATTTTCAGGACCGAGATAGGTTGGCGCTTCAGCATACAGCTTTAACAGGAAGGACTTCAGAGGCGCACCAATCATGGCGCCACCACCAAATCCCATGATCGCCATGCCCGTGGCCATACCACGTCGGTCAGGGAACCATCGGATCAATGTGGAAACCGGTGAGACGTAGCCCAAGCCCAGACCACAGCCCCCAAGGACGCCATAACCCAGGTAAACCAGCCAGAGCTGATGCGATACGATACCCATGCTACCGATGATGAAACCACCACCCCAGAGAAAGGCAGCGGTCACACCGACGCAGCGCGGACCGACTTCTTCCAGCCACTTACCCGCGATGGCTGCGGCTAAGCCCAGAAAGACGATGGCGACTGAAAAGATCCATACAACATCACTCAGGCTCCAGTCACCCGCTGCACTGGTCACAACACCGAATTCCTTGATCAGGGCGGGGTTGAAAATACTCCAGGCATAGACCGAGCCTATACAGAGATGGATGGCGATTGAGGCCGGTGGAACCAGCCAACGATTGAAGCCCGGTCGGGCAACAATCCTATCCTTCATCAAGAAGGAGAAGAACCCGCTACTGCGGTGGTTAGATTGAGTCATTTTTTGCATACCTCTTGAGTTTTATAGTTATACCTAGCAAGGAGACCACATCCCGGCTGGGGTTCTTAGAGAGCAATTTGTATACCAGATTTTTTTTATATTATTATTCAATTACTTATATAGCACGCTTTGAAACAATTGAGACAATTTGTACCATGTTGTTTTTATGTCAAAAAATAGAAACGGGAAAAATCGGGACAAAATGTCTCAAAGTGAACAGTGAATTTTGCTGCCGAAACGGGAGTAGACATGAAAAAAACATGGTTAAGGCGGGTTTTTGGCCGATGAAAGTCACTCAATAAATGGATGCTTAATGAATATACAGGTCTCGATATTTAGCCAAATAACACATCCATCACCGTTGGCTAATACGTCGTCAGTCCCTGGAAAAGGCTTGAAAGCCTTTATTTAGAGTCCCCGATAGGGGATCAGTAAACCCCTCGCCTTTAGGCGACGGATATACGGAAATGTTAAGAAGTTAAGAGCGAGTTGTTTGTTGCCAAGCTTGATTAGAGCGTCCCTGCTCCCTGAGGGAGACAAATTCGTCTGGAATGAATTTGGTCGCACGAAGTACGCCCGAAGGGTGCTGGCCATGGATGGCCAGCAACAGGGACAGGATGAGGGGATCGAAACCAGGCTCGCTACTTTTTTATCGATCCCCTCACCCCAGCCCTCTCCCTGAGGGAGAGGGAGGAGACAATCGGCCGAAGGGCCGATCAATCCGGCTTTTAGCCGGTAGAGTATTCACAATTCGCTAATGTTCTAATATCTGGCTGCCCCTTCGTAATTGCGATATCCTGATGGCTCGATAATCAATACTGGATAGATCCCCATGCTGCGTCTTGTCGCTGTCTTGCTGCTGCTCCCTTTCACGACCCAGGCATACGCCGAACAAGGGACACAAAGTGCCAGCGAGGCGATGCAGGCCGGCAATTATGCGGTGGCCTATTGTCTGTGGCTGCCACAGGCCAAACAGGGTGACAGTGTGGCGCAATACAATATTGGCTGGATGTACCACAACGGCCATGGCCTGGCGATCGACGATAAAGTGGCACAATACTGGTGGCAACTGGCCGCGGAACAGGGTCATACCGAGGCACAATTCGCACTGGCCATGCTCTATACCCAGGGCACACGGCAAATCAAAAAGAGTCTGGAGCATGCCATCCCCTATTATCTCGAGGCCGCGCATGCCGGTCATGAAGACGCACGACTTGTCCTGCGCAGCCTGTTTGTGCCCGATGACAAGTTGAGAGGTAAGCTCGCACCTCAACTAAACCATGAGGATTGGGCCCTGTTGGGTACCCAGCTACGCATTAAAGCGCGGCGCGCCAACCTGCGTCGCGATGCCACGGTGGAGTCCGACATCATCATCACCCTCGATCAAGGACAGGGGCTGGTCGAAGTCGCACGTCAAAAGAAATGGGTCCAGGTCATCAAGCCGGATGAAGGTGTTGCCGGCTGGATGCATGGCTCCCTGGTGGAAGAAGCCATGCTGACATCGCCCCCCGCGGGACCTTATTCCGGCTCTGCAACGGTTAAATAGGCCGCGATACCTTTCAGCCGTTTGCTGCTATCTTGCCGCAGCGTGTCATCTTTAAGCCTGCGAATACGGCTGACATAGCGCCGGGTCTCTTTCGGCAGGTGGGGTTTGAACTGTGGCCACTGTGTGGCGGACTTCTTGGTGCGATGATAAAGGCGATAGATGCGGGAAAAACCGGCATTGTAACTGGCAAAGGAGGTGTACAGGCGTTCCGGTTCATCGAGTGAGCGCCAGCGGCGATAGAGCGTGCGATCATAATAGATACCGGCGGCAATGTTCCAACGTGGTTTGGAAATATCCTTGAAGTGAGGGTTGTCGGTCTTGATCTCTTTATAGGTCGAAGGCAGGATCTGCATCACACCGCGTGCACCACGAGGGCTGGTTACACCGGAGCGTAATCCCGATTCGGCAATGCCCTGTGCCTTAAACCAGTGCCAGTCAAAGTGAGGACCAAAATAGCGCTTGGTATATTTTCTAAAGTGCTGGTCGTACTCATTGGTCCAGTGTTCGGATTCCACACTCTCCTCTGCGCTCATCGCCTGGTGGCAGAAGGCAAGACCCAGCAGAATCAGACCGCCGCACCAGTTATTCAGGCGCATCAATTTAACCCCATCAATTCAAACCAAGCCCAATCACCAGACCCAAGGCCGTACCGATACCGATAAATATCCCCATGACCATCATACCCACGGCGAGGTTACCCTTGTGAAGCTCTTCGGCGATACTAAAATGAACGACGCGATTAAACATCTTGCAGCCCAGCCACATGAAAAACAGCGTAAGAATCCCACCAAGTATCGCGTACATGAAATTAAGCACGATCGGATCGAGCATTGTGGACATCGTTCCCTCCAGACAGCAAACAGCTATTCAGGCACTATGATGACAGCCAGGATCGACCTGGGCAAGCTTCAACACAGGGTTTTGAAAAGAGGGTAATTGGATAAGGGTGGCTAGAGTATTTTTCACCGACGCAGGGCCAATGGGAATGCCGGTCTGGTCAAAATATTAGCTATTCTTAATATAAGAAAGAATTGATATAAAGCCACTTCACTGCCCGGAGGGGGATAATTTTGCCGGTAATGGTCCGTTTAAGCCGTGCCACTACCGCGGTGTTTGTCCAAAACCCGGGCCAGATACCAGATTATCCTAATATTAGCGAATACTAGGAACTGACCCGGGTTTTTCTGGTTCGATTCCGGGTGCTGGCACCATAAAATCAATAAGTTATAACCAATCTTAAAAATTATAATTTTCTGTGTAGACAATATGTAGACGCTAGTGAAATCATATACTTTGATTCGCGGGTGATATTAACTAGTGAATTTGCTAGATATTGTGTTGGCGGAAGCTTTTTGCTTAATATCATTATTATTAGTAATGTATAGTTTTGAAATCTTTTCTGCAGTAAAAGTTATTTTCTTAAAGGCACAGGTACAATTCAGACAAGTTTATAAAACTAATGTAAACTTTTGATTATGAATAAATATACTCCAAATACGTCCTTTCAGGTAATGACTGATAACCTAGAGTTTGATCGCCATAATCCACGTCTTGTAGCAATGGAGGGTCTAGATAATGCCCCTGATTTGGATATTATTTGTGCCTTAGTTGAGGCTGCTGATATAGGTGAGTTGGTAAACTCCATAGTTTCAAATACCTATATGGACATAGAACCCATGATAGTAACGGAAAAAAATGTAAAAACTGCGGGTAACTTTCGAGTTCTTGAAGGCAACCGTAGGCTATCGGCTATTCGGCTTATCCAACACCCAGATATGGCTCGAGAATGTCGTTTAACCATTCCTGAGGATATTCCACAAACAGTTTATGATAGTTTAAATGAGGTCACAGTATATTTAGTAAAAGAAGAAGTTGACTCAAGAGCCTTTATTGGATTTAAGCACATAAATGGAGCACATCGGTGGGACTCTTACGCTAAGGCTCGCTTCTTAGCCGAGTGGTATATTTCTGAATATGATACCGGTATTACTATTGAAGCTATAGCTCGACAATTAGGGGATCAAAACCAAACTGTTCGTAACTTGATTGGCGGTATGCTGGTATTACAACAAGCTCAGGAAAATCAGTTATTCGATATCAGTGATAGGACAAAACCCGGAGTGTTTGGTTTTTCTCATCTTTATACTGCGCTAGGAAGAATACAATATAGAAAATTTCTAGGTCTTGATAAAGAATGGAATATTAGACCGGAAGAGAATCCTGTATCCGATAAATATCATGATAAATTGCAAGAAATTTTGCATTATATATATGGCTCAAAACAAAACGATATTAAATCAGTAATTAAGTCTCAAAACCCTAATTTGAAAGAACTTGGAGAGGTAATAGTACATCCGATGGCATTGGAAGTACTCAGATCAACGCATAACTTAGAGCAGGCTAAAGAAGAAATTCTTGATCCATCTGCGGTTTTTAACGATTCACTAATTACAGCACATACAAAAGTTAGAGATACATTAAGAAAAACTAGTAAGTTTTCAATTGAGGACAAAGATTTACTATTGCCACTAGCTCGTGAAATGACAGAGAATTCAGAGTCCATTTTAACGCTAATGGAGAAGAAAATAGATAAAAGCTAAAGAGTATTTTTATATGATTTTAGCAAAAGCCCCCACTTCAGAGTCATCGTGGCTATTGGCGGATTGGCTAGAGTTTCATGTGCTTTGTTCAGAGTTTAAGTCTTACCGAATAACTGAGTTACTTCGCATATCTGATGAAGATCAGGAAAGTGAAAACATGAATATCAGTGAGCAAGATTCCTTGAACGAGCAATGCATGGAAAAAGCTGTTGAAGAATTAGAAGTTAGGACTGAATACCTAGGGGAAGCGTATCCTTTCTACTTTAACGATGTTGGTAATGAGTTAGTTATTAAGGATGAAATTAGTCCTGGAGCATACGTGTATCTATATTGCTTAATTATGTCACACGCAAACCGAACTGATGTATTAGTTTCTCAACCACCAATTTCCAATGCGGATAGGGATCTTATGCAGATATGTGCAACATTAGCTGTTGCCGGTGATTTAAATGGTAGTGCTATATCATTTGGTTTTCCTCGACCAGATCATAGTAATTTTTTAGAAGCATTGAAAAAAGCGTATGGCCTGATGGGTGAAGGTGAGGTTGTAGGTGAGATTCCAGCAGGTGCGCCTGCTAACGAAAAAGATGCACGTATTGATGTAATAGCCTGGGGTAATTCGCCTGATGATGGGCCAGGTAAAAAATATATCCTAGGACAAGTTGCAACAGGTGCCAATTGGCAAGAGAAACCTATTAAAGGGGAGATTGAACCATTTCATAATATATGGTTTTCTAAATCACCCGCATCTACTGCGCAAGCATCAATGTTTATACCTTTTTGCCTAGATGTAGAAAGTAATGCGACCCTTCATGATGTTCTTCATATGAAAACTTATCGATTCGGTATAATATATTACCGATACCGCCTTCCTTTTTATGCAAATATTGGTTATGCGCTGGCTGGAGATGAGGGCAACAATAACTATATTGAACGTTTTGATGAGTTTGATAAAGTTGAGACTTATGTAAATACTTTTTGTCAATAACCATTCATTACAGGTTTGTGTGACCGTGGAACTTAGTATATGAATAACTATGCAGAACAAGATATTTCGCTTACCAAAATTAACTTGGATTCTGATAATTCAAGATATCCATGGCGTCTTGATTCTCAGCGAGAAATCATAGGATGGATGACAGGTGGTTCAAAACACATTGGGGATAAAGTTTTTAATTTAGCAAAAGATATAGTAGAGCATGGATTGAATCCGTTAGAGAAAATTATGGTTTCTCCTGATGAGAAAAATAATAAACAATACGTTGTTCTTGAAGGTAATAGAAGAATCACAGCCTTAAAGTTACTATCGAATCCAGATATGGCCCCTACATCTAATTGGAAGTCTAGATATTCAAAGCTTATTACGAGTGCTGGTTATTCTCCACAAAAAAATGTTCCATGTGTGATTATTACTGATATAAAAGAAGCCTTTCATTTCATGGAAGTTAAACACCTAGGACAATTAGGCGGTGTTGGGGTTGTGCCTTGGGAATCTGAAGAAAAAACAAGGCACCAAATGAGGCAAAATAACAGGACCAGTGATCATAAGTCTATTTCATTGTTGGATCATGTAAGAACTAGTTCTCTATATGACAAAATGACTAAAAATAACGCTGGGCCAGGTTTTCCAATAACAACTTTGGAGCGTCTTCTAGGTGATAAAGACTTTAGGGAGTCGATAGGGTTTACTATGCTAGAAGGGAGCTTGGCATTTAATATTGATCCAAATGAGGCATGTAAAGCAATAACAAAAATAATCAATGACTTTGGAAGTGGAAAAGAAAAAGTAGGGAAAGTCATAAGTAAGGTTAAAAGAGGAGAATACCGTGATAGTTTTAGAAGGGGAGAAACTCCAAATAATCGGAAATTATTAGGTGAGCCTGTAAAAGTAAAAGAACTGGAAAAATTTATGAGGCATGGAAAAATATCCTCAAATACTAGTGCTAAGGGAAATTTTCAATATATCAACCCAAAGGATAGACAGTATTTGGTTGTTCCAGGGACGATAATGCCAATCGATACTAAGAGGTTTAATAGGCCAAGAAGAATGTTTGAGGAGCTTAAAAAATTACCTTTACAAAACTCAATAAGAAGCTCAAAGATAGTATATCCAAATGCTGCCTCTTATTTGATTAGGGGGTTTCTTGAAATGAGCGTTGGCTGTTTTATTGATGAAAAAGGCATAAAACATAAAAGTCCACAAGGCTGGAAAAATGTTTCTTTAACAGAAAAAACGAAAATAGTTATGAATTATATGAAAGATAATAAATTGTTAAATGCACAACAAGTTAGGGTTCTAAATAAAGCTCTGAGCGATAAAAATAAATTGGCAAATCCTGATTCACTAAACGATTTTATTCATAACGTTAAGCAAATTCCTGCACCTAAAGATCTTATAGATATTTGGGATACATATACTGATTTTCTTTCATGTGTCTGGGTTGATTTAAAATAATGCATTGTATGCAATCCAGTATAAGTAAAAATATATTATAAAATAATCTAATTGTTGAAAAACCTGATGCGATATTATTATACACCACTAAGATATCCTGGCGGTAAAGCCAAGTTATCCGATTATTTAAAAGAAGTGTTTGAGCTTAACGATTTAAATGATGGTCATTATATGGAACCATACGCAGGTGGGGCCGGTATCGCATTTTCTTTGTTAATGACAGATTATGCATCACATATACACTTGAATGACCTTAATTTTCCACTGTATGCATTTTGGTACAGCGTATTAAATGATACTGATGCATTGTGTCGACGAATAAAAGATTGCCGTGTTACCGTTAATGTATGGAGAAGACAAAAAAATATAATAAATGATCCTGGTAATCATACAATGCTAGATCTTGCATTTTCATTGTTTTTTCTTAATCGCACAAATCGGTCAGGTATAATAAAAGCTGGTGTTATTGGGGGGAAAGATCAAACTGGAGAATGGAAAATTGATGCCCGATTTAATAAAGATGCATTGATTGGGCGGATTATAAAGATTGCTGATTATAAAGAACGAATTAGCATCTATAATTTAGATGCTGTAGAAGTTATAAAGGAAGTCATACCAAAACTTCCTAGGAAATCATTAGTCTATCTTGATCCTCCTTATTATGTTAAAGGAGAAGGTCTGTATGATAATCATTATGCACATGAAGATCATGTAAAAATATCAAAACTAGTTCAAGAAAATATAAAGCGTCCTTGGATAGTATCATATGATAATACAAAAGAGATTCAAGAAATTTATAAAAAAAGTCGGCAATGTGTCTATTCACTAAACTATAGCGCTCAAAAAACATATCAAGGTTCTGAGGTTATGTTTTACAGAGATGGACTTATTTTGCCGAAACCAAATAACCCTGGTTTAAAAGTAGCATCATAATGCATTTTATTTGGTGCTGATTTTTAGTTGCATCTTTATTCAAGTAAAAGGGAAGTAAAAGGGAAGTAAAAGAGTAAAAGAGTAAAAGAGTAAAAGAGTAAAAGAGTAAAAGAGTAAAAGAGTAAAAGAGTAAAAGAAAGTAAAAGGG
>Ga0316193_10002305_pt1 | contig 13371 bp, 11 predicted proteins | sample MerIslsedime2_MG_FD_207735 | JGI IMG/M metagenome (GOLD analysis project Ga0316193, IMG submission 207735) | Coastal sediment microbial communities from Maine, United States - Merrow Island sediment 2 | ecosystem: Environmental > Aquatic > Marine > Coastal > Sediment | place: USA: Maine...
TTTGTGATGTAAATCGATGGCAGCAGAGGTTAGCCAATCTTAAATCTGTCCGGCCTGTTTCTTGCCCTTTGCCCCAGAGGCTAACCGTCATTTCAGACCATGATATTCAACATATGTATAGTCTGATTCCGTCAGAATTTAGCGAATTCCTCTTCAAACCCTCTTATACCTATATTAATTAATGTTTAGTTGTCTGCCCTGGCCAAATCTTATAAAGTAAATATATTAGTTTTTTCTTATATTCTTATGTGTTGGGGTGAGAGATGAAGAGGAAAATAATCGAGCTGTTCAATAATGAGCTGCTTCTTATGCTGTTGAGTGGGGTGTTTGCCTATATCGCGTTCACTGCCGTTATTCTGGCGGTATTGCAGGTGCCACCGGAGGCGATCCTGGATAGTGGTTTGGATGAAATTCTGCTTGTGTTTGAGGAATTTCCGGATTCTGAGTAAGAACGCCTCTCTTACATTGTAAGAGTTGATGGTTTTGGGCTGAGTCGCTATCGCGACGCTACTACCCCCCTCACCCTAGCCCTCTCCCTCCAGGGGAGAGGGGATTTTGTTGTTGATGCCCGTCGTCTCCCTCCAGGGGAGAGGGGATATGATTTTGATTCTTCCGTTATCCCCCTCAGCCTAGCCTTGTTGCCAGCCATCCATGGCCAGCACCCTTCGGGCGCACTTCGTACGACCACTACGTTCCAGACGAATTTGTCTCTCTCCAGGGAGAGGGAATATTATTTGTTCGTACACGGTAGTCCATCCCTGGACGTCGCCTACATCTCTTCACCTCGTTTCCACCCGTTATTTCTTCGGGGCAGGTACGGTGCCCGTTTTCAAATGCCGCGCAGGAAGGCCAGCAGATCCGCCTTCTCGGTCTCGGTAAGCGCACGGTAACGCTGCAAGGCGCCGCTTGCCTCGCCACCATGCCAGTCGATGGCCTCGGCGATACTGCCGGCCCGGCCGTCATGCAGAAAACGCGCGCCAGGCGCCTGTTCCACCAGGCCAATGCTCCAGAGCGGCGGCGTGCGCCATTCGCTGGGTCCGGCGTCCATTTCCCGAACGCCATCGCTCAACGCCTCACCCATATCGTGCAACAACAAATCCGTATAGGGGTAGATGGTCTGCCCGGCCAGGCTGGGGAAGCGGTCGTTGGCACCGGTGGTCATGGTGGGCCGGTGGCAGCTCGCGCAGCCCACCGATTCGAACAGGCGTGCGCCGCGATCGAACCGGTTTTGATCGGTGATGCGCCGCTGCGGCACGCCCAGCACGGTCATGAAGTCGACGATGGCGCTGAGCGAGGCCTCCGAGACCTCCGGCGCACCGCCGCTGGCTTCGCTGTCACAGATGGTCTGCGCCGCGGTGCAGTTCTCGGCCGGATTGACCGGTGTGGTCAGACCCATGTCCTGGTGCATGGCGCCGGCATTCTGGGTGCGCAGGGTGGCGTTGATGGCCTTCCAGCCGAAGCGGCCCAACCTGGACAGGCCTTCTTCGGTCACCCAATGGGCTCGGCCGGAGATGCCGTCGCTGTTGTCGTCGAACTCATCGGCGTATGCCAGGATTTGCTCTTGCGGCACCATGTCCAGCAGGCCGACGCCCACCAGCTGAGGCGAGATGCGCGGCCCCAGCTTGAAGTCGCCCAGCGGGCTGCCGCCGAGGATCTCTGGGACGTACTCTAGCCCCCCGGTGGTGGCCGAAATCCGCCAGGTCACCCGGCCTTCCGCCGCGCCGGCGGTGGCCGAACTCTGCAACTGGCCGCCGTAGACCGGATGCACGGCACCGGCGGCATCGCCGATACGAAACAGGATGGCCGAGGTGGTGGCACCGCCGTCGTTGAGGACGGCCACCCGGCCGTCCGAGCTATGGCAGGCGCCGCAGGCGTTGGCGTTGAACAGCGGACCCAGACCGTCCAGCAGGGGACGCTCGCCGGGTGCGGCCTGCCATTCGGCCAGGAATAGCTCGCGCCCCTGCGAGACACCCAGCATAGCACCGGCGTCCACGCTGGTCGTGAATTGCAGGAAGGGATGGCTGGCGTCCACCGCCACCGTGGCGGTGCCGCCCGGCGGCGTCCAGCTCAATGGCAATTCACCGGAACCACTGCCGTTGTCACTACTTCCTCCACCACCACCTCCACCGCAGGCATAGAGAAACAACACTGCAGCAATAGCCAGACCGGCACGACCAGCCATGCCCGGCATCACGGTAGTACCGGCGTGATGGGGGTATGGTACATCCAGCGATCGGTGGTGGTGTCGCCGCCACCCAGGGAGCCCTCGAAGCTCCAGCCCCAGCTGAACAGCCCACTGTCGTTGCGCATGGCCACGGAAAACAGGCTGCCCACCGCCAGATCGATAATGGATTTCGTGCCGCCGATGCCGCTCGCGCCGCCGTCCACCAGGCTGGCCAGTCGGTCTTCCGCCTCGTCCAGGTTGGCGTAGCTGGTTTTGCCGTCGGCGCCCGTGATGCCCCACTGCCCCCAGGGATAGACCTTGCCATCGGCCCGCCGAGCGTAGCTGGTGTTGCCGTTGGCGTACACCGCTACCGCCGGTTCATTGATGAAGGCGGGCAGTTGGCGCGGGCTCAGCATCGGCGATTCCCAGGCACCTGCCGTACCTTTATATAGATAACCGTTGAAGCCCACCTGGCTGGAAGCATTGTTGCCCCAGGCATAGACCTGTCCCTTGTCGTCCAGGGCCAGGATGTGGTTGTTGCCGGTGGCCACCGCGACGATCCGGCTCGAGCCCGCCACCTCTGGCGGTGGCGCCGGCACCAGGATGGGCGTGGGATGTGCGTCGCTGTCCTTGAAACCCTGACCCAGGTTGCCATAACTGTTGCGGCCCCAGGCCCAGAGCTGGCCCTTATCGTCGAGGGCCAGAGAGATTCTGGAGCCGGCCGCGATCTGAATGATGCGGCCCACGTTGCCGGCGGCCACATCGTCCGCCGACCACGCCACCTGGACCGGCGTGTTGCTTTGCTCGATGGCCGGGTCCAGACCCAGGGCGCCACTGTCGTTGGAACCAAAGGCCCAGACCGTGCCGTCGGCGCGCAGCACCAGGACGTGGCTCAGACCAGCCGAGACGGTGACCACATCGGTCCAGTCGGCCACCTGGCCGATACCCATGCGACAGATCCGCGCCGTGCTGCCGCTCAGACCGCAATCGCTCCAGTTGTCATCGCCCCGGCCGAGCTGGCCGTCGCTGTCTTTGCCCCAGCTCCACAGGCGTCCCTGGGAGTCAATGGCCAAGGAGTGGTTCTGGCCGAATGAAAGCGCAACGAAGGTGGTGTCCCCCGGTGTCGGCACCGGTTCGGGCGACGTGGGGTGGATGTCGGGGTTGTCGGACAGGGCGGAATAAAAGCCCAGGCCGGTCTGGCCGTAATTGTTGCGCCCCCAGGTATACAGCTTGCCGTTGGTAAGGGCGCCCGAGTGGGAATTCGCGGCGGCCACGCGATGGCCCAGATAAAGCTCGCCTTCGTAACGGGTCTGGTTGCCGGCAAGATCGGTCGCCACCACGGTATAGTTGTTGAGTCCGGCCTTGAGGTCGAGGGTGGCCGAGAAGGCATCCAGCTCGACAGTGGTGCTCGTCAATGCGCCGTTCAGCTCTATGTCCACACCGGCCAGTTGCCGGTCGTCCGTCGCTGTGCCTATCAGGGTGACGCGAGTGCTCATGATGCTGTCGTCGCTGTCGGGACTGACGTCGCTGATGGTCGGTGGCGTGGTGTCGGACGACCCGCCGCCACATGCTGTCAGGAAACCGCTGCACAGAAGTGCGGCGGCCAAGGTCCGGATAAAGTTCTTGTTGGATTTCATCGATTTGCCTCACCCTTTTTCATTACTACAGAAATGCAATACCAGTGCGCACGAACAGAGCATCTGCTCGTCCGCTGTTTCTCTGCTGGCTATCTACGAAAAGGTTGGATGGCTGGCGAATCGCCAATGGCGATCGAATTGGAGACGGTAGTCTAGCGGGCTTAATTGATAATGACAAGCATTCTCATTTACTCCGATCCGGGATCGGAGACCATCCCAGCATCAAGGGATCAGACGCCTGTCGGGTTACGCGGAGTTTATACCCAAAGGGCACAAGTGCCCGGATGGGTGCTAACCCGTATCGTTCACGGCAGTCACTCCCGGCGTCCATGCCTCCCGTGACACTTATACTTCCCTGTATGTCGTCCATGGCGGTCGCGCAGTGGTATTGCGCAATATTGCGCGATAAATACTGTTACCTTTTTCTGTGATGCCCGCGCATTAAAGGGCTACGACCCTTTTATTTGTTTCTTTTATTTGTTTCTTTTATTTGTTTCTTTTATTTGTTTTATTTTCTGGTCGGTCATCTCATGCCTGTAATTTTTTTCGCGCCCGAGTGTGCTCATCACCCCTGGGTGGCGAAAGAAAGGGGGGAAGGGTAAGATTGGGCCTCCCTTAGACATCAAATATTAGGAGAATTTCATGTCCGTCAAGACTGTGAACAAAACCCCTGTCGCCCTGGGCGCCGCCATGGCGCTCGCGCTGACTGCCGCGGTTGCCATGCAACCCGCCCAGGCTGCAGAAATGGAAAAGTGCTACGGCGTCGCCAAGGCCGGTCATAACGACTGCCAGACCGCGAAAAGCTCGTGTGCCGGCACCTCGAAGGTCGATAGGCAAAAGGACGCCTTTATCGCCGTACCGAAGGGCACCTGTTATAAGATCGCCGGCAGCAGTTTGAGGCCGAGGTAAGAAGGCGTATGCGCATGGCTTCAGCAAACAGCATCGCGCAAAGTCTCGATAATCCGATCCCGGCGCGCGCCGGGATCGGGCTCAAGGCGCAACACTATGCCGAGATCGCCGAGCGGCACCCCGACGCCATCGGTTGGCTGGAGATACACAGCGAAAATTATTGCGGCGCGGGTGGCCCGCCGCAAAACTGGCTGCATGCGCTGCGCGAGTATTACCCCGTGTCGATGCACGGCGTCGGCCTGTCCCTCGGCAGCGCCGGTCCGCTCGACCATAAGCACCTGCGCCGCCTCTACGAACTGGCCGAACGCATCGAGCCCCACCTGGTGAGCGAGCACCTGTCCTGGTCGACGGCGAACGGCGATTATCTCAATGATCTGATCCCGCTGCCCTACACCGAGGAGAGCCTGGACGTCTTCTGCCGTCATGTGGACGAAATGCAGGACGCCCTGAAACGCCGCATCCTGATCGAAAATCCGTCCGCGTACATGCGCTACGCGCATTCGCCCATACCGGAAACCGAGTATTTGCTGGCGGTCTGCGCGCGCACCGGCTGCGGCATCTTGCTCGACATCAACAATATCTACGTCAGCGCCCATAACCTTGGCCTGGACGCACACGCGTATATCGATGCTATTCCCGCCCATCTGGTGGGCGAGATCCATTTAGGCGGACACCACGACGCCGAAGTGGATGGCGGGGGAATCTTGAAAATCGACAACCACGGCTCGCGCGTGCGCGACGATGTGTGGGCGCTTTATGAGCGTGCCATCGCCCGCTTCGGTCCCAAATCCACCTTGATCGAGTGGGACAGCGACGTGCCGGAACTGGATGTGTTGCTGGACGAGGCCGGACGCGCGAACGCGATCCTGGCGCGCCACACGCCCGACGGTGAAATTGCACTGTATCAAGACGAACGAACGGAGAATGCCCGTGTCCCGCACACCCACCTTGGCTGAACTGCAAACCGCGGTACGGAATACGGTACTGGGCGCGAGCTCCGATGCGCTGGCCGGCGTCATCGCCGGGGATGGCTTGGGCCATGCGGCACGACTCGATGTCTACCGCAACAACACCACCCTTTTGTTGCGCGAGGCATTGGCCGCGAACTTCCCCGTGGTCAGCGAACTGGTGGGCGAGGACTTCTTCGCCCAGCTCGCCCGCGCCTTCCTGCGCGGCCACCCGCCATCATCGCCGTGCTTGTTTGAATACGGCGAGGCGTTTCCCGATTTCATTGCCAGCGATCCGGCTGCCGCCGAGTTGCCCTATCTGCCCGACGTCGCACGGCTGGAATGGGCCTGGAACGAGGCGTTTCATGCCCACAACACCCCCGCGCTGACGGCTTCAGCGCTCGGTACCGTGGCTCCCGAAGACTACCCGCACCTCGTGTTTGCGCCACATCCGGCGCTGCGGATGGTTTCGTCGCCCTACCCTATTTATACCATTTGGGCCCTGCACCAGCCGGACGCGGACCCGGACGCCACCGTGGATTTAGCCCAGGGCGGCGAGACCGTGATGGTTACACGGCCCGAAACAAACGCTCAGGTATGCGTTACGTCTACGGGAGCCGCCATCTTCACCGACAGGCTCCGTGCCGGGGAAAATCTGGCCGATGCCTTCGCCATGGCGGCCGAAATGGATCCCGCTTTCGATGGCGGGGCGGTGATTGCCCAGCTTCTCACCCAGGGCGCGCTGGCCACCTTCGACCTCGTTTAAGTTTATCTATCTTCATCGACAGGAGAGAAAAAGGGGACAGACTAAAACCGGTTTTTAACCCATTTTCTGGACATGCAAAATGAAGCTGATTTCTCGCCTGTTTATCATCGCCTTTATATACATCACGAGCCTTACCGCGAACGCCGCAGAGGTATCGGCAACAAGTGAGTATGCTTCAGCGCCCCAAGGTTTAAACTTAGACATTTCTGTTGATCCCATATCCTTTTCAAGAAGGGACGATGAAAGGGAGATTGATTATGATGTGACATTAAGCAATAACAATAAAGAGAAGTATGACTTTCAACTGGAGTTTGATCATGAGAATGACAGCAGTGTTGATCGCTTCACCGATATTCGTACGAGTTCAAATGACGCCGATCTTGATATTGATTTTTCATTAACGCCCAAGGAGGGTATTTTTTCTTATACGTCTCATTATTCTTATGAGCGCAGCCATGAAGGCAATTTTTATGACAAGCGGGCCGATATTACATTCGCCCCCCTGGGTCTCAAGGCATTGTTTGTCGCAAACAAGAATATCGTAAAGGAATTGAGCCTCTCCTATCTTCCTCACTACCACTATCTTAAGCACGATCTTGATTACCCTCCAGGAGAGACGCGCATAGAACGCTCAGCACGTCATTGGTTAAGCCTGAGATTTAAAGCACGCTTAAGTCAGAACGTTCACTTTAAATCAAAACTTGACTGGACTTATATTGATCCGAAAGATTCTGATATCGCTGATCAGACAGATCGGATAGTGACTGTTGACGTAAAATTAAGCTATAAGATGAATGAACGATTCTCAGTGGGTTATCATTTCGAATGGGAAAGAGATAGCAGACAGAAGCGGCTTTTTAATGAAGATTTTATAGAGAGTACGCACAGTTTTCGACTCATTGCCAATTTCGATATTTTTAAGAATTGATTCCTACGTGGACATCCACTCTAAGGCATTGAAGCTATTTTTCCCGATTCATGGAACCAATCCTCCTGCGGCATACTCATAAAGCTGGATAACAGTGTGGAGGAGACCGCAATGAAATATCTAATAAATGCACTATTAATCACGGCCCTGGCCCTCGGTGGCCTGGGACTAATGACACCGGCCATGGCCGCTGAGGGCCAGGGCATGCGTCATATGCAGGGTATGGGCATGGGAATGGGTTCCGGAAAACACCGTGGTGGTGAGAGTTGGAAGTCCACCCTGAGCGATTCGCAAAAGAAACAAATTGCCAAGCTGAAACTGGACCACAAAAAGCAAGCCTATCCCGTCAAGGCGAAGATCACGCAGGCCAAGGTCGAACTGGCCATGTTGATTACCGCCGACACCCCCAAGCAAGGCGAGATCAATCAGAAGATCGATGAGCTTGTGAAATTGAAGGCCGAAAAGATGCGCCTCAAGGCGGCGCACAAGATCGAGGTCCGCAAGGTGCTAAACAAGGATCAACGTGTGCTGTTTGATATAAAGATGATGAAGAAGGCCCTCCATGGTAAGAAGGGGGGCCACCGTAAAGGCCATCACTGAACGGTGTGTAAATGCAAAAAAAGAAAGCCGGTGCAAACCGGCTTTTTTTTGATATTCAATTTATGCGATGGCATGGAAAGACGATGCCCTCCAAATCAGCGCTTCTCCTTCTCCTTCCACTCGTGGGTCATCTCGACGGTGCCGTCATCGCTCACTGTTTCCAGGCGCACATCGAATCCCCACAGTCGGCCCAGGTGCTTGAGTACCTCGTCGGTGTCTTCGTTCAGCGGCCGCCGGTTGTACTGGCTGTGGCGCAGGGTGAGTGAACGATCGCCGCGCCGGGCGACATTGTAGACCTGGATGTTCGGTTCGCGGCTGCCGAGGTTGTATTGGTCGGCCAGCACCTGGCGGATATAGCGATAACCGCGCTCGTCGTGGATGGCGGAGATTTCGAGCTTGTCCTTGGCGTCATCATCCAGCACGGCGAAGAGTTTGAAATCGCGAATCAGCTTGGGCGACAGGTACTGGGCAATAAAGCTCTCGTCCTTGAAGTTACGCATGGCGAAATCGAGCACCTTCACCCAGTCGCCACCGGCGATATCCGGGAACCAGTGCCGATCCTCTTCCGTGGGTTCTTCGCAGATGCGGCGGATGTCGGTCATCATGGCAAAACCCAGGGCATAGGGGTTGATGCCCGAGTAATGCGGGTGGTTGTAAGGCGGCTGGGCAACGACATTGGTATGCGATTGCATAAACTCTATCATGAAGCCGTCGGTGAGCAGGCCTTCGTCATACATGTGATTGAGGATGGTGTAGTGCCAGAAGGTCGCCCAGCCCTCGTTCATCACCTGGGTTTGGCGCTGCGGATAGAAATACTGCGCGATCTTGCGCACGATACGGATGACCTCACGCTGCCAGGGTTCCAGCAGGGGGGCGTTTTTCTCAAGGAAATAGAGCAGGTTTTCCTGTGGCTCCGAGGGGAAAGGGGCTTCCCGTTTATCCTGCTCGGCGGCTTGTTTAACCGGGACGGTGCGCCACAGGTCATTCACCAGTGACTGCAGATATACCTCCCGCTCCTCCTGGCGCTGCCGTTCCTGCTGTGCCGAAAGCTTGGACGGACGCTTGTAACGGTCCACACCGTAGTTCATGAGTGCATGACAGGAATCGAGCAACAGCTCCACCTGTTCCACGCCGTGGCGCTCCTCGCACTTGCTGATGTAGTTCTTGGCGAAGATCAGGTAATCGATGATCGCATCCGCGCTGGTCCAGGTCTGGAACAGGTAGTTGTTCTTAAAGAAGGAATTGTGTCCATAGCCGGCGTGGGCGAGGACCAGCGCCTGCATCATCATGGTGTTTTCTTCCATGAGATAGGCAATACAGGGATTGGAGTTGATCACGATCTCATAGGCGAGGCCCATATGCCCGCGCCTGTAGCGCTGCTCCACGGCCGCAAACTGCTTGCCGTAGGACCAGTGGTGATAGCCCACGGGCATGCCGACCGATGAATAGGCATCCATCATCTGCTCGGCGCTGATGATTTCGATCTGGATGGGATAGGTATCGAGCCCGTAATGGGCGGCGACCCGGGCAATCTCCTGATCGTATTCCTGGATCAGTTCAAAGGTCCACTCGGTGCCCTCGGAGATGACGTTTCGTTTCATGCCTGCTGCTTCTTAAACAGTTGCCGGAACACCGGGTAGATGTCGGGCAGGTCGTGGATACGTTGCATGGCGAAGTTGCCGAAGGCCTCATCGACCTGTTCGTACTCGCGCCACAGGTTCTGCGGTTGCTTGGCCTCGATCTCGACATAGGCGAAATACTGCAGGCAGGGCATGATCTTGCTCATCAGCAGGTCGCGGCAAAGGGGCGAGTCGTCGTCCCAGTTGTCGCCATCGGAGGCCTGGGCCGCGTAGATATTCCAGTTGGAAGTCGGGTAGCGTTCCTTGATGATCTCGTACATCAACTCAAGGGCGCTGGAGACTACGGTGCCGCCGGTTTCGCGCGCATAGAAAAAATCATCTTCGTCCACTTCCATGGCGACGGTGTGGTGGCGAATGAAGACCAGTTGGATGCGTTCGTAGTGGCGCGTGAGGAACAGGTAGAGCAGGATAAAAAAGCGCTTGGCGATGTCTTTGCGGTATTCATTCATGGACCCGGACACATCCATGAGGCAGAACATGACCGCCTGGGTGGTGGGCATGGGTTGCTTGACGCGGTTCCGGTAACGCAGGTCGAAGGTGTCGATGAACGGGATGGTATCGATACGCTTCTTGAGCCTGGCGGCTTCATCCTCCAGGGCCTTGATCTCGTCGCTGTCCGGGTCGGGCTGGGCCTGCAGGGCCTCCAGCCTGGCCCTCACTTCCTTTAGTTGCGCGCGATAGGGGGCGCTGAGTGCGATACGACGCGCAAGCGAGCCCTTGAGTGAGCGCTCGACATCAATATTGGAGGGAACGCCGTTGGGTGTGTGCCCCGCCCTGACCGACTTGTAGTCGGTCATTTTGGCAAGCTGGGTCTTGACCAGGTCAGGCAGTGCCAGGTCTTCGAAGAAGAACTCTAGAAATTCCTCGCGCGAGAGGTTGAACATGAATTCATCCTCACCCTCGCCCTTGTTGCTGGCGTCGCCGCCCTTGCCGCCGGCACCACTGGGTGGACGCTCGAACTGATCGCCCGATACGAAGTCCGTGTTACCGGGATTGATCCCTTCGCGTCGCCCGCCGGAGCCGTGGCCGATGGCGGGCTCGGAGATATCCTTTGCCGGGATGTTGATCTTTTCGCCACGGTCGATGTCGGTAATGGAACGGCCACTGATCGCTTCGCCCACCGCCTTCTTGATCTGGCTCTTGTAACGCCGGATAAAGCGTTGGCGGTTGACCGCACTCTTGTTCTTGCCGCTAAGCCTTCTGTCGATGATTTGGGTCATATAGAATCAGTCGCAAGTCTCCAGTTGCTCGTCTCAAGGGGCATCGGATTCTGAGAAAAGCGATCCGGGTCGTCCCTTGCCACTTTCCTTTTAATATTTGCCACGATAGCTTAAGACGACTTTCTTACCCGTAGGTACCACTCGGATAACAGGCGCACCTGTTTCTCGGTGTAGCCCTTGTCCACCATGCGATCGACAAAGTTCTGGTGCTTCTTCTGATCCTCGGCCGAGGCCTTGGTGTTGAAGGAGATCACCGGCAACAGCTCTTCGGTGCTGGAGAACATCTTCTTCTCGATCACCTCGCGCAGCTTCTCGTAGCTGGTCCAGGTCGGGTTCTTGCCATCATTGTTGGCGCGCGCCCGCAGCACGAAGTTGACGATCTCGTTGCGGAAGTCCTTCGGATTGCTGATGCCCGCCGGCTTCTCGATCTTCTCCAACTCCTCGTTGAGCGAGACGCGGTCGAGGATCTCGCCGGTGTCGGGGTCGCGGAACTCTTCGTCCTGGATCCAGTAGTCGGCATAGGTGACGTAGCGATCGAAGATGTTCTGACCATACTCGGAGTAGGACTCGAGATAGGCCGTCTGGATCTCCTTGCCGATGAACTCGGCATAACGCGGTCCCAGAAACTCCTTCAGGTAGGCGATGTACTTATCGTGCAGCTCCGGCGGGAATTGTTCCTGCTCGATCTGCTGTTCGAGCACATACAGTAGGTGCACCGAGTTGGCCGCGACCTCGCTGTGGTCGTAATTGAACACCCGCGAGAGGATCTTGAAGGCGAAGCGGGTGGACAGCCCCATCATACCCTCATCGACGCCGGCGTAGTCCTTGTATTCCTGATAGGACTTGGCCTTGGGATCGACGTCCTTGAGGTTCTCGCCGTCATAGACCCGCATCTTGGAAAAGACGTTGGAGTTTTCCGGTTCTTTCAGGCGTGAGAGTATGGCGAACTGCGCCATCATCTCCAGGGTGTCCGGTGCGCAGGGGGCCGCGGACAGGGAACTGTGCTCGAGCAGTTTCTTATAGATCCTTACTTCTTCGGACACACGCAGGCAATACGGCACCTTGACGATGTAGATGCGATCGAGAAACGCCTCGTTGTTGCGGTTGTTTTTAAAGGCTAACCACTCGGACTCGTTGGAGTGGGCGAGGACGATGCCCTCGAAGGGGATGGCCGATAGCCCCTCGGTGCCCATGAAGTTGCTTTCCTGGGTGGCGGTCAGCAGGGGATGCAGTACCTTGATGGGCGCCTTGAACATTTCAACGAATTCAAGCAGGCCCTGGTTCGCCAGGCACAGGCCACCTGAGTAGGAATAGGCATCGGGGTCGTCTTGCGAGAACTGCTCCAGTTGGCGAATGTCGACCTTGCCGACCAGCGAAGAGATGTCCTGGTTGTTTTCGTCGCCCGGCTCGGTCTTGGCCACGGCGATCTGTTGCAGCACCGAGGGGCGGAGTTTCACGACCTTGAATCGGGTGATGTCGCCATTAAACTCGTGCAGGCGCTTCACCGCCCAGGGCGACATAATACCTTTCAAATAGCGGCGCGGAATACCGTAGTCTTCTTCCAGGATGGGGCCGTCTTCGACGGGGTTGAACAGGCCCAGGGGCAATTCATTCACCGGCGAGTCCTTGATCGCGTAAAAGGGCACCTTTTCCATCAGGGACTTCAGCTTCTCGGCCAGCGAGGACTTGCCGCCACCGACGGGACCGAGGAGATAGAGAATCTGTTTCTTTTCTTCCAGGCCCTGCGCGGCATGCCGGAAGTAGGAAACGATCTGTTCAATGGTCTCCTCCATGCCGTAGAAGTCCTTGAAGGCTGGATAGATCTTCATGACCTTGTTGGAGAAAATGCGACTGAGGCGCGGATCGTTGCGGGTGTTCAGCAACTCCGGTTCGCCGATGGCCATCAACATGCGCTCGGCGGCGCTGGCGTAGGCGAGGGGATCAGCCTTGCAGATATCCAGGTACTCCTGGAGCGTATACTCTTCTTCCTTTCCCTCGTCGTAACGAGACTGGTATTTCGCAAACACACTCATGCTTATGCCCTCTTGAAACTAGTTGGTTTCAGTTCGTAGCGATCCGCATCGTTTAGTCCTGCGTCCGTTGTTCTTATTATTTTAAGAAGAGGACTAAATAACCGGACGCCTTCCATTTACGACTTGCAAGTGATATGCCACGTTTTAGATCACTACGCTTGCTTGCTCGAAACCCAAGGCTGTGTTCAAAATCGTGCCCTTACATACGCTAACAAACAATTCTGTTGGTACAACATCGTTACCGTAAGCGGCAAAGCCGACGAAAACCTGCCGCTTCTTCACTCCTCGTCAATATTATGGCACTTAAGTGTGACATGCCCGCACCAAATTGGTTCCTACGCCGGATCGCACAATAGTCTTTCATCTTCATTGGACTAAACTTGTGCAATCGATCAACAACAAAAATTCAATGTGATGAATAACGCGAAGCTCATAGATAAAAAGTAGCAGAGGCAAGCTTGAATTCATACTGTCTCTGCACAGTAACTTAATTAAGTCACTGTTATTTTCTTTGTAGCAGTATAAAA
>Ga0316193_10002309_pt1 | contig 13363 bp, 12 predicted proteins | sample MerIslsedime2_MG_FD_207735 | JGI IMG/M metagenome (GOLD analysis project Ga0316193, IMG submission 207735) | Coastal sediment microbial communities from Maine, United States - Merrow Island sediment 2 | ecosystem: Environmental > Aquatic > Marine > Coastal > Sediment | place: USA: Maine...
CCGCTGGTGATCCTGGTGCTGGCCAAGGTTTTTGCGCACTGGCTGCTGACAGGACTGCCGCTGGTGATTATCGCGCCCCTGCTCGGTGTGTTCATGCAACTGCAGACGGAATCGCTGAATGTGCTGATCTGGAGCCTGTTGCTGGGAACGCCGGTATTGAGCCTGATCGGGGCCATCGGCGTCTCTCTGACCGTGGCGGTGAACCGCGGTGGTGTATTGTTGTCCCTTATTGTGCTGCCACTGTATATACCGGTACTGATTTTCGGCGCCAATGCCATCGACGTCGCCAGTGACGGCATGAGCGTACGCGGCCAGCTATACTTCCTTGGCGCAGTGCTGGTATTAGCGCTATCATTAGCACCTTTGGCCACAGCAATAGCCCTGAGAATAACCGCTTCAAGATAAACTGTTAATATTTATGAATATGCCTACTATTAAATCCTCGTCCCTCGCCACTCGAACCTCGTCCCTGTATTAAAATGTGGAACTGGATACATAAATTTTCATCACCTAAATACTTCTACGACATGTCGGCGAAGCTGGTGCCGTGGTTCGCGATCCCGGCCTTGCTGATTGGAGTCTATGGCCTCTACCTGGGGCTGTTCGTGGCGCCGACGGATTACCAGCAGGGCGAAAGCTACCGCATCATCTTTATCCACGTGCCTGCTGCCTGGATGTCGCTGTTTATCTATATGGTGATGGCCACTTCGGCAGCTATCGGGCTGATCTGGCAGATTCGCCTGGCCGACGTGGTTGCGGCAGCCAGCGCGCCGATCGGTGCTTCATTTACCTTCCTCGCGCTGGTTACCGGTTCGCTGTGGGGCAAGCCCATGTGGGGCACCTACTGGGTGTGGGACGCGAGGCTGACTTCTGAGCTGATCCTGCTGTTTCTTTATTTTGGCTACATGGCACTGCAATCGTCGATCGAGGACCAGCGCCAGGCGGACAAGGCCAGCGGCCTGCTGGCCATCGTCGGCGTGGTGAATATACCGATCATTCATTACTCGGTTGAATGGTGGAACACGCTGCACCAGGGCGCCACGGTTGCCAAGTTTGACAAGCCTTCGATGCATATTGATATGTTGATACCCTTGTTGCTGATGGCACTGGCATTCAAGTTGTTCTATGCTGCTGTTGTTCTGGTCAGGGCGAGAAACGAGGCGCTCTACCGTGATCGAAATCGGCGCTGGGTACGGGAGCTGATTGAAAAAATATGAATGGCGAAAAAATATGAACGGATCGGAATTCAGCTGGTCAGAATTTTTTGCAATGGGCGGTTACGCCTTTTTTGTGTGGACTTCATACGGCATCGCCTTAGTAGTTATCCTGCTTAATATTGTCATGCCCATGATAGAGCGCAAGAAAGTGATAAGCCGGGTCAAACGCGCAATTCGTCGGGAGCAGCTTCAACAATGAACAAACGCAGTCGCAGAAAAATGCTTGTGGCCATGGTGATCTTTGGTGTCAGCATCGCCACAGTACTGGCCTTGACGGCCTTCGAAGAAAACCTGCTTTACTTCTACAGTCCGACACAGATCCATGCCGGTGAAGCTCCGCAAAACCGCTCCTTCCGCATCGGCGGCCTGGTGGTCGATGGCAGCGTCAGACGTGAAGAAAACAGCCTCGCCGTGCAGTTCGATTTGACCGACAATGCCGCGGTTGTGCCGGTCACCTACACCGGTATTCTGCCGGACCTGTTTCGCGAAGGTCAGGGCATCGTTGCCATGGGCAGGCTCGACGCCAGCGGTCTGTTTGTCGCTGACGAAGTACTGGCCAAGCACGATGAAAACTACATGCCGCCTGAAGTCGCCGATGCACTGAATGCTGCACATGAAGCGGGTAAATCCGGCCAGCCAGCCACCTATTAAACCCGCATATTGCATGAGAACGCTCACAAATCCACTTAAGCACATGAACGGGATTGAAATTTTTCGTCTATTAGAAAAGTACACTATGTACCCAGCAACGCTATGCAGTTTTTGGGAAAATTTCAGCGGCCACTTTGCCCGATTGACCTGTAACCATAGCTATGGCTATGCTTTTCGGCCAATCGAACAAATTGACTCACTGAAATTCCCCCAAAATTCTGCATTCTCATACAATATACGGATTGAGACCTTATAACTATGATTCCAGAACTCGGGCATTTTGCGTTGATTGTTGCACTGGCTATCACCATCATTCAAAGCCTGGTGCCCCTGTTCGGTGCGGCGAGAAATGATGCGGCGATGATTGCCGTGGCAAGGCCGGCCGCTTACGCACAACTGTTGTTTGTGTTTCTGTCATACCTGGCATTGACCTACGCCTTTATCGTGCACGACTTCTCCGTGCTTTATGTGTCGCAGCACTCCAATCTGCTGCAGCCGTTGATGTACCGCATATCCGGTGTCTGGGGCTCGCACGAGGGCTCATTATTGTTGTGGGCCCTGACGCTGTCGGTCTGGACAGCCGCTGTTGCGCTTTACAGCAAGCATCTGCCGGATGTGCTGATGGCGCGGGTGATCTCGGTGATGGGTATGATCAGCATCGGCTTTTTACTGTTCATGCTGATGACTTCGAATCCGTTCGAGCGCATCTTTCCGGCACCGATGGATGGCGCTTCTTTAAACCCGTTATTGCAGGACCCCGGCCTGGCGATTCATCCACCCATGCTCTACATGGGTTATGTGGGTTTCTCGGTTGCGTTTGCTTTCGCCGTCGCGGCACTGATGGGTGGCCGACTCGATGCAACCTGGGCGCGCTGGTCACGCCCGTGGACCACCATTGCCTGGAGTTTCCTGACCCTGGGTATCGCCCTGGGCAGCTGGTGGGCCTATAACGAACTTGGCTGGGGTGGCTGGTGGTTCTGGGACCCGGTGGAAAATGCCTCATTTATGCCCTGGCTGGTTGGTACGGCATTGATGCATTCACTTGCAGTGACCGAGAAGCGCGGTGTTTTCAAGAGCTGGACCGTACTGCTTGCCATTGTTGCATTCTCCTTGAGCCTGCTGGGTACATTCATCGTGCGTTCGGGTGTGCTGGTTTCCGTGCATGCGTTCGCTACTGATCCTGCACGCGGTGTATTCATTCTTATTTTCCTCTGCATTGTTGTTGGTGGCTCGCTGGCATTGTACGCATGGCGATCGGAAACGGTTTCAACCACGGGCAACTTCAAGTGGTTCTCACGTGAAACCGCGCTGCTGCTGAATAACGTGGTGCTGGTGACCGCGGCGATTGCTGTATTTGTCGGTACGCTGTACCCACTGGTGGTGGATGCATTTGGCCTGGGCAAGATTTCCGTTGGGCGGCCTTATTTCGACAGCATGTTTGTGCTGATCGGTGCGCCGCTGTTGCTGTTGCTGGGTTTCGGCCCATCGATGCGCTGGAAGAGTGATGATCCCGCGCGGGTGCGCAAGTCATTGCAAACCGTGTTTGTGATATCGCTCGCCCTCGGCCTGGTGTTGCCCTTCGTTATCGATGGCGCACTCCATATCAGCGCGGGGCTTGGACTTGCGGCTGCGTTGTGGGTGGCTATTACCACGCTGCTGGGCTTCATCAAGCGCGCACGATCTTCATCAAAAATACCGTTGGCATTTATCGGTATGACGCTCGCACACCTGGGTATTGCCATGTTTGTTGCCGGCATCACCATGGTGATGACTTACGAACAGGAAAAGGACCTGCGCATGGAGCCGGGCCAGACCTATGAAATGTCCGGCTATGAATTCAAGTTCCTCGGTACGCGCCAGGTGCAGGGACCCAACTACGTCGCCGATGAAGGCCGCATCGAAGTGTGGCGCAACGGCGAGATGATCACGGAACTGAATCCGCAGAAGCGTATATATAAAGACCAGAACAATCCAATGACTGAAGCATCGATCGATGACAGGTTGATGCGTGATTTATACTCCGCCCTGGGTGAGCCTCTGGAGAATGGCGCCTGGAGTATGCGCCTCTACTACAAACCCATGATCCGCTGGATATGGCTGGGTTGTCTGTTTATGACCTTTGGCGGCGTACTGGCGGTCAGTGACCGCCGTTATCGCCGCTCGCGCGTGGTCAAACGCCAGGCGGAAATTAACGTGCAGGTAGTCGTCCAGAGTTAATAACATGACTGAGGAAATACAGAAAAAGTCGCCGCTACGGCGGCTGATGCCGTTGATCATCTTTGGCCTGCTGGTCGCCTTGCTGTGGTACGGGCTGGGGCTGAATCCACGGCTGGTGCCATCTCCGCTGGTTGGCAAACCTGCGCCGGAATTTGTGCTGCCGCTGTTGAATGCTTCCGGCAAATTGTCACATGAAGATCTCAAGGGCGACATTACCCTGCTCAACGTGTTCGCCAGCTGGTGCTTTGCCTGCCGGCAGGAACATCAAGCCATCACCCAGTTAAGCAGGAGCGGTATGCGAGTCATCGGTTTCAATTACAAGGACAAGGCGGAAGATGCGGCGGCCTGGCTGCGCCAGTTCGGCAATCCCTACCAGGTCGTAGCGCAGGACCTCGATGGCCGTGTCGGTATTGACTGGGGTGTCTACGGCGCACCGGAAACATTCGTGATCGACCACAACGGCATCATTCGTGACAAACGCATCGGCCCGGTTGACCAGGAATACATCAGTGAAAAACTGATGCCGCTGGTACAGCAGATCAGGAGCGAACAGACATGAGAGTGATCATGTTTTTAGTTATGGCCGTGTTGCTGACACCACTGTATGCAGCCCCGGTCGCTACCTACGAATTCGCCTCTGCAGAGCAGGAAGCGCTGTTTAACAAGCTCAGCAATGAACTGCGCTGCCTGGTCTGCCAGAACCAGGCCATTGCGGATTCCAATGCCGACCTTGCCAAGGACCTGCGGGATGAGATCTACGGCATGCTGCAGCAGGGCAAGAGTGAAGAGGAAATCGTTGAATTCATGGTCGTGCGCTACGGTGATTTCGTACTGTATAACCCGCCGTTAAAACCGATGACCTGGGTGCTCTGGTTTGGTCCCGCCTTCGCCTTGCTTGCCGGGTTCTTTTTCGTGATTCGTATCATTAATAAGCAAAAGAAGGCCGCTGTGGCTGAAATGTCCGGTGAAGAAATTGAACGCCTTAAAGCATTGCAGTCAGAAGCACAGGAAATGGGTAAGACGGAGGGCAACAAGGACAAATGAATATTCTTTTCTGGGTGCTGTTACTGCTGATGCTGCTGGTCGCGGTCGTTATTTTGATCTACCCGTTATTGCGCGCCAGGTATTCCAGTGCCATCGCGTACAAGGACAGCAACCTCGGGCTTTACGATGACAAGCTGGCAGAACTCGAGGTTGACCTTGGCGAAGGCCGCATCGATCATGAACAGTACCAGTTGGCGAGGCAGGAAATCGACCGCGAGTTGTTGCTGGATATTCCCACTGAAAGCAGGGAAACCGCATCGATCCATTATGCCTCACAGGTCAAGCGCCAACCGGGACTCGCGCTGATGATTTCGGTGTTCCTGCCCATGGTTGCTTTGCTGGTTTACATGAAGCTGGGTATGCACGCCAGCACTGACATGCAGCACGCACAGGCGCAGGCGCGAGCACAGACACAGGCTCAGGCTCAGGCTCAGGCTCAGCAGTCCGGGAACGCAGGGTCTCTTGAAGACATGACGCGTTCACTTGCGCAGCGCCTTCAGCAAAATGGTGGCAGCCAGGAAGAATGGGCCATGCTGGGACGCGCTTACAAGCACCTTGGCCAGTACATGATGTCGGTAGAAGCATTTGAGCAGGCAAACAAGATGGCGCCGAACGCCCAGCTGATGATTGAGCAGACTGAATCGATGGCGCTGGCCAATAATCAGCGCTTCACCCCGGAAGCCAGGGCGCTGGTGATACGTGCACTCGAACTTGAGCCGGACAATTTGAATGTGTTGTGGTTTGCAGGCGTAGCTGAATTCCAGGCAGGTAATTACCGCAACAGTATCGAGCACCTGTCGCGGCTTTCTGATGAGGCAAAGAAGGACCCTGAAGTTGAGCGTTCGCTTCGTCTTTATATAGACAAGGCCAGAAATCAACTGGTTGCGGCCGGTGAAGATGTACCGACCACAGATGAGATTATGGGAGCATCCACTGTATCAAGCGATGCTGCAGTCAGCGGTGCAAGCCTGCAGGTCAAGGTTGATATCAGTTCCGAGGTGCGATCACGTTTCAATCCGGGCGACACCGTGTTCATTTATGCCAAGGCCGCTGCCGGCCCGAAGATGCCATTGGCGGCACAGCGGCTGACGCTGGCGCAGTTGCCCACAACGGTGACGCTCGATGACAGCATGGCAATGATGGAAGGCATGAACATGAGCGCATTTGGCAGTGTTGTCATTTCTGCGCGTGTATCAACCACCGGCGGTGCTATCGCAAAAGCCGGCGATTACATCGGTCAGTTCAGCGTTGAAGATGTATTAAAATCAGAGCTGGTCAATATTCAGATCGATACCCTGGTTAAATAGACTTTAAATAAAGAGTATGGAGTTTGTGATGCAGTACATGTTGAAAAAAACACTGTTAGTATTTTCAATCCTGTTTATCTTTACCGGCATGGCCTTTGCCGAGACATACGAAGAGGGCAAGCACTACCAGCGTGTCGATCAACCGAAAACAATTGACAGCGATAAAATCGAAGTGCTCGAGTTTTTCTGGTATGGCTGCCCGCACTGCTATTCTTTCGAACCCTACCTGAACAAGTGGAAGAAAAACAAACCCGGAAATGTCGAATTTGTAAGTGTTCCCGCTACTTTTCAGCCATTGTGGGTTCTGCATGCGCGCGCTTACTATGCTTTGCAGATGCTCGGTGTGGGTGAAGAAATACATCCCAAATTCTTCAGCGAAATTCATAATAAAAAGAATTACATGAAAACCTTTGACGCTCTCACGGTGTTTGTTCAGGAATACGGTGTTGAGCGCTCGGAATTTATTGATGCGATGAACTCGTTTACGGTAGAAACCCAGATTCGCAAGGCAACAAAACTGGTCACGGACTACAAGCTCAGTGGTGTCCCCGCCGTTGCAGTCAATGGCAAGTATCTGGTATCTGCCTCGATGGCAGGCAGTTATGACAACATGATCAAGATCATGAACTATCTGATTGAAAAGGAAACGGCCAAAGCTTCGCTGGACTACGACAAGGCAGCCGAAGAGAAATCCTGATTTCCACTGATTGTTCTGGCATCAGGTCGGAACGGTCATTGAAATCAGGGGCCAGGCCATAACACTTAGCATTGCACGGAGTTGTCAGAAACGATTGTATTAATTATGCATTAAGTGTTGAATTTAACACTACGGTTTGCAAAGGCGTGTACACTCGGCTATAGAGGATGTACAGATAAGCCTTGTTAGTCAGGCTGTTAGTTAACGGGATTGATTGAGGAGAATATGATGAAAACCAGAATTAACCTATTGGGTGTAATCGCCCTGGCTGTAATGCTGACGGCATGCGGAAAAGATGACGCTACGAAGGAAGCGGCTGAGTGCGTGTTCCCTGATGCGACTGATGCTTCTGCGCCAGGCTGGGTTTGTGACCTGCCTGTCGAAGGTCTTGCAGTTTCTGCTGTAGGTGTTGCCGAAAAATCTGCCGCGGGCCACAGCTTCATGAAGAACATGGCCGCCACAGATGCGCGCGTACAGCTGGCACAGAGAATGAAAGTGCAGGTGCAGAACATGGTGAAGCAATACGCGGAAACCACGGGTGCGGCTGATACTGAAACCGTTGACAAGGTAAACACATCGGTTACCAAGCAGATCACGGATCAGACACTGATGGGAACAAAGATATACAAGACACGCACCAGTCCAAACGGAGCGCTGTATGTGTTACTGGGTATGGATGCCAATGCGATGGCAGAAGCGACACAGAATGCTCTGAGAACTAGCATGGGTAATGATGCGGCATTATGGCAGCAGTTCAAGGCGCAAAAAAGTCAGGATGAACTTGCAGCCGCAATTGCTGATATGAAACAGCAGTAAGGGTCTTGTAGTTGTAATAATAAAAACCGGCATCCGGGACAACTCGGGTGCCGGTTTTTTTTATGGTATGTTTTTTTATCGCAGAGGCGCAGAGAATATTTTGTTTGTGTCATCTCGACCGAAGTGACAGCATGTGGTTGAGCAGTGTCGTAGCCCGGATGTAACGAAGTGAAATCCGGGGATTCGGTATGATAGTACGGTTCAAAGCCCCGGATTACGCTGCGCTTCATCCAGGCTACTGCAATTTTAAACACAAACGCTTCTGAGAGCTCTGTGCCCTCTGTAGCATATTTTTAAAGATTTATAAAACATCAGCGTATATTTATCAGGTTCGGAGCAATGTTGAATATGAATAAAAGGCATATTGCAATGGTTTCGCTTTTCTTGTTAACCGTGTGTTCGTCGGCAAATTCGGTCAGTGAATACGAACAATGGAAACAACAGCAGCAGCAATCATTTCAGGAGTACAGGGACGAGCGCGATCGTGAATTTACTGCGTTCCTGAAAGAGCATTGGCGTGAAGTGGAGTTGCTCAAAGGCTTCGTTCGCGATGACAAGCCAAAGCCTGTTGTCATGCCTGTGGCGATGCCACAACCCCAACCACCGAAGCCTGAACCTGCGCCTGATTTACAACCGGTTAAAAAGCCAGTCGAGGATGAACCGGTAACCTCTGTCAAGCCAGAGCCGAAAGTAACCACGCCGAAACCGGCAGTTCCGCCAAAGCCTGCAGTGGTGCCTGTGCAGGAACGAAAAGGCATACGTACCCAGGTTGATTATTTTGGCAAGCGCATCACGTTTTATTATGATCCCGCATTCAAGAGGTCCCTGCCTTACAGGTTGAATGAGACCGCGTTGAGTAATTTCTGGTCAGAGTTGAGCAAGACAGATTACGAGCCGCTGCTGGAGCAAATAAACAGGCAGGCTGAGGCGCTGCGGCTCAATGACTGGGGCTATGCTGTTCTAACAAACAAACTGTCCAGGCAAATCTATCCGACCTCGACAAACAAGCAGGCGCTGTTTACCTGGTTTGTGCTGACGAAAGCGGGCTTCAGGAGTCGGGTTGCCTACGATGAACGTAATGTATATTTGTTAGTGCCATCAAAACAGCGCTTATACGAAGTCACTTATTTCACGTTTGATAACGAGCGTTACTATGCTGTCGGCTTTGATGGAAACAGCAGCAAGCCCGGCAAGGTGTATACCTATGACGGGCATTATCCCGGTGCGGATAAAAAGCTGGATATGAGTATGCGTCTCAGGGCGGCAAAGGGAGACAATGTTGAAAAACGTAATTTAACTTTTGAGTATGATGGCAAGAGCCGCGTCATCGAAGCGGATTATGAACAGGCGCGTGTAGATTTTCTTGATACCTATCCACAGCTCGATCTGGGGGTGTATTTTTCTGCCGAGGTAGGTGAGACGGCAGAGTCGCCTTTGCTGCAGCAGCTGAGCAGTGAAATGGAGGGCATGAATGAGCAGGAAGCGGTTAATTTCCTGCTCAGATTCGTCCAGACTTCTTTTAAATACAGCACGGATGAAAAGCAGTTTGGGAAAGAGAATTATCTTTTCCCTGAAGAGACAATCTATTATCCTTACTCGGATTGTGAAGACCGGTCGGTGCTGTTCGCATGGCTGGTGCGCCGGTTGTTGAATCTTGAGGTTGTCGGGCTTAATTATCCGGGGCATGTAGCCACAGCCGTACAGATGAAGCATCACGTCGAAGGGGATTATGTCACATACAAGGGTAAACGCTATACTGTAACTGATCCGACATATATCAATGCAACTGCAGGCATGACCATGCCGGATTATAGAAATACAAAACCGGGCGTTATTTTGATCAGGTAATTATCAAATAGTCAGATTTATGCTTGAGCGCGAAATTTATAACAAGGGTCAACTGGTAGTTACGAGAGTCAGTGGCATAGTTAAAAGCCAGGAGCTGATCGATCATGTGTTCTGGTTGATCGATAGCCATAATATTGGAGAAATACAATCCAGTTATGGCCAGGTGGTCTATGTCAAAGACATCGAGTCAATGCATATTCAGCAAGAAGACGTTCAACGTATAACCGAAATCAGTACCGGTCTGGGTCAAAGCAGAGGTAAATTCAGGACGGCACTTATAGCTGTTCATCCGACCGACTTGAAACTGGCTAACTTCTATAAGTCTTTATTAAAAAGCTCGGACCTTGATGTCGAAGTGTGTGGTGATTTTAAGCAGGCATTCACCTGGCTGGGTTGCGAAAATCCCGAACCAGAGAAGTATAAATAATTAAGGCTCTTCCCTGTATCGAGTTGGTAAGTATTCAAATGCTTGCCACTGAGGCACGGAGAACACAGAGGTTTTTATCCACAGATGAACGCGGATATAAAAACGTTTTATTTGTGCGCTGTAGTCGCCACTGTGTATAGTGTTATTATTATTTAAATCAAATATCTGTGTTTATCTGCGTTCATCTGTGGACTGATAAGTAAAAAACAATAATATGCTCTGTAGTAAAACTGTTACCGTATTAACCCACCAGGTCTGGTGAAGATCCATAAATTTTAATACCAGGCCTGGCCGAAGGTTATATACAGTGCTGTATCTTCAGGCCCCTTGGCGATATCGATACCCGCGTGGGCGCCAAAGCGCCGTGCAATAAAATACCTGAAGCCCACACCTTTTGAATACACCGTGTCATCGGTTGAATCCGGCACGAAGTCTACGCTATCGGTTACGCCTACACCTCCGAACAGGATCAGGCTCCAGCGGAAGGTAAAATTCCAGCGGAACTCGGTCTCAGCGACCGCAACGCTTTCACCCTGGTAGCGCATCGCCGGGATGCCGCGCATGCTGACGAACGGGTACTGGTAAAACGGCGCTCTGCCATCCAGCGTCTCATAATTACCATGCAGGCCGAGTACAAGCGATTTAGTAAGCGGGGTGAAAAACCTGGCGTAGACCTTGTACTTTTCGAACTCGTCGTCACTGCCTACAGCTTCGCGAAAAAACGAGGCCTTGATCCCGGCAGAGAGGCCGCTGCTGGGTGTAAACAGTGTGTCCCGGCTGTCATAATCCAGCAGCAGGCTGATGGAGGCGGAGCGGCTGTCAAACGTGAGTGAAGGCAGCTCTATTGGCAGAGATGAAAGAAAATCGAACTGGATGGTTGAATCCAGCAGCAGGTATTCGATACCGGCAAAAAAATCAGAGTCGTTGAGGCGAAATTTTATTTGCTGCAAAAAGATGGTGGGTTCGATGTTAAAGCTCAGGCCACTGCTAGAGGAACCGTTGCCACCGTCGAGACCATAGAATTTCAGGTTGGCAGAAGCCTGCGCCAGTGCTCCTGTATAGCGGATCCTGTCATTTTTCCATACGCCCATGTGTGCGCCGCCGACGAACCAGGTGTCATTTTCCGTGTAGGCGCCAAACAGGCCCGATACGCTTGGGGGGATCAAGCGTCCCTTGTCATCCACATTTTGCGGGTCGAAAGTTTCGCCCTCCGCGGTCTTGCCGGAAAGAGGGTCATGCAGAAACAGAAGGGCGGCACCGAGGCCAAAACCAACCGCAGGCTCAGTGATAATAATAGGGATTGGAAAAAAACCTTTTTTCTCGGCCAGCCAGTGGCTGGTGTCTAACATGCCATCCTGCGGGTCGATGAATTCATCCATCATCGAAGCACTAATAGCAGAACCGAAAATAATAAACAGGGTAGTCGCAGCAATTAACTTGAATACACTGTTCATAATAATTGTTTATGTCGAAAGTTCAGACGTTAAACGACCATGCTCTCGCAAAGGCGCCAAGGCCGCAAAGGAAAAAAAGATTTTACTTTGTTGACCTCTTTGCGTGCTTGGCGCCTTTGCGAGAGAAAATATTTGTCTGTCGTGCCCGGGTATGACAATTAAAATTTATTGTTGCTTAGCCTGGCACTTGTCCATTTCTTCGGATTCTATTTCCCTGACTTCACCGTCTTCCATCTCTAATTCAACACAGGCGCCAGCAATTATAGGGCCATGATCCTCATCCAGATCGACTACATCAGTGACACTGAATGATTTACCGTCGATTACCCACATGCCATCTTTTCCTTCCGGCCGGTGATCGAGTATGCCTGTGTATTCAGCCTCATTGTCCGAGCAGGAGGCTGAAATGCTAATCAGAAAAACGAGTAGTATCAGTTTTATGGTTTTGTATAAGTAAGTCATAATATTGAACCTTGTTGTCCCGGGTTGTTGGGCGACTGTTATACAATGTTGCCCGGTAAGTAATTTTTCCAAGTTGTTTTGAATTTTCTGGATGCGATCAAGATTATACCTTTTTGTTGTGCTCTGTCTAAATACGGCTGCCGCCCTGGCTGAAGTCAATAGCGACGCCGAGGTGTCTGCCAGTGTGCCTGTTAAAGCTGCGGAGTCACCTGACCTGGTTGCGCCTGAGCAGGAAGAAGCCAGGCGGCAGGTTGTTTCCGAGGAGGAGGATCCGCAGGCCCAGAAAACAACCGAGCGACAGGAGAAAATTGAAGAAGCTATTGAGCAGGAGCAGAAAATAGAGCAGGCCCCGGCGGTGGGTAAGGAACAGGAAAAAGCCAGGGAAGAAGTGAAGTCTGAAGAAGAGGAGCCTCGCTTTGAGCGTGAAGAAGAAATTGCACAACCTGTTGCCAAGGATCCATTCGATGGGGATGTGTATGGCAGTATACGTCTGCGCTACCGTACATCTGATAACGGATCAATTCTCGGTGATTCAGGATCACGTATAGGACTTGAGGGCGAGTATCTTACGGGTCAGGAGTCATGGGCTTATGCGCGAGTAGAAGTGGGCTTTAACGTGCTCGATGAGCTCGACCAGTTGTTAACTCCTGGCGGCGGCGCCGGTGAAGGTAAACAGGGCGATAGCCTGTTTCCACGTCTGTATAGCGTTGGTATAGAAACACCAGCCGTCGTAGCCAGTTACGGCAAAAGCTGGTCTACCTACTACAGAATTTCAAACTTCACGGACAGGTTTGACAGTGCCGGCAGCAGTGCAGTGGGTACATTCAATGTCAATACGGATGGCGGTGCCACCGGTACAGGTCGTGCAGACAATGTATTGCAAACCCGTGCATTCATCAGCTTCCTGCCGGAAGATTCCAGAGTCAAACCCTTCAACTTGAACATTCAGTTGCAGAGCGATCAGCCGATCCCGGGTGTGGATGGTGAAAATTATCAAAATGCCATCGGCCTGAGTGCCGTGCTTGAATCCAGGTCGGATCATACTTTTGGCATCGCCTATAATCGCGCACGTGTTGAAAATCTGGATGATCCTGCCGTCCAGGCGGCCGGTATCAAAGGCGATGCAGAAGCCTATTTGATTGGTACAAGATGGTTTGATGAACAGTGGTACCTGGGTTTTACGCTGGCGCGACTAAGGAACCACGAAGCCACCGATGAAGGTA
>Ga0316193_10002310_pt1 | contig 13362 bp, 13 predicted proteins | sample MerIslsedime2_MG_FD_207735 | JGI IMG/M metagenome (GOLD analysis project Ga0316193, IMG submission 207735) | Coastal sediment microbial communities from Maine, United States - Merrow Island sediment 2 | ecosystem: Environmental > Aquatic > Marine > Coastal > Sediment | place: USA: Maine...
ATAGGCCAGAAGAGACCGCTGGCCATCTTCATGCCGTCACAGACGCCTGCCCAGTCGGCATGGGTCATGAAACCATCCAGCGGTGTAAAACCGCCAATACCCATCATAATAATGTCGCCGGACTCGCGTGATGAAACGCTGATTTTCTTTAAACCCTGTGCACGCGCCTGTTCCGCTGCCAGCGCATCACCTTCGAGCAACAACGACTTCAATTCACCGCCGCCGTGTGGTTTGACTAATGTAGACATGAGACTCCTTGGCAATATCACGTATTAAATTCTGTAGTGCTCTTCCGTGCGTACCAGCCTGGCATTTCAGCGTGTACGAACTCCCGGCTATGCGGGGATGCATACTCTAAACCCCTTTGGTCGCGATTTTCAAACCAGTAATATCTTGCCGCGAATAAGCCCAGCTTATAGTGATAAGTAACTGATAATTATTCGCATTTTCGAGCTGGCAAACATCTGTATTAGCAGATGTATTAATAATTTTCCCCCTGTATCAAGGGGCTGTTTGCAGCAGCGATCAGATCGGCGCATCAGCCGCCGGCAATCATTTTCAGCCCGATAATGACCAGCAACAGGGCAAAAACGTGCTGCAGAGTTTGCTGTGGCAGATAGTGAGCCAGTCGTGCACCAACCGGGGCCAGAGGCACACTGGCCAGCATCACACCAGCCACTGCCGGCCAGTAGACAAAACCACTATTGATCCCCGGCTGACCGGTATCCGTCAATCCGTTGACCATGAAGCCGGCGGTTCCCGCCACTGCAATCGGCAGACCCAGCGCCGCGGATGTACCTACCGCCAGGCGAATATTTTGCCCGCACCACAACAGCAACGGCACCGACATCGAACCGCCACCAATACCCAACACTGTGGACACCAGGCCAATAGCAGCTCCGCTGCCACCCAGCATCACGCTTCCCGGCAGGGTACGATTTGATCCTGGTTTGATTTCGACGATAAATTTCAGCGCAATCAACAACATGAAGACCCCGAAAAAGCCGCTCAGATGCGCACTGTTCATTTGCGCGGCCAACCAGGCGCCCAGCAGCGCGCCCGGTATAACGCCGACCATCATGCGGCGGGCAACCGGCCACAGCACCCCGCCGAGCCGCTGATGCGTCAACATGGATGACAGTGATGTCGGAATAATCACCGCCAGCGAAGTACCAACGGCGTAGTGCATCACTGATTCACTGGCAAAACCATGTTGCGCAAACAACCAGGCCAGCATCGGTACGATGATGATGCCACCACCCACCCCCAGCAAACCTGCCAGCAGTCCGGCCGCGGTGCCGGTGAGTAAATAGGCCAGTAATTCCATGACACGGGATTGTAGGGCAGTTCAGCACTGCCTGTCGGGTTACGCCTGGCAACCTTTATGGTTGCCTAACGAATCCAGATAGTCTTGGCATTGACGAATTCGTGAATGCCCTGTTTCGACAGTTCCCGGCCGTATCCGGAGTGCTTGATACCGCCAAAGGGCAGGCGTGGATCGCTCTTCACCATACCGTTTACAAAGGCACAGCCGCATTGCAGCTGCCGCGCAATGCGCTCGCCGCGCGCAGTGTCTTGCGTCCAGACACTGCCACCCAGGCCAAAGTCGGTGTCATTGGCAACCCGTAGCGCCTCATCTTCATCAGCAACCCGGATAATACTGGCGACCGGCCCGAACAGTTCTTCCGAGTAGGCACAGACACCCGGCTTGACATGATCAAGTATCGAGGCCTGGTAGTAAGCACCGCTTCCGCCCTCGTGATTACAGCCGGTAACGGCCACGGCTCCCTGCGAAATACTTTCCACAACCTGCTCATGCAATTCGTCGCGCAGGTCAAAGCGGGCCATCGGTCCCAGCTGCGTGGCATCGTCCAGCGGATCGCCACTGCGCAGCGCCTCCACCGCCACCTTGAAACGCGCGATAAAGGCCTCGGCAACTGCCTCCACCACGATAAAACGCTTGGCCGCAATACAGCTCTGACCGGTATTCATGAATCGTGACAGCAGCGCCTGCGCTACTGTCCAGTCCAGATCAGCATCCTCCAGCACAATAAAAGGGTCAGAACCGCCCAACTCGAGTAATGACTTCTTGATCTGCGCACCAGCAGTCGCAGCGACCTGACGACCCGCCGGCTCGCTGCCCGTCAGGGTCACGGCCTGTACCCGCCGATCCTGGATGACGGCCTCCACTTGAGATGACGGAATCATCAGGGTGCGAAACACGCCGGCCGGGAAACCGGCCTCGACAAACACGGACTCCACCGACTGCGCGCACTGCGGCACGTTGGAGGCATGCTTCAGCAGCCCGGTATTACCGGCAATCAGCGCCGGTGCCGCAAAACGAAACACCTGCCAGAACGGGAAATTCCAGGGCATCACCGCCAGCACCGTCCCCAGCGGCTGGTAAGTCACCAGGCTGCGACCGGCATCCGAGCCGATCTCCTCATCCGCCAGAAACGCCGGTCCCGCGGCAGCGTAATACTCGCAACCGAGGGCACACTTTTCGATTTCAGCACGCGCCTCGCTGATTGGCTTGCCCATTTCCAGCGTCATCATGCGGGCCAACTCCTCTGCACGTGCCCGCAATACCTTCGCGGCCTGCCGCATTAACCGGCAACGCTCCTCGACAGCCTGCTCGCGCCAGTATGGTGCTGCCAGTGCCGCCTGCTGCAAGGCAGATTCAAGTTCGCCCGCCGTAAACGCGGCAACTCCGGTCATCAATTCGCCATTGGCCGGGTTAACGGATTTAAAGTCCATGTAAAATTCCTTCCAGTCAGGTTTTCTGTAACTATAGCGGACTATGCTACAAACTATCAGACTGTTCATCTGCTGCAGTTGCCTGCTCGCCACCGTTGCAGGCGCTGCCAGCTTCAGCAGCAGCGACCCCTACCGGAAGCAACGCGCCCTGTTCATGAAGGCCGACAAGGCCCTTGAGGAAAACCGCATCGGTGATTACCGGCAACTGCAACAGCAACTGACTGACTACCCGCTTTACCCGTACCTGCAATACCGGGAATTGCGGCGCCGACTGTCGCTGGCAAAACATGAGGAGATAGCCGGCTTTATTGCACGCAACCAGGACAATCCGCTGGGCCGGCGCATGCGCCAGGCGTGGCTGTATACACTGGTAAAACAACGTGACTGGGCGCAATTCCTGAAAACCTGGGGCGGTAATCAACCGGTCAAACTGCAATGCTACAAGTTACAGGCACAGATCAAGACCGGGCAAACAGAAGGCCTGGTTGAGCACGGCCTGAAGCTGTGGCTGGTCGGCAAATCACAGGAAAAGGCCTGCGACCCGGTATTTGAATACCTCGAACTCCACCACCGCATCACCCGTGACCTGATACTGCAGCGTATTCGCCTCGCCATGAACAGTGGCAACCCCGGACTGGCCGGCTGGCTGGCAAAGCGCCTGCCCGAGAAAGATGCTGCCTGGGTTGACCTGTGGCGCGAGGCACGTGTGCAGCCGGCAAAGACACTGAAATCCCCCGCTTTGAATAAAGATACCCCGGCTTCACGCGAGATCATCCTCTATAGCATCCGTCGTATTGCCCGCAGCGATGCGGACCAGGCCTACAAAAAATGGGCGCAGCTGAAGCCGCGCTATCGGTTCAGCGACGAGGAAATCGGCCAGCTGGAAAAAAAGATAGCAATGTCAGCCAACTGGCAAAAGAATCCGCGCGCGCATGAATGGCTGGCTGCAGTACCGGATGCGGCCGCTGACAGCAGCGTACGCGAATGGCGGGTACGCTCGGCCATTGCAAACAAGGACTGGGAGTCCGTGTACACGCATGCCACGGCACTGCTTGACGACACTGACAACAAGAATGAATGGCAATACTGGCAAGCAGTGGCGCTGAAAAAAACCGCGCAACCGGTACCGGCTGAAAATATCTTTTCACTGCTTGCCAGCCAGCGTGACTACCACGGTTTTCTGGCTGCAGACATCCTGAAACAGCCCTACCAAATGGGCAACGAACCCCTGCAGCGTGACACTGCTGTACTTGACAGCATGGAGAGACAGCCCGGCATCGTACGGGCACACGAGTTATTCCGTGCCGGAAAATTTCCCGATGCACGCCGCGAGTGGGCTGATGCAACCCGGAATTTCTCCAAAGAAGAACTGAAAAACGCAGCAATACTGGCAGACCAGTGGGGCTGGCATGACCGCGCCATACTGACGGTCGCCAGCGCGAAAGACTACAGCGATCTGAAACTGCGTTTTCCGGTGGACTACGAAAACAACATCAACAGTGCCGCACTCGACCGGCAATTGCACCCTACTCATGTGTACGCTGTGATTCGACAGGAAAGCGCCTTCAACAAGGATGCACTGTCACCGGCCGGCGCCATGGGCCTGATGCAGTTAATGCCCAAAACCGGGCGAGCAACGGCGAAAAAATATAACATCCCGCTGGGTAACACGCGCCTGCTGTACCAGTCTGACAAGAACATCGCCATCGGCTCTGCCTACCTGCAGCAAGTCATGGAACGATACGATGACAATATTATTCTTGCTTCAGCGGCCTATAATGCCGGGCCACACCGGGTTGATCGCTGGCTGCCGGATCAGGAAACACAGCCAGCTGACAGCTGGATTGCACTGATCCCCTACCGGGAGACACGAAAATATGTACAGCGCATACTGTCCTATATTGCCATTTATGACTGGCGTCTGGATCAGCCGGTAACGCCCCTGCACAAGCATATGCCGGCGGTATTGCCGACAGGATCCTATACAGGAACGAAGTAATACTTAACCAAAAGATACAGGTCACAGACATGCATCAGGAAACAGTCTGCATTGCCGGCGGCACCGGTTTCGTCGGACAACATCTTTCAAACCGGCTGACAAAACAGGGTTACAAGGTTCGTATCCTGACACGCCGGCGCGAGCGTTACCGCAACCTGCTGGTCAACCCGGGCATCTCGCTGATTGAGGCAGACGTACACAATATTGATGAGCTGCGCCGCCAGTTTCAGGGTGTCGACGTCATCATCAACCTGGTGGGCATCCTTAATGAAAACGGCAAAAAAGGCGCTGGCTTCAGGCGCGTGCATGTGGAGTTACCTGAAAAAATAGTGTTTGCCGCCGAGGCCTGCGGCATCACGCGACTGCTGCAGATGAGCGCGTTAAATGCAAATGCACAGGAACCGCATAGCCTGTACCTGAAAACCCGCGGTGCAGGCGAGGACCTTGTACATGCGGCTGCCGACAAGGGCATGGTCGTCACCAGTTTTCGTCCCTCGGTGATCTTCGGTCCCGGAGACAGCTTTTTTAACCGCTTCGCCGGCTTGCTAAAAATGGCCGGGCCGGCCTTTCCGCTCGCCTGTCCGCAGAGCCGCTTCGCACCAGTGTGTGTCACTGACGTGGTCGAGGCTGTCTGCCGTTCCATGGGTGATGCCACCGGTGGAGAACGTCTGCAGCTGTGCGGCCCTGAAAGCTTCACGCTCGCCGAACTGGTGAGCTACACGCGAGACCAGCTGCAACTGAAAACCCGCATTGTCGGCCTGAATGACAGTCTCTCATGGCTGCAGGCCAGGATACTCGGACTGTTACCGGGAAAACCGTTTACGCTGGATAACTATTACTCGTTGCAACACGACAGTGTCTGCACTGACAACGCACTGCCATTACTCGGCATTAAGCCAACGCCTGTTTCAGCAGTAGTCCCTGCATGCCTGTCCGGCAAAAATGCGCGCGGCCACTATCCGGAATTTCGCCGCCAGTCGCGGCGCAACTGAGAGACAACGGCAACCGGCATGGAAACCTACCTGGTCGGTGGTGCGGTGCGTGACAAACTGCTGGGACTCCCCGTCAGGGAACGTGACTGGGTGGTGGTCGGCAGCACGGCAGAGGCCATGCTGGCACTCGGCTATCAGCCGGTGGGCAAGGATTTCCCGGTGTTCCTGCATCCGCAGACAAAGGAAGAATACGCACTCGCACGTACCGAGCGTAAAACCGGCCCGGGCTACACCGGCTTTGAGACCAATGCCGGCCCCGGTATATCGCTGGAAGAGGACCTGCTCCGCCGTGACCTGACCATTAATGCCATGGCCGAAACGGCCGACGGTGCACTGATCGATCCTTACGGCGGCAAAGAAGACCTGGACAACGGCCTGCTGCGACATGTCTCACCCGCGTTTGCAGAAGACCCGGTACGCATACTGCGCATCGCTCGTTTTGCTGCACGCTTCGCAAAATGGGGCTTTCACGTCTGCCACTCCACCAACAAGCTAATGCGCAACATGGTGAGTAACGGCGAGGTCGACCACCTGGTTCCGGAACGCGTCTGGGCAGAACTGCTGAAGGCGCTGGCAACCGACAACCCAACCCGGTTCTTCAGGGTACTGGCCGCCTGCGGCGCACTGGAAACAGTGTTCCCCGAATGCATGCCACTGTTAAAGGTCGAGACAGAAAAGTCGCACGGTCAGGCTGATATCGAGCTTGCCATACTGCAACAGGCGGTCACACAAAGTGATGACCTTGCAGTTCGCTTTGCCGCACTGATGTGCGATCTGGACCAGGGCACAGCGGCTGGACTCGATCAGCAAACCCTGCGCGCATTCTGCGACCGTCACCGCGTACCGAATGCCTGCCGCGAACTTGCCGTCATGGCAATACAACAGCGCAAGCAGGCGCAAGCAGCGGACAGCCTGCCTGCCGCACAACTGCTGGAGCTTTTAAATACTCTGGATGCCTTTCGCCGCATGGATCGTTTCAACCGGTTCCTGCAAGTGTGCGCAGCAGACATCCATGCAAACAACGGCGACTTTAATAGCGCGCGCCTGCAACAGGCGCTGGATGCGGCACAGGCTGTGCGCGCCGCAGAGCTGCAGAAACAGGGGCTTGCCGGCAAGGAAATCGGTACAGCGCTACAACAAAAACGCATACAGGCAATCGAGAATATCCTCCACCAGGATTGCTAGACAAACAGCAACAACAAGAACACCCCCAGCAACAACCGGTAGATCACAAACGGCAACATGCCGACTTTTTCAATCAGCTGCATGAAAAAGTGAATACTCAGATAGGCACTTGCGGCAGACACCAGCGTACCCAGCAGCAGCGGGCCCCAGGCAACCGGTTCAGCCTGCTCAATCAACTTCAGAGACTCATAACCACCGGCCATCATTATCACCGGCACCGACATCAAAAACGAAAAACGGGCAGCGGCAGAACGCGTCAGACCCAGCGCCAGCGCTGCCGTCATGGTGATACCGGAACGCGAGGTACCCGGTATTAAAGCCAGCGCCTGGGCAAGCCCAATCCACACGGCATCCATCACCGTCAGGCTGTTTTCACTGCGTGCTTTAGCACCGCGCCAGTCTGAAAGGCCCAGCAATACACCAAAACCAATAGTGGCCGCCGCTATCACCAGCGGCGAACGCAGGCTGGTCTCGATGAAATCATGGAACAACAGGCCGACCACGGACACCGGCACCGTTCCCAGCACTACCAGCCAGGCCAGTTTCGCATCGGTATTCAAGCGGCGCGTAACGCAGGACTGCAACCAGGCGACCAGCAGGTTCTTTACATCATGGCGAAAATACGCCACCACGGCTGTCAGCGTACCGATGTGCACTGCCACATCAAACGCCAGCCCCTGATCAACCCAGCCCAGCAGGCGCGGCAACAGAATCAGGTGTGCAGAACTCGAGATCGGCAGGAACTCGGTCAGCCCCTGCAGCAGGGCCAGAAATACCGCGTGCAAATAATCCATAATTTTTTCTCTAGAATACCCTGTCTATAGTGAATCGTCTTGCGGCATCATTAAAGACGCGCACGCTGATCCTGCAGACGAAAACCCGGCAGCGGCATGTCAACATCCCGCGTCAGGGCAATACACTTGAAACGTTCACCCATTTCACCCGGCAATAACAGCGTTTTCGCCTGTTGCGCGGCCTTTAGGTACGCGGTGGAATCGGTCGGACCGGCTTGCTGCAGCAATTCCTCCAGCCCGCAATCCAGCAGAAACCAGGCTTGTGTTGTATAGCCGGCCACCGCCAGACCGGCAGTCACCGCCGCTTCTGCAACCGCGGTAAAATCTACATGCGCTGTAATGTCCTGCAGACCCGGCCAGAGCAGCGGGTCAGTATGGGCGTGATGCCGATAATGACACATCAGCGTGCCACTGCTGCGTTGCGCATGGAAATACTCATGTTGCGGATAACCGTAATCAATTAACAACACCAGCCCCTGTTGCAAACTTTCTGACACTGACTGCAACCAGGGCTGCAGTGAGGTATTGATTTCCGACTCGTAGCCGGCAGCCAGATCAAGCCCGTCGAGGCACCTTGTCAGGCGATCCGGCGTCTCGGAACTGCTATCCAGCTGCCATGCAAAAGCGTCTGCCTCACTGCGCACATAAAACGGCGCGGCACGCTCACCGTCCCAGCGAAAGCGTTCAACCGACATGGCGTCCAGCACTTCATTGGCCAGCATAACACCGCGAAAACCGGATGCCGGCAGGCTGTCGATCCAGGCAACCCGGTCCAGTAACTGCGGCAACTGTTTACCGATGGCCTGTTGCTGCCGCAGCCTGAGGTCAGCACTGCGCTCCAGAATCAGGTAGCGCTCGGGCAAACAGCCGAGCCTTTGCAGCTCACCCAGCAGGTCAATCGCCAAGCGGCCGCTGCCGGCACCGAATTCAAGGATTTCAGAACCGTTCATTGATGTCAGTAGCGGTGCGCAGACTGTTGCCAGCGAGCGCCCGAACAGCGGTGAGATCTCGGGCGCTGTGACAAAGTCACCGCCGGCACCAAACTTGCGACGCCCGGCACTGTAATAGCCCATACCTGGCGCATACAGGCACAGTTCCATAAAACGCGAAAACGGTAAAGCACCACCAGCGGCCGCAATCTCCTCGCGAATGACACGGGCAAGTTTGGCGCTAGACTCAAGTTCGTGCGCTGAGGGCGCGGGAAGCTCACTCATCATTTAAAGAAAACAGTGCGCGTAACACTTTACTGTGCGGCAGGCGGCCAGTCGACACGCGTCAGTTGTTGCTGACTGTCATCAAAAGCAGACCACAATTCCGCATAGCTGATTCCACTCACCGGATGACACTCGCTGCCGGCAATTTCTGCCAACGGCGCCAGCACAAAGGCATAACGATCAATATCCGAACGCGGCAATACCAGCTTGCCGTCCGTCAACACCAGGTCATCATAAAGCAACAGGTCCAGGTCCAGTGTGCGGGCAGACAGTTGACCGGTTCGCAAGCGACCGTTGCTGTCTTCTATGGTGTGTAACCTGCTCTGTATGGCCTGCGGCGTTTCATCGGCGCTGAACCCGACCACCAGGTTATAAAACGGCGCGCTGTTGAAACCAACAGCATCACTCTCATACACCGATGACAGCTGCAGCTCACCGTAGGCTGCCGTCAAATCGCGCAACGCCACATCGATATTCTGTTCCCTATCGATATTACTGCCGATACTGACATACACCCGCGCCATGGCAATTCAGCCGCGCTTGCCACGTTCGATAATGACGCCGACATCACGTGAGCCACGCACCGCGCCCGGCTTGTGCACCGTTAGTTTCAACCAGGGCACCTCAAATTCCGCCAGTACAATCTCTGCAATTTTTTCTGCCAGCGTTTCAACCAGTTGATATTCACTGTCGCCAACGAAGGCAATCAGGCGTTTGGCAACCGCCTTGTAATTAAGTGTGTCTTCAATCGCATCTGTCTCTGCGGATTTCCGAATATCCGTACCCATTTCCAGATCGAGACTGATGGTCTGCTTGACCTTGCGCTCCCAGTCATAGATACCAATGATTGTCTCAATACGCAGATCATTTATAAATACGGTGTCCATATACCATGTCCCTGTTAACGTGCGGCCTCAATATAGAGCCTCACACGGCTGTTGACCAGCACTGTTGCCAGAGGCGCGGAAACACTTACCTTGACCTGCGATGCTTTAACGATTCCAATGGCATGATGAATATTGACTACCTGTTGATACCGGCCGGCTACCTGTTTGGATCTATATCCACTGCCATCATCGTCTGCAAGCTGATGGGACTGCCAGACCCGCGCACCGAGGGATCAGGCAACCCGGGCGCAACCAACGTAGCGCGCCTGGGCGGGAAAAAGGCGGCGGCACTGACACTGCTCGGCGATATGCTGAAGGGCTTGATACCGGTACTGATTGCCCATGCCATGCAGGCCGCGCCGCTAATACTCGCCGGCACTGCATTGGCCGCGTTCCTCGGTCATCTGTACCCGGTGTTTTTCGGTTTTCGTGGCGGCAAGGGTGTGGCTACGGCACTGGGCGTTATTTACGGCCTGGACTGGCGCGTGGGCCTGCTGACAACGGCGATCTGGCTGGCTATGGCACTGCTGTTCCGTTATTCGTCACTGGCCGCACTGACCGCCATCCTGCTGGCGCCGCTCGGCTTCCTGTGGTTATGGCCGGAACCGGCCGTGATTGCCGCCATGGTGATCATGACTGCCATGCTCTACTGGCGTCACCGCAGCAACATCAGCAACCTGCTAAGCGGCCAGGAAGGCAAGATCAGTTTCGGGAATAAAGATTAATTAAATACCGGCAGGAGCAGACCTATGTATCCAGCGCAGACAACTCTTCCAGTGACCAGCGCGGCGTGGCCTTGATACACAGGCTTTCGTGCTGACCGGCCTGTAAACGCCGATAGCCGGCATAGGCGATCATGGCGCCATTATCAGTACAAAATTCCGGCCGTGGATAACAGACACGCCCGTCCGATGCCTCCATCAATTCGCGCAAGCGCTGACGCAGACGCACATTGGCACCAACGCCACCGGCGATCACCAGCGTTTTCAAGCCGGTTGCGGCCAGCGCCCGACGACACTTGATCACCATGGTATCGACCACCGCATCTTCAAAAGCACGAGCGATATCAGCACGGTCCTGATCAGACTGGCCTGAATCCCGCCAGGCATTCATGGCATAGGTCTTCAGACCGCTGAAGCTGAAATCAAGACCGGGACGGTTGGTCATGGGACGCGGGAAGGTGAAGCGCGCGGGATTGCCCTGCAGCGCCAGAGCCGCCAGCGCCGGGCCGCCGGGATAGGGCAAGCCCAGCAAGGTTGCGGTCTTGTCAAAGGCCTCGCCCACGGCATCATCAATCGAATCGCCCAGTACCCGGTAGTCACCCACCCCGCCTACCTCGACCAGCAGGCTATGGCCGCCCGAAACCAGTAGCGCCAGAAACGGGAACTCCGGCGGATCAGCCTCCAGCATCGGTGCCAGCAGGTGGCCTTCCATGTGGTGAACAGCGACCGCCGGCACTCCCCAGGTCCATGCCATGCAGCGACCGGCGGTAGCCCCGACCAGCAAGGCCCCCACCAGGCCCGGACCGGCGGTATACGCCACACCGGTGATATCATTTTTTTTAATCTCTGATATATCAATTGCTTGAGTAATGATCGGCAACAGCTTGCGGACGTGATCCCGGGACGCCAGCTCCGGTACCACGCCGCCGTATTTGGCGTGCAGCCCGATCTGGCTATACAGCGCATCACCCAGCAGACCGCGCTCGCTGTCATAGACAGCAACCCCGGTTTCATCACAGGAAGTCTCGATACCCAGCACAATCATGGCCTGTATGGTAACCCCCAGCGCTTGTTACACAAGGTAATTTTGCCTTTTCCCGCCGAGATGTATAGAATGCGCAGCCCGATTAACCGTGCTGTATTAGCTGGAATTTGTATGCCAAATGTACGTGTAAAAGATAACGAACCCTTCGAAATCGCCATTCGTCGCTTCAAGCGCGCCTGTGAAAAAGCCGGCATCCTCGCTGAAGTACGCCGTCGCGAGTTTTATGAAAAGCCCACGCAGGAACGCAAACGCAAAATGGCAGCAGCGGTAAAACGCTCGCAGAAAAAAGTTTCTCGAGAAGTTGCGCGCCGCGTCCGCATGTACTGACACCCCGCTGTACTGAACGGATGTCACTCAAGGACCGCATCACCAACGATGTCAAGGATGCCATGCGGGCCAGGGACAAGCCACGTCTTGCAACACTGCGGCTGATCACCGCCGCCATCAAGCAACAGGAAGTCGACGAGCGTATCGAGCTGGATGATACACAGCTGCTGTCGCTGCTCGACAAGATGTGCAAGCAACGCCGCGAGTCCATCAGCCAGTTTGAAAAAGCCGCGCGTGATGACCTCATTGCACAGGAAGTCAGCGAACTGGATATCATCAAGACCTACCTCCCCGAGCAACTCGGCGAAGCCGAAATTGCCGCGCTCATTGACGAGACCATGGCCGCCACCGGTGCTGCATCTATCAAGGACATGGGCAAGGTAATGGGGCAGCTAAAACCCAAACTACAGGGTCGCGCCGACATGGGTGCTGTCAGCGCCATGATCAAGGCCAGGCTGGGCTAGGCAAAGCCACTTCACCCCGTCTTACGCGCCGCATCCGGCGGCTATTCAGACAGCAAAACAGCAGTCACCGGCTTTCATTCATGCACTATCCGCTTTAATCTTGCTGACATGGTCGGCCGTATCCCCCAGTCTTTTATCGACGAAGTTCTCAACCGCACGGATATTGTTGAGGTCATCGACACACGTGTGCCGTTGAAAAAAGCCGGGCGCGAATTCAAGGCATGCTGCCCGTTTCACGACGAAAAAACACCCTCGTTCACCGTCAGCCAGGTGAAGCAGTTTTACCATTGCTTTGGCTGCGGCGCGAACGGCACCGCCATCTCCTTCCTGATGGATTACGAGCACATGGAATTCGTCGAGGCCATTGAAGAACTGGCGCGTCGCGCAGGACTGGAAGTGCCGAAAGAAACAACCGGCAACCAGACGCAAGCCCCTTCAACACTGCCTCACTATGCACTGCTGGAAAGGGTTTCCGACTATTACCAGGAACAACTGCGCAGTCATCCCCAGGCAAGTCAGGCAATTGATTACCTGAAACAGCGCGGACTCACCGGCGATGTCGCCGCGCGTTTCAATATCGGTTATGCGCCACCCGGCTGGGAAAACCTTGCCGCTGCACTCAATGCTGACAACACAGTCCGCAAACAACTGCTGGAACTGGGTCTCACCGTGGAACGGGATAAAGGCGACGGCGCCTATGACCGCTTTCGCGATCGCATCCAGTTCCCGATTCGCGACCGGCGTGGTCGCACCATTGGTTTCGGCGGTCGGGTGCTGGACGACAGTACCCCGAAGTACCTGAACAGCTCCGAATCACCGGTGTTTCATAAAGGCCAGGAGTTGTATGGTCTGTTTGAAGCACGCCGTGCGGTACGCAAGCTGGAACGCATCCTCGTGGTCGAGGGTTATATGGACGTGGTTGCGCTGGCGCAGTTTGATATCAACTACGCAGTGGCAACACTGGGCACGGCCACCA
>Ga0316193_10002311_pt1 | contig 13361 bp, 13 predicted proteins | sample MerIslsedime2_MG_FD_207735 | JGI IMG/M metagenome (GOLD analysis project Ga0316193, IMG submission 207735) | Coastal sediment microbial communities from Maine, United States - Merrow Island sediment 2 | ecosystem: Environmental > Aquatic > Marine > Coastal > Sediment | place: USA: Maine...
AGTTCTACGAATTCACACGCACCATGGCATCCTATCCGTCAATCATCGGTGATAGCACCACCATCGTGTTATCCACCGACAGCGATCTTTTCAAGTTCCTTAAAGGTATGAGTGCCAATTAGGAATACGTCAACCCGTAAGTGAAGAAATTCATGAGCAAGGAAAGAAAAAGCAACAAGGAAACAAAGAAGTCTTAATTTGCATCCCTTGGTGCATCCAGAGCGGCGGATTCCGGGGAGCGCTCCGACTCATAATCCCCCGCTCCCGGGTTCGAGTCCGTCCGGGCCCATCATTCTCATAAACTTCATTGCGTTATGTCGTTGAGACCGAGGGATGTATAGTCCCTTGGTGTGGGCCGTGGCGGGGCGCATGGAAGGGGATGACCGACTCGGGACGGCAGACTCAGGTGACCGATCGGGATGACTCATCCGGTGACTCCGGGGAGGGTCACGGCATAGACAGTGCAACACCCATCCTTCCTTTTTCAAACTTTTCCAACAAATCACCTTCCTCCAGCTAATCCTATACAAGCATTCCCTACTCTGACCAGCGGGTGTTTACTTCTGAGGATCAGCAACTTGGTGACCATTGATTCCCGAAATGTGGTCTTGAGGTACGCAAGAAATGCAATTCAATTAACCCGACTTTTCTCCGTTTCTTGACTTACGTCAATTTCACAGTGCGTGCCAAACCGCCCCACCCACATGGGCAGCTGAACGACCGATCCGCAAGCGCTCAACCTTGAGATTTCATGGTCACGTTCTCACCGTGGCGGATGATGTCGCCAGACAACAGGTAGATCACGTCCTCGGCAATATTGGAGGCATGGTCGCCAATCCTTTCCAGCTGGCGGCACACCGAAAGTAGCATCAGTCGTTGACCGACACCCTCCGGTTGTTTTTTTATGAGACCGATCTGGTGGTGCAGTTCAGCACTGCACATATTGTCCACCTCATCATCCATTTCCACCACCTTTCCAGCCAGATCGCGGTCCGCCTCGACAAATGCTAGCAGCGTCTTGCGCAGCATCAGCCTGGCCTGCCTGTAGATAGCATGCATGCTTTCTGGGATATCCATGGCTGGACCAGGTGACAGCTTGATAGCGGATTCGGCAATATTCTTTGCATGATCGCCGATCCTCTCCAGGTCCGTGTTGATCTTGAGCACTGAGACGATGAAGCGCAGGTCGCCAGCCACCGGCTGGTAGAGTGCCAGCAGTTTCAGGCACTCCTCCTCCAACTGTATCTCGTTGTCGTCGATCTCGACATCGCCCTTGACCACCCGCCTCGCTGCCGCCTCATCCAGCTGGATGACGGCATGGAATGCCATGCTGACCTGCGCTTCTATCTTGTTACCGATTTCAATGAGGTGCGCGTTCAGCCGATCCATTTCTCTGAGAAAATGCAATGTCACCGTTCCCCTCCTCAACCGAACCTGCCAGTGATGTAGTCGCGGGTGCGCGGGTCCACCGGATTCTGAAAGATCTTCTCTGTAGTATTGACCTCGACCAGATCACCGAGATGGAAAAAGCCGGTTCGCTGGGACACCCGTGCGGCCTGCTGCATTGAATGGGTAACGATGACGATGGAATAGTTTTCCTTCAGCTCCCACATCAGATCTTCGATCCTGCTGGTCGCAATTGGATCGAGCGCCGAGCAGGGTTCGTCCATCAACAGCACATCCGGGTTAATGGCAATGGCACGCGCAATACAAAGCCGTTGTTGCTGTCCGCCGGACAACCCGGTTGCCGGTTGGTGCAGACGATCCTTTACCTCCTCGAAGAGACCCGCCTTTTGCAGGCTGGTTACCACACATGCCTCCAGATCGGTGCGGTGCTCAACCAGGCCGTGGATCTTCGGACCATAAGCAATGTTCTCAAAGATCGATTTCGGGAACGGGTTCGGCTTCTGGAACACCATGCCGATGCGACTGCGCAGTTCCACCACATCCACGTCCGCTGCATAGATGTCCTCGCCGTCCAGGGTAATGCTACCGCTTACCCGGCAACCATCAATGACATCGTTCATGCGATTCAGGCAGCGCAGGAAGGTGGTCTTGCCACATCCGGATGGACCGATCAGTGCGGTTATCTGTTTACTGTAGATATCGATCGAGACATCACGCAAGGCCCGGGTATCACCGTAATAAACATCCACATTTTCTGCAGTCAGGCCGGGCGTAGAAACGGCCCTGAGGCCTTCCTCGGCAGCGTGCACATCGACCAGCGCAGCGGCCGCTGTAACATTGTTCATGGAATACACTGTATTCATATTCATAACACGCACCTTTATTCAACTTTTGTCTGTGTTCTGGAACGGATAATGACGGCCAGCAGGTTCATCAGGATCAGGAATGTCATAATCACGATAATGGCGGCTGCGGTCTTCTCAACGAAACCGCGCTCGGCGCTCTCTGCCCACAGGTAAATCTGCACCGGCAGAGATGCAGATGAATCCAGCGGTGTGGCGGGGACATTGGCAATGAACGCCACCATGCCGATCATCAGTAGTGGCGCAGTTTCACCCAGCGCCTGGGCCAGGCCAATGATGGTGCCGGTCAGGGTGCCGGGCATGGCGGCAGGCAGTACCTGCTGGAACACAACCTGCACCGGTGACGCACCCATAGCCAGCGCACCCTGGCGGATGCCCGGAGAAACCGCGCGCAGGGAGGACCGGCAGGCGATGATAATGGTGGGCAGGGTCATTAGCGCCAGCACCATGCCACCGACCAGCGGTGTCCCGCGCGGCAGGTCAAACACATTGAGAATCACTGCCAGACCCAGCAGGCCAAAAATCACGGAAGGGACCGCCGCAAGATTATTGATATTGGCCTCGATCAGCCGGGTCAAGCGGGTGTCCTTCGAGAATTCCTCGAGATACAGCGCGGCCGCGATACCCAGCGGGAACGACAGCAGAAAACACACCAGCAAGGCATAGAATGACCCGGTAATCGCACCACCGATCCCGGCCAGTTCAGGGTAGCGGGAGTCGCCCCCTGTCAGGAAACCCGGATTAAAGCGGTAATGGATAAGCCCCTCGCCCACCAGCCAGTCGAACCATTCCATTTGCTGCGCACTCAGCTTGGTGTGCTTTCCGGTACGCGGCAGGTGGCCCTTGTAAAGCTGGTCATAATCCGAAGACACGGGTACTTCCAGCGTCACCGTCTCACCGATTCTCCCGGGCTGTGTAACCACATAGTCCCGCAGCTCCAGCTCCGCACCCGGGCTTAGCATTTTGGACAGCGCCCGCTTGTTGGGCCGGGATGTTACTTCTGGAAACAGGGTGTACAGGGCATACCTGGCAGCGGTGTAATAACTGCCGGCCCACAAATTTTCCCGGGTATAGGGCGTATCAATACCAAGGCGTTCCGCATCCAGCTGGAATTCAAGTTCGATAGTCGTTTTGAAAAATGCGGAATGACCGGACGAGACGATGGTCGATACCAGGAAAACCAGTGCCGTACCGGCAAACAGCAAGGACATGACCCCGTAAGATCGGAAGCGCCATTCAGCACGGGCGCGTTTCCGCAATTTTTCTTTGTTGTTCGGTCTCATTCTTGATGCCTAGTCATACTGTTCGCGGTACTTGCGCACCACGTGCAGTGCAATGAAGTTCAGTGCCAGCGTCACAAAAAACAGCGTCAGGCCCAGCGCAAACGCAGCCAGTGTCTTGGGACTGTCGAATTCCTGGTCGCCAACCAGAATCGTTACGATCTGGGCGGTCACAGTGGTGACACTCTCCAGTGGATTGGCAGTAAGATTGGCGGCCAGTCCTGCTGCCATCACCACAATCATGGTCTCACCAATAGCGCGGGACACCGCCAGCAGGATGGCCCCGGCGATCCCGGGCAGCGCCGCAGGCAGAATGACCTTCCTGATGGTCTCGGATTTGGTGGCGCCCATGGCCAGCGAACCGTCACGCAGTGAATAAGGTACCGAGTTGATGACATCGTCAGACAGTGACGAGATAAACGGGATGATCATGAGCCCCACGACAAGACCGGCGGCCAGTGCGCTTTCAGACGAAGCATCCAGCCCGAGCGTGTGACCAAGATCGACAATCATGGGGGCCACGGTCAGTGCAGCGAAAAAACCGTACACAACAGTCGGGATACCTGCCAGAACCTCCAGCATCGGCTTGAGGACACTACGCGCTGCCGGGTGCGCATACTCAGCCAGATAAATCGCGGAGAACAGGCCGACTGGCACTGCAACCAGCATCGCAATCAGTGCAATCAACAAGGTGCCTGCAAACAACGGCACCATACCAAAGGCACCGGAACTACCAACCTGGTCCGCACGAATGGCAACCTGCGGACTCCACTTGGTGCCCAGCAGGAAGTCCATCACCGGCACGTGTTGAAAGAAACGCAGTGTTTCGAACGCCAGTGCGAGCACGATACTGATGGTCGTAAGGATTGCGACCGAGGCGCTGACAAACAGGAACACACGGACAAAACCCTCGACTTTCTCACGCGCAGGAAACAGATGACCGAGCCGTCTGTAGCCAAGATACAAGCCTGCCAGTCCAGCCGTAATGAGCAGGATTGTCAGGACAATGCCGGATTGCTGCTGCAATGCCCGGTAATGATCAACTGCCTGCAGCACAGACTTATCGGCAAGTGCGGATGGCAGCACTCCCTCAGCGATGTTCTTTATTTCAACATATTTGAAGGCGCTGTGCTCTTCAATGAGCGCGCTGTTCACGGCAAGCTCGCCCAGTACCGTAGGCCTGATAATCCCGGGTTCCACGGCCAGCCAGGCGACCACCACCACCAGCATGGGAAGCGCACACCACAGGGCATTGTAGAGCCCGTGATAGATAGCCCGCGAGCGCGGCCGAATACCATCGGCCAGCTGCGGGATCCGGATTCTTCTCCAGCCGAGTACACCGGAAGCCAGTACCAGGATCACAAAAACGAGGACAAGTTGTATAAAGGTCATCAGAATTCAGCAGCCAGACCCTGTCAGTCGCGAATAGGCTGACAGAGTGCGGACAGTCTGCCTGGCTGGTTGCTATTTACGCATCGTGACCAGGTTTCTGGCATCAGTATTCAACTTCGAAAGCTGCCCGGATTCCAGCGGCACCAAGCCGGTGTCAATCAGGTAGCCTTCTTCGCCAATGGCATTATCACTGGTGAATTCAGCAAGATACTCCTGCAAGCCGGGAATAACACCGATGTGTGCTTTCTTGACATAGAAAAACAGAGGACGTGCGACCGGATAGCTATAATCCTGAATGGAATCAAGACTGATCTCTACACCCTCGATGCTGGCCGCCTGGATCTTGTCACGGTTGTTCTCCAGGTAGCTGAAGCCAAATATGCCGAAGGCATCGGGGTTGGCTTCAAGTTTTTGCACGATCAGGGTATCGTTCTCCCCTGCCTCTACTGCCGCACCGTCCTCGCGCAGCATCTCGCAGGCCTTTTTGTCCTTGCTCTTTACCTCATCCGGGCAACCCTTCTTCATCACCAGCGAGTTCCAGGCATCACGGGTACCGGATGTGGGCGGCGGTACCAATACGGTGATTTTACTGTCTGGTAACAAGGAGTCGATTTCGCTCCACTTCTTCGGTTTTGGACCATGCTCGGCCAGCGCCAGCCACAGCTGTTTTCGCGTCAGGTTCAGTTGAGGAGAGTTGATGTTGTTGGCAAAGGCAATACCGTCATTGCCAAAGGCCACTTCGATAATATCCGTTACACCATTCTTCTGGCAGTTCTCCCACTCCGAGGACTTCATGGCACGAGACGCATTGGAGATATCCGGATGGCTGCTGCCAACACCCTGGCAAAACAGCTTCATGCCACCCCCGGTGCCGGTACTCTCGATGACCGGTGTCTTGAATTTACCGCGATTGCCAAAACGCTCGGCAACGATTGTCGAAAATGGATAAACCGTTGAAGATCCGACAATCTGAACCTGGTCACGGGCAACGGCCGTACCGCTCTGCAGAACTGCAAAAGCTACTGCAGCAGAATAATATAACGCAATGTTTTTTAACCGAGTGTTAAGCATAATGCCTCCGATGGAATGTAATAATCATTTGCTGATGCAAATGATGGAGGACAATTGTTTGCTTTTTGTTAGGCTGTCTTCAGGTTTTGATAAGATTTTCCGGCAACCGTCTATCGCGCGCCCTGATAACGCGGCAACAGGATAATGAAAGTGCTGCCCTTGCCGATACGGGTCTCTACCTGCACCTCTCCGCCGTGCACACTGACAATATGCTTCACGATCGCCAGCCCCAGGCCGGTGCCACCGAGTTTACGGCTGCGTGCCTTGTCGACTCGATAAAATCGCTCGAACAGCCGCGCCTTGTGACGCTCGTCGATACCGGGACCGTTATCTTCGACCGCTATCTGAACATCGCCACCGGACTCGGACCCACGTATAACCACACTCGTATTTGCAGAACTGTATTTAATAGCGTTGTCCACCAGGTTAACCACGGCCTGGGTCAGCAGCGAACGATCTGCACGGACGTGCAGGGTTGCAGGACACTCAACCTTGAGTGAAATATGTTTTTCGATGGCTCTTTCCCTGCAGATATGGTTACAGGCATCTAGAATGTCCTGCAGGCTCTGCTCCCTCAGTTCGAGAATCTCGTGCAGTGGCGCACTTTCCAGCCTTGAGAGCGTCAGCAGATCATCGATAATTGCGGCCAGACGATCTGCCTGCCGGGAGATTATTTCAAGAAAATGATTGAGTTCATCGGGGTCGTCCTTGGCACCTTCAAGCAGGGTCTCGACAAAACCGACAATCGTGGTGACTGGCGTCTTCAGTTCGTGCGAAACATTGGCAACAAAGTCCAGTCGCAGGTTTTCCAGCCGATCGAGCTGAAGCGCCATTCGATTCAGATCCCTTGCGACTTCATCGATTTCCCGGACCGGGTATGCCGGCAACTGAATCTCGAAGCGGCCGTCCGCAAACCGTTCTGCACCACGGCGTATCTCGACCAATGGCGGGTTGATCTTGCGATACAGGTAGATACTGACCGCGAAAACAGCCGCCACCAGCACCAGCAGCACCCAGAGAATCTTGCGGAACACCTCTGCCAGTAACTGCTCAATCGAGGACAAAGGCAATGCAGTACGCACGACCCAGGGTTTGCTGTCTGGCCGATCCTGCAACACGGCAACGTACAACAATTGCGCATGCACGGTATTACTGAAACGGATTACCGAGCCGGTATAGCCATTGAAGGCCGCGATAATTTCCGGTCGCTGACGGTGATTTTCCATCTGCGCGGGGGCAGCTTCAGAATCACACAGCACGGTACCATCAAAGTCGACAACCGTTACCCTGATGTCAGGATCCGTCGGTTTGAGTACCAGGCAATAGTTCTCCAGATTTTCCGGCAGTGGGCGTTCGGTCTGAATATCGAGCCCGATACTGCGAGCACGGGCCTCAAGCACAGTCTCGAGGTGGTCATTGAAAAATTCCCGGAACCTGTCAGCGACATACAGCGTCACCAGCAGCAGCCCGACCAGGATGATCGCTACAGAGGCGCCGTAATACAGCCAGATCGAGTGTTTTCGGCGAAGGCGAACTACCATCATTCCTTGAAGCGGTAACCAATCCCGCGAACGGTTTCAATATAGTCCGCATACTTGCCAAGTTTCTTGCGCAAACCTGCGATCTGTACGTCAATGGCACGTTCGGTCACAACGTAATCTTCACCGCGTACGGCATTGACTATCTGGTAACGGGTGAACACCCAGCCGCCATGCCTGGCCAGAAAATGCAGCACATGGAATTCGTTGGACGTAAGCTCGAGTTTCTCTCCTGCCAGCTTCGCCTTGAATTTGACCGGATCGAGCTCAAGCTCATGGCTCTTGACCACATCACTCTGGTCTGCCTGTTTTTGCACGGTACGGCGCATCAGGGCATGGATACGGGCGATAAGGACTTTTGGGCTGAATGGCTTTGCAACGTAGTCGTCGGCGCCCATTTCCAGACCGGTAATGATATCGGCCTCTTCACCCTTTGCAGACGCAATAATAATCGGGATTTGACGGGTATTGTCGCTGTTCTTCAACGCCCGACAAACGGAAAGCCCGTCCATTCCCGGCAGCATCAGGTCAAGGATAATTAAATCAGGATGGCTCTCAATCGCATGCTGCAAACCCAGCTCACCGGACTCGACCGCTGTTACAGAAAAACCCTCTTTCCCGAGATTGTAGATCAGCAGTGTCCGGATATCTTCTTCGTCTTCGACAATCAGAACAGTATTTTTTGACATGGCGTAATGGTGCCACATTTATTCTGCAAAGGGTTAGCACCCTAACAAAAACGTAATATTTAACGGTAATATACGACCACTTTAGTGACATGTATGTTTACCGGCAAGCTGGATCAAGTCCTGACGCGGATGCACAAACGCTGTTCATACAGGAAATAGCCAAGGTGCCCGGTGTTGCCTCGGCCTCGGTGAGCAGAGCCGTCAATAGCGAAGACATCCAGGTCCTGGCCAGAAAATACGATTTTGAGATCGAACTCATCAATAGCAAGCGCGAGTGCGTACTTGATTATAAAACCGCATGAACTGCAGTGCCTTTCAAAGGCGGAATATGAATATCTGAAGAGTAACACTGACACAGGTCTCTCCACTGCACTGATCCACCGTATTTCGACAGCAGCAACGGAGCATCCAGCTGAATCACCCTGCCCCCGCTTGCTGCCATGCTCAGGCTACGTGGCTATTAGCTAGCGAGTCATCGGCAACAATCTCATAATAGCTACCGCTGTCATCTGCATAACGAAACCATTCCCTGCAAGCGGCACGCGCATGTTCAGCGCTGCTGAACGTCCAGACCACCTGCCCGATTTCCGTCATTAGCGTCGCCGTCCGGTTTGGCCATTCCTTTATTACCACACGCATACATCCCTCCTCTATGAATATTATTTAACTACCAGCGACACTAAGGCCTCATTGTTAGTCACTTGTTAACCAGTCATTAATTCCTGATTCCTGTCACCATGCAGTTAAAGCCATAGCCCAGGTAATTTACAAGCTATATATAGCTCAGCGAAAAACCTGCATCTTTGAGAAACTGACATTCCTTCTTCAAGTCTGCATGGGTAAGCGAATGCTGCTCCAGCCAGTTTTCAGGGAACGAGAGCATGATGTCCGACTTGTCAACCCGGATGGATATTTCCGGCACCTGCTCATCGGTCCTGCCACGATGAAGCATTACAGCCAGACGCAATAAAACACATAGCCTCATACCCGTTTTTTGCGCCCGAGTGACCTGGGTTTCAAAACCATTGACACGAAATTTCTGCCGGTGACTAAGTATCAATGTCGCCAGCAAGGACTGCTCGGTACGCGAAAAGCCGGGCAGATCAGCATGCGTAAGGATATATGCACCACGCTTGTGATATGCACCATGTGAAATTTGCAACCCGTTCTCGTGCAACTGTGCCGCCCACTTGAGTATCAGCTTGTTCTCCCCGATCAGTTTCCAGTCAATTTCGACCAGCTCAAACAGCGACATGGCTGTTCGCATCACATTTTCAGCGTGCCTGGCATCAAGGTTCCAGCGCCTGAGTACTGATTGCACGGTCGCTTCACGCGTATCCTTGTGCTGAATACGCCCTACCAGGTCGTACAACAGCCCTTCCCGCAACGCCTGCCCTGATACGCGCATCTGTTCGATGCCCAGGGTTTCAAATACGGCTATCAGTACCGCAAGACCGCCCGGCAGAACCGGCGCCCGATTTTCTTTCAGGCCTTCCAGCTTGAGCTTGTCGACATGCCCCTGCCTGATCAGCTTGCTGCGCATTTTATAAAGCGACTCAAGCGTTATGCCGGCATCACACCAGCCTTCCGCCTGTGCAATGTTCCTGATGGACTTGATGGTGCCCGAACACCCGACGGCTTCTTCCCATTTGCCTTTACCTGCCCTGAAGTCCTTGGCAACCGGATAGAATTTCAGCTCGGCATTGATAATGGCGCTGGTCATACGCTTCTCGGTTATCTCACCATCGTCAAAATATTGTCTGCTGGCGCTAACACAACCGGTGTACATGCTTTCACGCAGCATGGAATCCTTGCCCTCGCCGATAATAAGTTCGGTACTGCCACCACCAATATCAACAACCAGACGTTTACCCTCACGCGTGGCACGGCCGTGTGCAACGCCCAGGTAAATCAGGCGCGCTTCTTCACGGCCTGAAACAATTTCTATCGGGTGACCAAGGAGCTGCTGCGCTTCTTGTGTAAATTCTTCGGCGTTGGTTGCAACGCGCATGGTATTGGTACCAACAATACGCACATCCCCCTGCGGCAGGTTCCGGATGCGTTGACCGAACTGCTCAAGACACTCAAGTGCACGCTTGCGTGCTTTCCGGCTCAGCTTGCCATTGCTCTTCAACCCGCCTCCCAGACGAACGGGTTCACGCAACCTGTCAATGATTGACAGGGTACCCGTCTCTTCGAGGCGTGCAACAATCATGTGAAAACTGTTGGAGCCAAGGTCCACGGCGGCAACAGTACGTGATTCGCTTTCTTTATCCATACAATGTGCAATCTATTGAAGAGCTCTTTAGTGCATAGGAAACATCACTGACTGACTGTTTGTTTATTGACTTCAAGCATGCCAGCTATACGCCTTCATCAATACTACGCCTGCTAATACTTCTGTAACAAAGCTGCTATATGATTCATTCACATAATTAGCTATCCACAATCGTTCATACCAAGTAGTAACATTGAATGAAACCACGTAAAAATCCCAGAGTATTGGCCCGCTTTCGTCCGACGAGTACAGATGATCTGGATTCGGAGTTGATCAACCTTGTCGGTACGGAGACCGTGTTTTGTTACCACAGGTTTGTGGAAGATGACGATATACCTTACTCCGAGCAATGGGTGTTAACTACGGAGGACCAGCGATTTGGCGACTATTTGTTCCCGGAATGTGATCTCGAGATCCTGAAGGAAAAGCACACCGCCTAACCCAGCCCTATACTGACCTGGGAAGGTTCTGCTCTGCCAGCTCGGCGTACGTCATTTCTACCGTGCTCCAGGACCACACCGTTCGAATGGATGATGGCGACAGAAACAGGACTTTGCCGGATAACCTTTTCAGACACCGAACCCCCTATCAGTTTTGACAGACGAGACCGACTATTACCCCCCATAACGATAAAGCTCGCCTCTATCTGACATGCGATTTCAAGTATCCGTGTTGCAGGTAACCCGCTGACCACTATCATCCTTGCATTCGCCAATAGCGCACTATCGGGATGCTGCTCACGCATTTTTTCCATAAATTCATGCAACATTATCTCAGCAATCTCTTCGATCGGAAGTATCTGCTCACGTTCATTCCTTCTTGGATAAATATTTGGCCGACATGCATTATCGTGGGCAACATGCAGAACAACCAATGGTTGTGACGAACACTCAGCCTGTTGTGCCGCGTATAGGAGCGACTCGTTCGTTGCAGCAGAAAAATCAACCGGCACCAATACCGGTAATATCTCTTCTATAGTCGTCGTTTGTTGCATGTAATATTCTCCAATAACTTAACTTCTCCAAATATTCTTACTTATTAGTATTTCAGAATTATTAGATTTACATTACGAAATTATTACAGATTTGTGACGGAGTGCTTTACTACACCCCCCTGTCGAGGAAGGTAGCTGATTTTGCGCACTTATCGATGATAATTGGCAGCCCTATTCTCAACTGTGTCCATGCAGCAGATTCACATCAGAATTGACTACATGTAAGCCCTCTCATGCTGGCAGAACATAAGGAGACAAAAAGGAGCGGCTGACGTGGATTTGTTGATTGCAATCCGGCCGTGATACGTAATGTAAATCTCATATCTCCGTCATATTATTAAAATAATCAGGTCCCAACATGATGCCCGAGCCCACACATTTACGGGAGTGACAACCATGATGGATCATATTTTGAGCACTGCGCAAACCTTTGAGCGCACACACGGCACAGCGCCGGATGTTATCTACATCAACCCGTCCCACTTCGAAATCCTTTACAAACATCATTCCGAACTGTTCCAACCGAACCAGGATGTTCATCTGGGGTTTCGTCTTGTGATCATACCCAGCAGCATGCTCACCCATCCTAAAGCTGCCCAGCTTGATGTCACCAGGCACTTGAGCCGGGTTGCCTGATGGCAAGACAGCATTACGTGTCCGTAACAGGAGATAATCCATGAACATTTTGCGCGCCGTTTCAGAACGTCTTCGAAAGAAACAGGAATTCCACTATGCCCGCATTTCCAGTTTCGGTATATGCGATGCGATTATCAGGGTGGACTACCCGGTAGAGCGGGCGAACACTATTCCGGTCAACGGACTGGATACTTCGCTTATCGGGAAACTATGGATCGGCAACGGTGGGTTGGTTAGTCGCTCCGAACACCACTTGCCCGGCAAAACCGTGCAGGCGATCCATTGACGCCGCCCTGGCTAATAATACGGCAATCAAAATCTAATAATTCTCTAACAAGAGTGTCATACAGAGACGCTAGACTCTGTTGCATGAAACAGAATGGCTGGAAGATGCAGCGGACTCATGGACAGGTTTTCAAGTTATGGACCTGGTTGACATTGCTTGCGGTGGTTGGTGCCTATCTAGGCACATGGTTGTTTCTTCTCATACTTAAAGCACTACAAGCCTAGCCACCATATTTTATCAAGCCCTCGCTACCTTTACTGGTTGCCCAGTGAATTACCTATCTTCGAGGATATTTAGCAGAAAAAAGACGCCCAAAGGCGTCATTCTGCAGAGTTGACAATCAGTGTGCAAACACCGGAATAGTAGCTCACTGGATGTGTCTGTAATGGTCTGTTGTTGGCCGGCAGATAATGTACGCGAGAAGGATGCGAAAGTCCGAAGTTACTGCCCTCCCGACTTTCACGGGAACTAACCACCCCTGACTGAGCCTCCCGTGCCCCCTCGCTCCCTGGGTGACCGGAACGTACTGAAAACGGTCATTCAATTACAGTCATTAATTAGCAGTCAGGTAGTGAAATTCGGGCCGCTTTATACGGCCTTTTTTTATCTGACACCTTTCCATGTTGCTCTTCCCGGCGCGCGCAGCTTATAGAGGGCGGAATGAATGCCGCCATTTAATAATAATCTAATACAAATATCATCAGTCTTTAACATTAGCTGCCTATCCTGTCGCCGTATACATAAATTACTCGTATACCTAAATTTCCAGGAGAATTTCATGAAGCTTAAACTAGGGTTTACACTGCGATGTGCAGTACTCTGTTCTGCCAGTACGCTCTCGTTCCCCGCTATTTCCGCAGATGCTGCCATGATGGAGCTTCTCAAGGTGCTGCGGGAAAAAGGTGCCATCAGTGAGACGGATTACCA